>OCHO01001898.1_pt1 | contig 11973 bp, 9 predicted proteins | sample 1538441 | NCBI WGS metagenome assembly OCHO01 (sample SAMN04571691, study PRJEB22368) | human gut metagenome | biome: human gut; material: stool | host: Homo sapiens | place: Luxembourg | collected 2012-06-29
TATATAATTCTGACCGCTTAAACTTTCCACATTATACCACTGTTATTTACATGTGACAAGACAGTTGTTGTATTTAATCTTTACACGTAATTTTCTATTTAATGCATCATGACGGCTGTCACCAATCGAACCTTTGTATGTAACCAGAAGGTTAAAATGAAAGATATGCTTAATCAGCAGATACAACACAATCGTAAATGCAAACAAATACCCAAACGTACCCCCCCGACATTCCCATATCTCTGCCTTCATATCGGTCGTGCAGATAATGCTTGAGCTGATCAGAAGCAGCTATCACCTAGAGTCCTATTACCACATGTCTTTCCAGCATCGTAAGCCCCTGCGGCATGCTGGTTTTATTCTCCTTCATGACTTCCATCAAATCCATCTTCACTTCCATAACGTCAATCTCTCCCATATCATAGCCGTCTGAAAGAATTTTTTCTTTGTCATCAATTGCAGGTCCTTCGATGTATTCCATGACCAGCGCATGCATGGTCGTATATTCCTGAATTTGTAAACAAAAAAGATTATTGTGCCGGAATTTCATTTCTGTATCACAATAATCTTTTTTATTTATACCTATTTATACAAATTCTCCCCATCAGATTTGATAACACCCTGATACCAGTAAAAGCTATCTTTTTTATAGCGGTTTAATGTACCGCCTTCTTCCTCTTCACGGTCTACATATACGAAACCATAACGTTTCTGATAACCATTTAACCAGCTTAAAAGATCTGTGAATGACCATGTACAGTATGCCAGAACTTCACAGCCTTCTTCAATTGCTTTTCCCAGTTCTTTCAAATGTTCTTCCAGATAATGGATTCTATATTCATCATGAATCTGATCATCTTCTGTCTTTTTATCAAATGCTCCCAATCCATTTTCAGAAATCACAATTGGCAGACCATAACGGCTTGTAATTTCACGGCAGCAAAAGCGAAGCCCCATCGGATCTATCGTCCAATCCCAATCTGTTGTCATAAGATATGGATTTACTGGATTCTTATATATTCCCTGCATTCCCAGTTCTTGGGCAGATCCCTTTACACCTGTTGTATTCATCGTACCATACGGCGTAACTCCATCCATTGGATTATACTCACACACACAACTCTGATAATAATTTACACCCATGAATGTAATCTCTCCGGCAGCTTTTTTCAATATCTCCATATCTTCATCTAAAATTTCCGGAGCATAACCTTTTTTCTTCAGATAAGCCATCGCAGCTTTTGGATAACGCCCATATGCATATATATCCATCCACCAGAAATTTTTCAATTCATCATAATCACGTTTTGCCATTGCATTTACCGGTTTACAGTCCAACGCATAGGATGGTACATACGCAAAGCTTGCACCAATCTCTCCTTTTCCACCCATTTCACGATAAGCAAGTACAGCCCTGGCATGTGCCATAAAAGCATAATGATTAACCTGATAAAAAGTCTTCTGGTCATCAAATTTTCCAGGCGGATGCTGTGCTGTCAACCAACCAAGAGAAGTAAATATATTCTGTTCGTTTAATGTAATCCAGTATTTCACTTTATCGCCAAAGTTTTCGAAGAGAGTCTTTGCATAAGTCACATAATCCTGAATGATCTCCGGGCTTTCCCATCCACCATACAGATCCACCAGTGCCTGCGGAAGATCCCAGTGGAAAATTGTCACCATCGGCTCAATTCCATATTTCAAGCATTCATCAATAATATCCTGATAAAATGCAAGTCCTTTTTCATTGACCGTACCTCTTCCTTCCGGATAAATACGGGCCCAGGAGATAGAAAACCGGTATGTTTTTAATCCCATCTCTGCCATTAATGCAATATCCTCTTTATAGTGGTGATAATGATCTACCGCTACATCACCGGTCGTTGCTTTATATGTTTTCCCTGGGATACGTACAAATGTATCCCAGTTTGTCACACCTTTTCCATCTTCTTTCCATCCACCTTCAATCTGATAAGCCGCTGAAGCGCTTCCCCATAGAAAGTCTTTTGGAAATCTTGTCACTTTCATTTCTTCCATATCCATATTCCTTTCCTTTACTGAACTTTGATAAGGTTACTTTCTTTTGTTACTTCTCCTGTTGCTGTTTTTTCAACTATTGCATACTGATCTGTGTTTGAAACGATCACCGGCGTTGTTACATCATATCCAGCCTCTTTTATTTTTTCAATATCAAATTCGATCAACACATCACCCTTTTTCACAACATCTCCTGCTGCTTTCTTCGGTGAGAAATATTTTCCTTCCAGATTTACGGTATCGATTCCGATGTGTACCAGAAGTTCTACCCCATTCTCTCCTACAAGACCTACTGCATGTCCCGTTTCAAACATCACATCTACTTTTCCATCAAATGGTGCATAGATCACTCCTTTTTCCGGAACGATTGCCGCACCTTTTCCAAGAATTTCCTGTGCAAATGTTGCATCTGCAACTTCTGACAGTGAAATTGCTTTTCCTTCTGCCGGACTTGCAATATCAATCGCATTCTCCATTACTTTTACTTCTTCTTTGCTTTCTGTTTCCAGCATGTCTAATTCATCATCATTTTCATCTACTACATCTTCAAATCCAATGATCATTGTCGCAATGAATGCAACCACTATTGTAAGGAGAATCGTAAGTGCTGCAAATAACAGACTCTGCGGTTTCCCTTTTTCTACATACTGAACGATTGTTACGATCGCAGGTGTCGCAATACCAAAACATTTCATCTGGAAAAATCCACCAAATAATCCACCTGCAGCAGCACCGATACATGCTCCTAACATCGGACGTTTCAAACGTAATGTTACACCATACAGAGCTGGCTCTGTAATTCCTGCAAATAATGCCGAAAATGCAGAAGATCCGGCAATCTGTTTAAAATCTTTGTTCTTACTCTTTACTGCTACTGCAAGCGATGCAGCACCCTGCGCCATGTTAGAGCAAAGTTCTCCGATACAGATAAAGTTTTCAAATCCTGTGGAAGCAATCATTCCCAGTTTGATTGGTGTAAATGCATGATGCATACCTGCCATAACACCGATCGCAATAAATCCAAGTTTATCATGAATTGTATAAACAACTGTTGATAATACGTTACCACAGATTGCACCTAAAGGTCCAAGAATAATCAATGCAATAGGTGCTTCGATCAGCACTACCAACATCGGTTTTAAGAAGTTCTTGGTTACTACCGGTGTAATCTTATCTACCAGACGCTCGACATATTTCAGCGACCATACTGCCAGAATAATCGGAATAACAGAATAAGCATAAGATGCATATGTTACCGGAATAAATTTAAGAAATTTTACAGTTTCTTTTGCATCATTTGCACTATTCATGAATGAAATAAAATTTGGATGCAACATAATCAACGCTATACTTGCCGCATAATACATATTCGTTCCAAATTTTTTAGATGCAGATATCGCAATCAATACCGGCATAAAGAAAAATGCGCCGTCACCCATAACACTTAACAGATTATAAGTATCACCTTTTGTACTCAGAACACCGATCATTGGAAGTAATGTAAGAAGTACTTTGATCATTGCAGCTCCGATGATTGCCGGAATAACCGGTGCCATGATACCGGAGATTGTATCCATCAGCATAGAAAATACATTCTGTTTTTCCTTATTCTGTGGTGCTTTTTTCGGTACTTCGTTTGAAAAATTCCCAAGCTTATTAAGCTCTGCATAGACATTTGCCACATCATTACCGATGATAATCTGATACTGACCGGCTTTTTTCATGATTCCCATAACGCCTTTGGTCTTTTTCACTGCTTCATCGTCTACAATTGATTCATCTTTTAATGTAAAACGCAGTCTCGTCATACAATGTACCAGGCTGATTACATTTTCCTTTCCCCCGACTCTTTGGAGGATTTTTTTTGCTATACTTTCGTAATCCATTTTCATTTACCTCAATTTTCTTTTTTATTTTTTCATATATATAACAAAGACCCGACTTAAAAGAGCATACGCTTCCCGGGACCGCTGCTTTCTTTTAAGTCAGGTCTTGCTTAACTGAATAATAACAAACCTGCAATCTATTCTGATTGTTCATCTAATATTCTTTTAATGTGTATTAATAAATATAATCTTTCATCTATTGTCAATTTGTAGGAATACTGTTTTTCAATATATTCCACAATTTTTCTGACTCCTGAATAAGCATATTCATTCTCTTCTATCAATACTTTGTATATTTCCTGCATGCTGTCTTGATAAATGGTATTATCAAATACTCTGGTCGCAAAAAATTTCAAATGAGTTAGAAACCGTTCATACGATATCGATTTCTCGTTAAATTCTATCTTAAAATGGATTCTGACAATCTGAAGAACTGCATTAATCAATTTCGTAATCTTATTAACATCTACATTACTTCCGCTGCCAAGTTCGGCCGAAACGATGTGCATCGCTATAAATGCAGCTTCGTCTTCCCCTAGATTCTCATCATTTTGTTCCTGTATCCATTGTACTGCCCTTAATCCAATTTCATATTCTTTTGGATAAAATTTACGGATCTCAAGTTTCATCATATTTTTTAATGCTATATTCTCACGATATCTGTCAACTGCGGAATTGATATGATCTGTAAGTGTCACATACAGGGAATCCCTGACTTTCAATCCTTCCTCCCTCGCTGTCTTTACGATACGGCTTACAATCTCCAAATATTCTTCTGATATTTCTTTTACTACTTCCTGCAGTCTCCTGCTGTCATCGACACTCTCCAGATAATAAGTTTTATCCGCCAGTGCTTCATCCAGATTTTCACCCTTCTTTTTCTTGAACCCGATTCCTGCTCCTGTTATGATCAGTTCTCTTCCCTCCTGATCACTACTGACAACTGCATTCGTATTCAGAACTCTGACTATTTTCACAGCCATTCTCACCTCTAATTCAATCTTAACAACCATTGATACAATATGATAAAAAAAGACTGCTCATAATACAAAATCTCTTGATCTCTTGCACTATAAACAGTCTTGCTTACCATTACGTAATAACAAACTTGTTATTATATTACCAATAATACCTGTCTTTGTCTATATTCTTTTTATTTTTCGTCATAACTAATAAATTTACCATTTTCTTTTTGTGTATTTTCACAAGTATTTTATTCCTTTCTTCTCAATAATGAACTTCACTTCACCTTTCTGCCTTTCTTTTATTCTAGTGAAGCTCTGATATCATCATTCCAGAAAGCATTAGGGCAACTACTTTTCTCTTCTCTCTTCTCTCTCCTCTTCTTTTTATATTCAATTACTTCTGTCATACGTTTCTATGCGTTCTTTTGATCATTCCACATTCTTCAATGCTTCATCCATCGGAACTTTCTTAATCTTGCGGTATTCAAGAAGTGCTACCACACCATAAGTAATGAATCCTGTCAGGAACATTTCCACATATATCTTTGGATCGATCCACAGTGTGATCCATCCGGTCAGACTTTCCATCATCATTACACGGAAGATTACATTCATAACCACCGTTTCAATCGGAAGACTTAATAGCAGTTCTATTACAACCACAACCATGGTTGACATAATATACAGCCTGCTGATCTCTCCGTTCGTATATCCAAGGATCTTCGTCATGGAAATGGACTGCGCATTTTTCTCGATAATGATCTTTGACAACAGATAAATGACAATCATATAGATCATGATCGCAAATCCATTGACCAGTCCCATCATATTTCCCATGGATACATCCAGCTGTCTTGATACCTTCGTCAGTGCTTCCAGATCAACTACAGACCCTATGTATTTCTCATCAATGTCTTTAATCTTTGTATTTGCAAAATATCCCGCATAATAATCACTTCCAAGATCAAATGTCTCGTTTAATTTGTCACGGCTCATAAATACACTGATTGCCCCGCTGTAATCATAGACTCCTTTTACTTTGAATGTGTAGCGTTTGCGTTCGTATTTTTCTTTTAATGTAATCTTATCTCCCGGTTCTACTTGATACTTATCTGCATATGCCGTCGATATATATACGCCATCTCCCAGATCTGCCTTAATATACTTACTGTCCGGTTCTACTCCGTACAATACTACCTCTTCGCTCTTGGCCTCTCCCGGAATTGTATTTAATGCGTATGCACTGAATTTTTCTGCTGTCTTGTTATCCGTCTTCGTGCCGTTCGAATACTGCATCAGCGATAGTAAACTTTCCAGTTTACTTCCACTGATTGCATCCGTCGGAACCTCCAGCATATACTGGTACTTTGCCAGCATATTTTCCTGTATTTCTTCCTGATAATGGTTCAGTACCGACGGGAGCAGCAATCCGAAGAATAACAGCAGATTTGCAAATATAATTCCTACAAACAGCACCAAATAATTACTGATATTCTGAAAAATAACTCTCAGACGGAATCTGCGGAAGATACCGAGTTTTGTACTTAAATGAACTGCCCTTTTTTGTTTTCTGGAAGAAAGATCTCTTCTTATGAACTTAAGCGGCGACAGTCTTAATTTGTAATGTAAAATTCCATAGTTGATCACCAGCATGATAATAACCGGTACAACCGTTGTCATCCAGAATGCTTCTGCATTCCAGACCGTTACATATGTCGGAAGGCTGTAACTTCCATAGTACATCCCCGCACATACCTGCTTTAATACTGTATATCCGAGAATATTTCCGACCAGTGCCCCGATCAGTGTGATCACAACCGGAAGTGCCATATAATGTAAGATCAATTCGCGCCTTGTATACCCGGATGCACGCAGTGTTCCGATCACGCCCGCTTCTTTCCTGATCGTATTGCTGATCGTAATACCGAATACAAATGCAAGAATCGCCATTACAATATAAAGCAGCATAACGATCATCGCACGGTCGCTTCCCATATCATCCCCTGTAAAATGGATCGACTGATTCTGGTATTGTGGTACAAAACTTTCTATCGTCACGACATCTGCCATGTCTTCCATCAGGTCTTCGGCCATCTTCTTTTCTTTTTTCTCTGTTGCAGGTTTTTTATCATAGATCCAGGCATAATTATACTGTACCTTTACCTGATTCAATGCTTCAAAATCTTTGTCTGTAACAATTGCCACTCCGAACTTTACAGCATCAAACATCGTATCATTATTATTCTGAAATAATGCACTGTAATCGGAAAGTGCCACAAGACCTGTAATCCGGAATGTCTTCTTTCGACTTTTCACCGTATCCCCGACTTTCAGCTCATTATTATCTGCATACATACGGTCCACAGCGATCTCACCGGACTTTTTCGGCATCTTCCCATTCATCAGGCAGACCTTATCTACCTCTTTCCGGTTCTTGAAAAATCGTATGGTACTTCCGTTCGTAAGCTTTTGCTCTATATAAAAATTCTCATATACCTTTACATCCGATTTTTCAATATCTTCTTTCTGCGCCGGAGTCAGCTTCTTCTTCGTCTGGAAATATCCGTCTTCGATATTGTATTTTTGAAAGCTGTCATCATATGCCCGGAGCATACTTCCATCAGCTACCAGGAATCCTGATACGAAACCAATCGTTATTGCCATCATGATAAAGACAACTAAATACTTTCCAAATTCACTTTTTAATTCTCTCGGCAATCTTTTTCTTAAAGGACTTTTCATCTGTTATGTCCTCCTTACCATTCCAGATTGATCGCCGGAATCTTTACTTCATTTCTGTAATTCTTCCGAATCATTCCGTCTCTTAACTTTACTACCCGGTCGGCCATGTCTTTGATCGCATCATTATGTGTAACCATGATAATCGTATTGCCATATCTCTGATTTACCGTCTCGATCAGTTTCAGGATTTCCTTGGACGTATGATAATCCAGCGCACCGGTCGGCTCATCGCACAACAGGATATCCGGATTCTTGACAATTGCACGTCCGATCGCAGTTCTCTGCTGCTGTCCTCCTGATAACTGATTCGGCAGTTTTTTCTGATGTTCATAAAGGCCAAGCGTATGTAACAATTCATCCACATCTAACGGATGATCACTCAAATATGCCCCTACTTCAATATTCTCCCGTACCGTCAGATTCGGTATCAGGTTATACATCTGAAAAATATATCCCAGATGCTTTCTTCTATACAGTGAAAGTTTCTTCTCCGTCATATCCTCCAGACGTTCGCCTTCAATCGTGATACTGCCCTCATCAGCACCATCAATTCCCCCTATGATATTCAGAAGTGTTGATTTACCCGAACCGGATGGTCCAAGCAAGACACAAAATTCTCCTTTTTCAATATCCAGATCCAGACCTTTCAACACGTTCACACGGCTGTCGCCTGTCCCGAATGACTTTTTAATTCCTCTTATTTCCAGAAACATAATTCTCCTCCCTTCAGTTACCTTCCTATAACCAATGTTAGTTTAAACTTATTTATTTGTCAACGAAATCCTTTTTTAGAATGTCTTCATCCGGAATTTTCGTCAGATTTTTCCTAATTTATCTTTATATTTTTGCATATTTGGTATTAAAAAAAGGATGACTCTCTACTTATGTCATCCTTTTCATTCTCAACTTATCTGAACCTATCCTGATTCTTTTTCTTATTACATTTTCTTATATCGAAACAATCGCTTTGAACTGATCACAGTCAATCTTGATATCAAATTCTCCTCCCAGTGCTTTCGCATAGGTACTTACGATTGCAAGTCCCAGTCCGTTACCCTCACTGGTTCTTGCCTTGTCGCCTCTTGAAAACCGTTCGATAATATCTTCTTTTTCAAAATCCATCTCATATCCGGATGTATTCGTAATCTCCAATACCATTTTCTGATCTGTTCCCGCTTCCTTTTTATACGTCTTGACAAATACCCTGGTTCCTTTCGCCGAATACTTCAGCGCATTTTCGATTAGATTCTGACAGATCCTGTAAAAATAAGAATTATCAGAATAAATTGCCGTATCTTCTTCGGTAAACTGAGTTACAAATTTCAGTCCGCTTTCTTTTATCCGGTCATCCATATCTGCAAATATCTGTTCCATCAGACGATTAAGCTCAAAAGTTTCTTTGTGAAGTTCTACATTCCCACTGCTCGCTTTTGCCAGCGAAAACAGGCTGTTGATCATCTCACCAAGCTTTCCTGCTCTTGTCGATATCACGTCTACATAGTCCCTCACTACATCACTTAATTCTTCTTTTTTGATCAGTTCCAGATATCCGACGATGGAAGTCAGCGGCGTCTTTAGATCATGCGATACATTTGTGATCAAGTCTACTCTTAACTGGTCACTTCTCGATACCTTTTCCAGACTCTTCCGTTCAATCTCCAGCGCCTGTTCCAGACGCTTCTGAAAGAAGCTCTCCGTCTGCTCCATGATCTGATCCAGCTCATTTCTCCAGTATCTCTGGATCACTTCCCGGCAGCAGATATATTCTATAAACACCGTTGCTACCATCATATATCCGGCTGCATAATTCCATCCCCATCCGCTGCTGTAACTGATAAAGAAAAGATATGCCGCTGCTGCCGACAGTTCTACCGCCAGTATATTCCGAAATCTTTTTTCCGACTGTTTTTCTTTCGCCTTCCAGGTCTGATAATAGATACTGTCTTCTGTATCCTGCAGATAGGTCTCTGCACTCCCTTTCTGACTCCAGTTCCGATATCTCAGTTTCATATACCTGCGTACGAGCAGGCAGATTCCCGGCTGCACCAGGATATTGCCGATCAAGCAGATTCTCCATACGCCCCATGTACTGAAATAATATCTGTTCACTAACACCACAAAGAACAGGAAGCTTCCAATTATAAACAGCAGAAATCCAAATACGCAATCATAATATTCTTTTATAAACTTTTTAATTGCTTTTACCATATTTTTCCATTTTGTATCCAATTCCCCACACCACCTTTACATATCTTGGCTTCTTCGCATCAATCTCCACTTTTTCCCTGATATGACGGATATGTACCATTACAGTATTCTCTACAGTATAATCTGCTGTTTCCTGCCATACATTCTCATAGATCTGCTCTGCCGGAAATACCTGCCCGGGATGCGCCATCAATAGCTCCAGGATCTTATACTCCGTTGCCGTCAGATGCACTTCTTCTCCTTCAACAAAGATGACTCTCTGCTTTTTATCCAGTACCAGACCGCCATTCACGATCTGATCCGGATCTTTCTTTTTCTCCGTTTCTCCACCGCTCCATGCGCGGTATCTGCGTAAATGCGCTTTCACTCTGGCGATCAGCTCCGCAGGATTATACGGCTTCTCAATATAGTCATCTGCTCCGAGCGTAAGTCCCGACACCTTATCACTTTCTTCCGTCTTGGCCGACAGGATGATTACCGGAATCCTGCTTTTCTCACGCAGCTTCATCAGTGCCGACAGACCGTTGAGTCTTGGCATCATCACATCCAGAAGGATCAGGTCTACATTCTCCCGCTCCATAATATCCAGTGCTTCCATACCGTCATATGCTTTCAAAGTCTCATACCCTTCATACTTTAACAGTTCACTGATGGAGTAGACGATTTCTTTGTTATCATCTACTACTAATATTTTTTCTGCCTCCATTTCTTTCGTCTCTCCCCTCTTTTTCTTTGCATGCTTACTATATCGTTCATGATTTAAATATTTCCCGATACAATTCTTAAAAATTTCTTATGATTAATCTTCGCTATGCAAGGACGAATAAAATGCGATTCCAAGTATCACTGCACCTCCGACCAGTTCTCTGACCGTAGGGATTTCTCTTAAGAAGATCAGTGCAAATACGATCCCGTATACCGTCTCCATACCGGAAATGATTCCCGCAGTCTGCGCTTTTACACCTTTCTGCGCCGTTACATATAAAGAATAGGCAATCGCCGTACATAAAAAACCAATTGTTGCAACACCTGCGAAATCCACCGGACGCCATTCTGCTTTCACCAGTACCAACGCCGGAAGCAATGCAATTGCTGCTGTTCCCTGTTCATACAGACAGATGGTACGTCCTTTGTATCTGCTGGAAAAATACCGGTTTGATAACGTCATTACTGCATAAGTAAAACTTGCCAGCATTCCCCAGAGAATTCCACTCGTCACTTTATTCTCCACTGAAAATTCCGGAATCGTGATCAATACTCCCATCAAAAGGATCAAAGCATTCAAAATATTCTTACCGCGTATCTTCTCATGGAATAATAAAGGTTCCAGAAATGTCAGAAACAGTGGGAAAGTTGAAAATGTAATGGTCCCGATTGCCACGGACGATGTCTGGATCGATTGAAAGAAACTAGACCAGTGGATTGCCATCACAACACCTGTCAAAATCATAAGTCCGTAATCTTTCTTCGAATCCAGTGTCAGCTTGTCTTTACACACCAGCGATATTGCCAGTAAAAGTAACGACGAACAGATGACTCTTCCCATTGCCACCTGTACCGCCGGAACCTGTACATACTGACCGATCACGCCGGAGCAGCTAAAACACATAACCGCAATATGCAGCAGTATCACATTCTTTCTTGTATCTTTGCTCATTGATTTCTCACTCATATCTTTCTCCCATGTATCTCTTGTGTATTTTTATTTATTTTCATTCCCGACCAGTATAACACATTCTCACCAGTCTCCGCTCTGTCTATTTATAATTCTTCACAAGTTCCTCCTTCTCTTTCCGGCAGATCAGATGATACGTCACATCCGTTGCAAAATTCGTGGTAAAACAAAAGACACCTGCACAGGTTGCTCTTCGCTTCCTGATCCAGAGTGGCGTTGTTGTAATTCCAAAGTCCGTTCATAAAGAACGTATGGAAGAGAACTTTAATGTATTTGATTTTACACTTTCTGAGGAAGATATGAAGACACTGGAAGCTCTGGATGGCGGAGAGAGTCTGTTCTTCTCACATCACGATCCGGCTACGGTGGAGTGGTTTATGAGTATTGTTTAGATTCAAAAATTGTGTGCCTTAAAAGCTATGTAGCCCCGTAGGAAAAATATAATAGGATGCTGGTTCCG
>OCHO01001901.1_pt1 | contig 11966 bp, 9 predicted proteins | sample 1538441 | NCBI WGS metagenome assembly OCHO01 (sample SAMN04571691, study PRJEB22368) | human gut metagenome | biome: human gut; material: stool | host: Homo sapiens | place: Luxembourg | collected 2012-06-29
CCCACGGGCCGGAGAGCGCCGTGCTGGCCCGGCAGATCGCCAACGCCCACACCCTGTTCAATCTGGGCTGCACGGTGCTGTGGCTGCCCCTGACCCCTTGCATGGTGCGCATCGTGTGCATTCTATTGCCGGAAGAGCACGCCCCTGAGTTGAAATGAACGCCTTAAAATGGTATAATAACAATGTATCGAACAAATTTTGTGACGCTTTTGTTGCACAAATGATAAACGGACCCTTCTGTGGGCCTGCAGCGGTGTGCGGCTGCCAGGGCACAGAGCGAACCAAGAGGACGTGTTTACTATGAAGGATATCATCAACGGGTTGATCGAGCGGTTCCGCAGGCAGCATGTACAGGCCCGGCGCTATGTGGCCATGATGCTGGTGCTGGCCCTGCTCACCACCCTGTTCGTCAACTGGCAGCTCCATGGGGTGGGCATCTCCATGACTGCCGACTACCACTGCGGCTACGAGGAGCACCAGCACACGGCGGCCTGCTACGAAAAAGTGCTCACCTGCGGTTACGAGGAGGGCGAGCCGGAAACGCCCGTCACCTCTTCGGACAGCAGCGCCGATCCGGTGTCCGCCTACAGCGCGGAAGAGCCGGAAGAGCTGGAAGAGCCGGTGCAGACCGAGCCGGAGACCATCTGGGTGCCCCATGAGCACACCGATGCCTGCTACGAGGAGCACCGGGTGCTGACCTGCTATCAGGAAGAGCACGAGCACACCGACGACTGCTTTGACGAGTACGGTGCGCTCATCTGCGGCGAGTTCGAGCATATCCACGACGACAGCTGCTACACCACCGAGTATGAGCTGGTGTGCGGCCTGGACGAAGGCGAACTGGTGGAGGAGCCCAACCCCGCCTATCAGGAAATGCCTGCCACCCGCCCCGTGGTGGACCTGCCCACTGAGCCGGTCGAGACCACCCCGGAGGAGCCGGTGCTGCATCATCACACCGACGCCTGCTACACCGAGGAGCTGGTGTGCACCATCCCGGAGCACCACCACACCGTGGAGTGCCTGGCCGATACCCAGGCCGACGTGGAGACTGCCGAGGAATGGCAGGCCGCGGCCAACGTGGCCCTGAACGGCAACTGGGCCGAGGACCTGCTCACCGTGGCAAAGTCCCAGCTGGACTACCAGCAGAGCGACAAGAACTTCAAGCTGGATGTGGAGGACCAGCAGGTGCTGCGCGGCTACTCCCGCTATGGTGCCTGGTACGGCAACCCCTACGGCGCCTGGGACGTGATGTTCCTGTCCTACTGCCTGCACTTTGCGGGTGTGCCCCAGACGGTGGTGCCCCAGCGTGCAGGCGTGATGGCCCTGCACAGTGACCTGCGCGGCTCCCAGTGGCTCACCGACGCCGACGGCTCCACCGCAAGGCCCGGCGATATCGTCATCTACAACACCCTCACCACCGAGCAGGTGGCCGTGGACGAGAGCTCCTATGGCATCGCCCTGCTGGACCTGGACGAGGACCCCGACACCGCCGCCCAGCTCACGGCTTCCGAGCCGCAGGGTGACCACCGAGACGGTGGGCGTCGTGTCCGCCGTGGACCCCGACGCCGGGACCCTGACCGTGATCTCCGGCAACGTGGACGGCAAGGTGGCCGAGGTGCCCGCTGCCATGTCCGACGTGACCAGTGTCATCTCGGTGACCGGCGCCTATGCCGCCGAGACCACCGCTGCGGCCCCGGAGGACCCGGCAGGCTCCCAGGAGGAGCTGGACGGCAGCTATGCACTGCTGGAAGATGAGGATGGCTTTGGGGCTACCGTGGACTGGGTGGGTGACGCCGACCCCTGCGGCATCGCCCTGCTGGCTGCCGGGGACGACCATGATCTGAACACCTGGATCACGGATGTCAATTATGAAAAGACGACCGACGGGAAAACATGGACGTCTATCGGCGCGGGCAGCGTGACCGTGGACAGCGGCACCCACGTCCGCGTGAACCTGAAGTATACCGTGAATGCCGGTGTGCTGACGCCCACCAACAATACCCTGACCTACCAGCTGCCCAAAGGCCTGCCTATGCCGGATGTGACGACGGGCAACATCGTGGATGAGTCCGACAAGGACGAGGCCGGCAATGCAAAGGTCGTGGGCAGCTTCACCGTTGACACCGACGGCACTGTGACCCTGACCTTTACGGACGAAAAGTTCATCGGCACCAACGACAAGGGCGGCCTGACATTCACCGGTACCTTCAAGGCCGCCGTTACGGCGAGCGCCGACAACTTTGAGGACAAGAAGGAGATCAAATTCAAGGACGACTGCATCCTGACCATCAAGAAGAAAACGGCAGATATAAAGATCAGCAAAGGGAGTGGGTCTCCGCTGATTACGGACCGTAAGGACGGCACCTTTGTAAATAATTATGAGGTGACGGTGGGGACCACCAACGGCACCAAAGACCCGGTGATCCTTACGGATACCCTGAACACGAATAGGAATGGCGAAAACCGTAGCGACTACCTGAAGGGCGGCAAATATCTGGTAGACTCCTTTAAACTTTACAAGGTGGATGCTTCGGGCACAAAAACGGAGATTGACGTCCCTGCGCATGAACTGAAAACCGACGGCAACGGCAATCCCCAGGTGGTCCTTGCTCCGCTGCCTGCATTGGAGGCCGGAGAGAAGTACATCTGGAACTACGACGTTCAGCGGAACTATGCGGACTTTGACAATATGCCCAACGGCGTCGCTATCATCAACAACACGGCGAAAGCCGAGGCAGGGCGCAATGTAAAAGATGCGGTTGACGCATGGTACACCTGTAAAAACCCTCGCATTGAGAAGAAGGGCCAGTACGACCCCAATACAGGCCGCATCCAGTGGACCATCACCGTAAAAGTACCCCATTCTTTGCTGGGGTCCTATCTCCTGCAGGGCTGCAAGATCACAGATGACTTGCCAGACGGTGTGAAAATCGTAGGGGATGTAAAGGTAGGCAACGATACGATATCGGCAGAGGAATTCCAGAAAAACGGCTATACCATCCCGGCGGGTTATGATGGAACAGAGCTGAAGATCACCTTTGAGACCACCACCCCCATCGGCGGCGGCTCGGTGACCAACACGGCACAGATCCTGACCAAGAGCAACCATACCTTTGAGGCCTCGGATACTGTGAACATCGGGAAGGGCGATTGGAGCCTGAGCAAATCCATTGCCACCAGGGGCGAGACGCCCACCTGGAACCTCTCGGCCACCAACAAGGCCGGTGAAGCGGAGTTTACCCTGTGGGATGTGCTGGACGACGCTGAGAACGACCAAGGCGAGACAAAAGAGGACACCCACTATGCCATTGCAAAAGAGCTGGATGACGCCATCAAGGCCAATCTGACCCTGACCATGCACAACAACACGAGGCTGACCTATGCGCAGGCTGTCGCGGCGGGCAACACCATCAAGATGACCTATTATGCACAGAAAAACGGTACCGAGGAGGTGGACGCAAATAACTCGTCCACCCGTGTGCGCAGCTTCAGCATCCATGTGAAAGCCGGGGACGACCAGAACCCCGTGCGCAGCATCTCGGTGAACGGCATCCCCACCCACGAGGAGCGCGACGACGTGCCCACCGGTGAGGTGTGGACCTATAAGAATACCATCCATATCCAAGGCGTGAGCGGCAATGATTCGGCAGAGGACACCTACCGCAGCTACAAGAAGTTTGAAAAGGGCGTGGCCGCAAAGAGCAGCGGCGACGAGACCGGTTATCTGACCGGCAGCAACAGCTTCGAGCTGAGCGACCTCAGCGGCAACAACCTCCACTACCAGCTGGTGCTGCAGACCTCCGCCGATGATAGGGACAAAATCACGGTTACCGACACCCTGCCGGAAAACGTCGGCTTCAAGGTGGATAATGTCAAGATCGCGCTGGATGAGGGCGACTTTGTAAAGATCAAGGATAAAAAAGTAGACTGGGCGACGGCAGAGTATGACGAAACTACCCGGCGGCTCACCATTAAAATCAGCAACTACAACCAGTCGGGGCGGGAGGAACACCGCATCCGCATCCAGTACAAAGTGAGCGTGAGCGACGATCCCAGCTGGAAGAACCCCTCGGTGGGCAAGCTGACCTACACCAACACCGCCACTTGGGGCGAGCTGACCGAGACCACTACCACCACCGTCACCCGCGATGTAGAGCAGGTGAAAAAGACCGGCTGGCAGGACACCGGCAACGACCGGAAGCTGCACTATCAGGTGGTCATCAACCCGGCCGGCGAGGATCTGTCGGCCGGGCAGACCAGAGCGGAGAAGATCGAGCTGTGGGATAACATCAGCACCACCAATGGTGCCATCGCCACCGGCGATGTCAACTCGGTCAAGTTGTATTTTTACAATTACGACGAAACAGTCGGCGTGACCACCGGCAAAGAGGTCCCGCGCAACATGTACCGCATCCTGGAAGCGGACAAGAACGGATGGCTCCATATGGTGATCCCCAATATGGCGGCCCTGATCCTTGTGTATGACTGCAATGTGAAGGATGGCAGTGCTGCCGCCAGCTACCAGGTGAGCAACACCGTGACCCTGAGCAACGGCAGCAAATCCAGCGACAGCGGCATCACCTATCAGGTCAAGGCGGATGCAACGGCCACCACCGCACAGTTCGTGCTGCGCAAGAAGGACAGCTACTCCGGCGTGTCGCTGAAGGGCGCGGAGTTCACCATTTACCAGTACAACAAAGAGACTGAAGAGTGGACGAAGTGGGCAGGCAACGGCACGGGCACCCTGACCACGGACGAAAACGGTCAGGCCAGTCTGGCTGTGCTGGATAGTGAGACTGCAAGCTGCCTGAAACCGGACGTGCTGTATAAGCTCGTGGAGACCAAAGCACCCACGGACTATCAGCTGGATGCCACCCCGCACTACCTGCTGTTCCGCAAGAACGCCAGCGCGGAGAACGAGCAGCAGGCCTTTGCAAATGCCACAGGCGTGGCTGAAGGCACCACCATCTTGACCGTGAATGACGAGATGGTGGACCTGAACCGCAATGTGCAGGTGGGCAGCGACGCCGGCACCACCACTGCTGAGTACAGCAACGTGTACAGCAAGCTGACCGTCAGCAAGCTCTGGCTGGATGCCGACACCCGCCAGCCGGTGGAACCGGCGGTGGACAGCATCCACATCAAGGTCTGGCAGTACACCGACAATGACAAGGACAGAACGTTGTTTGCCGAAGCCGACCTGACCGCACCGGCGTGGACCTGGTCCGAGTCGGGGGACAAGCTGCCCCTGACGGACGAGAAGGGCAAGGCGTACCACTACCTGGTGGAGGAAGAGACCACCGGCAACTGGAACGTGTACATTGACAACAACGGCGTGCAGACCGGCAATATCACGGTGCAGAACTACGTTTACACCGGCTACGAGCTGCCGTCCACCGGCGGCATGGGCACGGCACCCTTCGGGGTGCTGGGCGGCGCACTGGCCGCTGCAGCAGCCCTGCTGCTGGTCCGCAAACGGAAACAGAACGAGGAGGAGTGAGCAGCCATGAAACAAAACAAAAACAACCGGTTTGCCGCTCTTCTGCTGGCGCTGTGCATGGCCGTGTGCTGTGCACTGCCCGCGCTGGCAGCCCCCGCGGCCAGCGCCAACATCGACCTGAGCCGCACCGGCAGCATGGACGTGACCCTGTACGACCACCAGAACGACGTCCCCCTGCGGGGCGGCGCACTCACCGTGTACAAGGTGGCGGACGTGGCCCGCACCAACGGCGACCTGCACTTTGTGTACACCGCCGACTTTACGGGCTGCGGCATTGCGCTGGGCGACCTGACGGACAGCACACTGGCTTCCAGGCTGGAAGCCAAGCTGCCCGCCCGCGCCGCCGGCACCACCCATAAGATCAGCGAGCAGGGCATCGTCTCCTTTGACGCGCTGCCGCTGGGCCTGTACCTCGTGGTGCAGACCGAGAACTCCAAGGGCTACGAGGCCATCAATTCCTTCCTGGTGTCGCTGCCCATGGCGGACGAAAGCGGCTGGCTCTACACCGTGGACGCCACCCCCAAGGTGGGCGCGCCCACGCAGGAGGTGACCCCGCCCGAACCGGAAACTCCCAGCAAGCCTTCGGAACCGGACAAACCGTCCGAGCCGGAGAAGCCTTCGGAGCCGGACAAGCCCACCCAGCCCGGCACCCCGGATGAGCCGGACAACCCGGACATGCCTGTGGACCCCAACGACCCCAACCGCCCGGTGTCGCCCGGTACGCCGGATAACCCGGTGAACCCCGGCAACCCGGACAACCCCGTGGCCCCCGGCAACCCGGATAACCCGGTGGCTCCGGGCCGCCCGGACGGCAATGCACTGCCCCAGAGCGGCCAGCTGAACTGGCCCATCCCGTTCATGGCCTGCAGCGGCGTGCTGCTGTTTGCCGTCGGCTGGGTGCTGGACCGGAAGGAGACGCTGGCATGAACACAAAGCAGAAGATCGGCCGCGCCTGCATGATCGTGGGCATCCTGCTCATTCTGGGCGCACTGGCCCTGCTGGGCTATAACCAGTGGGACGCCAACCGCGCCGACAAGGCTTCACAGGACGCCCTGGGCAAGCTGGAAGAGACCCTGACCGAGACCATTGAGGACAAGACGAAGGACGAAGAGCCGGTGGTCCAGCCGGAGCTGGACCCGGAGCAGGAGATGACCGTCACCGACATCGACGGCTGGGGCTACATCGGCTACCTGTCCGTCCCGTCCATCGGGCTGGAACTGCCCGTGATGAGCGAGTGGAGCTATGCGGGCCTCAAGGTGGCCCCGGGCCGCTACTCCGGCTCCACCTACGCTGACAACATGGTGGTCTGCGCCCACAACTACGCCAAGCACTTCAGCCCCATCAAGTGGCTGGCCCTGGGCAGCGAGGTGTACTTTACCGACATGGACGGCCAGCGCTGGAGCTATGAGGTGTCCAACGTGGAGACCATCCAGCCCACGGATATCGACAAGATGATCACGGCCAGCGACGAGGACGCCTGGGACCTGACCCTGTTCACCTGCACCACCGGCGGCCGCGCCCGCTGCGCCGTGCGCTGCACCCGCACTGGTTACCCGGTCTTGGAGACCAGCGCGGCAGGGCGGATCACGGAGTAAGCAGTACGATTTGGAATTGCCTCCGCTTTGCTCTGGCAATATCAGCGGAAAATTATTTTTAAAGATATGCAATCCCGGAAAATCTGCGGATTTTCCGGGATTGTTTTTTCACGGATGGGCGTTAAGGAAAGTGGCCTGTTCTCTGGAAGGCAAACGATTTAGAATGCCCTCCGCGTTGCGCTGGGCATAAATAGCAGAAAAATTATTTTAGATTTTGCAAATCCGGCAGGGCTGCGGCCCCGCCGGATTTGCTTTTTCACGGGAGAGGGCGTTACGGGAAGTGGCATCGGCTGCTGTTGGCCTGCGGCCAAAGCGCAGCAAATCAAATGCCTTTTACGGCAACGCTCCTCACCGGGGAGCTGGCGCGCAGCGACTGAGGGGCGTTCCAATCGGTGGAAGCCGAAAATACGGTGAAAAGATCTTCACGCCGAACAGGCGTGAATCTTCAGTATTTTCGGGTGGAGCCTACTTCTTTGGGGTCTGAAAGGGGCGAGCAGCCCCTTTCTCGTTGCGGGGAGAGGGGTGTCCAGAGGGAGAGAGGGGGGAGTCGAAACACCCCTCTCACCCTCTGGCCCAGCGGAGCGACCCCGGCGGCGATGCCGCTTGCAAAAGCCATCGGGCCTGCCCCACGCGATTGCACTCTGCATGGGAAACATTACAAAAAAGCACCCGCCATGCGGATGCACAGCGGGTGCCTTGAAGGGCTCTGCGGGGATGCTCAGTGGGTGGTGCCCATGTCCACAGCCAGGTCGGCGTCATTCTTCACAACGGCCTCCACGGCCTTCTCCAGGCCGCGGGCGATCTGGTGCAGGTCCATGCTGGGGGTGCCCAGGGGCTTGTTGACCACCTGCTCCATGGCGTAAGGCACATGGATGAAGCCGCCCCGGATGTTGGGGTACTTCCTGTCGATGAGGTACAGCAGGGTGTACATCAGGTAGTTGCACACATAGGAGCCCGCAGTGTAGGACAGGGCGGAGGGGATGCCTGCGTCCTTGATGTTCTGCACCATGGCCTTCACGGGCAGAGAAGTGAAGTAGGCGGTCTCGCCGTCCTCCTGGATGGTCACGTCGATGGGCTGATAACCGGCGTTGTCGGCAATGCGGCCGTCCATCAGGTTGATGGCCACCTTTTCCGGGGTGATGGCAGAGCGGCCGCCGGCCTGACCGATGCAGATGACCACATCGGGCTGGTTTGCCTGAATGGCAGCTTCCAGCACCTCACCGGCACGGATGAACTCGGTGGGCACTTCCTGCTTGACAATCTCGGCACCGGCGATGGTGTCGGGCAACAGCTTTACCGCCTCAAAAGCGGGGTTGACGGCCTCGCCGCCAAAGGGGTCGAAACCAGTGAGCAGAATCTTCATAGTAAAAAGCCTCGATTCTCAGATATAAATGGACGGCTCCAGAACGGTGAGCTGTCCGTGATCCATGATCATGCGGTTGTCCACATAGATGCAGGGAGCGTGGGTGACCAGATCGTAATGGCCGGAAGCATCCTGCACACCGCCCAGCGCGATGTTGCGCCCGAACCCGATGTGGAAGGTGCCATAGGTGGATTCGTCCTCGATGTAGCAGTTGCCTGCACAGCGGGAGTGGGTGTTGAGCCCGATACCGAACTCCGCCGCCACCACCATGTTCTCCGGGTCGTGGAAGCGGGCCAGAAACTGCTTGAGCCGCCTGCCGCTGGCATTGTCCTCGATCTCCACGATGCGGCCGCCGCGCAGCTCCACCCGCACGGGGCTGTCCACGATGCCGATATAGCCCATGGAGCCGTCCAGGATCAGGGTGCCGTTGGTGTCGCTCTCCACCGGTGCCACATACACTTCCACGCTGGCAGAGGAAAGGCCCTTGCCGTCGTGGCAGCAGCCGTTGAAGAAGCCGGGCACACGCCCTTCGATGTTGAAATCCAGGTTCGTGCCAAGCTCCGTGGTCACATGGATGTGGCTGGCGTTCTGGTAGCAGGCCATGATGATGCTGGCCATGATCCTGCTTTTGGGCAGGCTCATGTTCAGGAAGTCGTAGCTCAACAGTGACTGCCCGTTGCTGGTGCTCAGCGGCAGCGACAAAAACCGGTTGCGGCGGGCGATGACCCGCTTGACGGCCCGTGTGGTGATGAGGGAATACTCGGCAGCACCGATCACGGCGTTGTAGGGGTCAAAGGCGTCCTCGCGGTCGTCGAAATACTGGCCCACCTGCTCGTGCAGGTCGTCCAGCATCAAAACATCCGCCACGCTGCCCACCGCCTGTGCGGCTTGCTGCATGGCTGCCACCTCGACAGCATACTTCTGGCTGGATACGATCAGGATGCGTTCGCCTGCACGGAGCCGGACCCAGTCGCGAATAATGATATCGGCTCCGTGCTGAATTGCCTGTTCCATTGAATCACTCGATCTAACAAAAAATCACTTCAGGAGGATCATCATCACGATCTGGACCACCATCATGATGATGGCGACAGGAACCTGATTCTTGATGACGCCCATGGGCTTCTTCATATCCAGCAGTGCCACGGGCACGGTGTTGAAGTTTGCAGCCATGGGGGTGCACAGGGTGCCGCAGAAGCCGCAGGTCAAAGCCAGCATGCCGATGACCACCGGGTTTGCGCCGTGGGCCAGCACGAACGGGTAGCCGATGCCCACGGTCATCACGGTGATGGCGGCGTAGGCGTTGCCCATGATCATGGTGAACAGCATCATGCCGATGGCGTACACCACGATACCGGCGTTCACATTGCCCTCGGGGATGATGTGGCTGACCAGGTCAGAGATCACATCGCCGACACCGGCAGCGGTGAAGACGGAGCCAAGGCAGGCCAGCAGCATGGGCAGCATGGACAGGGGGCCCACAGTGGACAGCATGCGCTCGGAATCGTTCAGGAAGGTGGAGGGCTTGTTGTCGCGGTTCATGATCATCAGCAGGATGATGGCCACGAGAACGCCCAGAGCCACGCCGTTCAGGGCGGACAGGCCGATGCCCATGCCGGTGATGGCGCAGATGACGGCCAGCATGCCGATGCTCAGGGTGGGGACAAAGATCTTCATGCCGATCTTCTCATAGGTAGCCTCGGTCTCGGCCTTGGTGGCAGCAGAGACAGCGCCCTTCTTGACCTTCTTGAGGATGGCGGGGATGCACATCACCACCACCAGGATGCCGCTCACCAGAGAGGGCAGCCAGCGGCCCAGGGCAAGCACGACGCCCAGCACGGCCCAGAAGATAAAGGTGCCCATGGGTTCCGGGTTCTCCTTATCCTTCAGGTTCTTCACACCGCAGTAGATGCACAGCAGGCCGATGATAAAATAGATGATCTCCATCACCTTGGTGGACAGGCTGTAATCAGCACTCATAAAAAAGCTCATTCTTCTGTCCTCCCTTACTTATAGTACTTCTGGATCATCTTGCGATCCTTGATCACATAGAATACGATGGCGACCACAGTGGCAATGATGCACACGGGGATCTCGATGGCAGCCAGCTGGGCCAGCTCCACCTCGATGCCCAGGCCGGCCAAAGTGCTCTGCACCAGCAGGCCGCCGGAGCCGCCCACGAACAGGACCTGACCGAAGAACCAGGTGATGTTCTCCATGCCGGAAGCCATGCCTTTCAGCTCCTCGACATGCTCCTCATTGGGCTCATAGCCCTGTGCTACAATGGCACCTTCGGCCATGGGCATGATGACGGGGCGCACGAAACCGGCCACGCCGCCAAAGCCCACGTTGAAGGCTGCAAAGATCGAGCGCATCACGCCGTAGATGCCGATGACCAGGCCGGAGGTGGCACCCTTGAACTTGCCGATCAGGGCAGCGGCTGCTTCACGCAGGCCGTTGCGCTCCAGCGTGCCGGTGACCAGCATCACGATGATGAAGATGGCCATGCTGCGGTTTGCCACAAAGGTGCTGCCCAGCGTTTCCAGCAGGGTGACCGGGCCCAGACCGCCAACCAGTGCAGTCACAACGGCTGCCACCAGAATGACCAGAATGGAGTCCAGCTTCAGTGCAAAGCCAGCGATGACGATGACAATGCCAAGTAGTTTCAGTAGTTCCATAATTGCCTTCCTTTATACTTATATTTTCCCGGCGCTGTGCTGGCGGTCCGCCTGTGGGTCAGCAGGCAGGCCGTCGGCACTACGCCGAAAAGTCCAGAGAAAATGCCTTACAGGCGGATAAACGCTGCCAGCAGCAGAGAAAAGCCTCCTGCCGTAAGCCACAGCGGCACCAGACGACGGCCCAGGTGAGCTCCGATATCGCAGTGCTCCAGCACCCCGGAGGCCTTCATGGGCACCACCGTGGTGGCTTTGGGCACGGCCTCTGGGCTGCCGTAGGGGTTGGTGGAGGTAAACTCACCAGTGCCGATCTCCCCGGGGCAGGCGTACACCCCAAACCAGGAGGACAGCAGCCCACCCTTGCCAGCGCTTGTCTTGCACACGCGCACCAGCTGCACTGTAAGGGCCTGGGCCTGCTTTTCTTCCACCAGCAGGTTGACGCGCATCATGTTCACAAGGTTCAGCACTGAGGAAATGGCGATAAGAGCGTCCAGGATCAGGACCAGGATCAATAACGAGTGCATGGGGCACACCTCCTGCAAACAGAGCAAGGGCTGCGGCAGCCCCTGGTGCTTTCGTAAGATGGAAATAGTATACCATAAAGTGGGACGAATTGTAAATGAAATATAGATAATCTGTCTAGGCTTCCTAAAAAAGGAAAAATCCCCTGTTTCCCAAAGGAAACAGGGGATTTGCGCCGTTTGGCAGAAATTACTTGTTGCGGATGTACTCATCCATGGCCTTGGCGGCAGCCTTACCGGCGCCCATGGCCTTGATGACGGTGGCGGCACCGGTCACGGCATCGCCGCCGGCGTACACGCCGTCACGGCTGG
>OCHO01001919.1_pt1 | contig 11864 bp, 9 predicted proteins | sample 1538441 | NCBI WGS metagenome assembly OCHO01 (sample SAMN04571691, study PRJEB22368) | human gut metagenome | biome: human gut; material: stool | host: Homo sapiens | place: Luxembourg | collected 2012-06-29
TTGGCTCGGCAGGGCCTACCACAAGCGGGCGCATGGACGCCATGAGCCCCCGGCTGCTGGATCTTGGCAACAAGATCATGATCGGCAAGGGCAAGCGGGATGCCGCCGTCAAGGCAGCTGTGGTGCGCAACGGCGCGGTGTATCTGGCTGCGCTGGGCGGTGCCGGTGCGCTGATGGCAAAAAGCGTGCAGACGCTGGAGGTGATCGCATGGCCGGACTTGGGCTGTGAGGCGGTACGCCGCCTGACCGTGCAGGATATGCCCCTGACCGTTGTGCTGGACGCCCACGGCGGCGATCTGTACGAGGCGGGCCCTGCGGCCTATCTGGCCACACGGTAAGGCCAAAACGCCGAGAATTGCACCCTTTGCACAAAACAGGCGCGGTGCAAAACCGGCAAAACAGCAGTTCTGTGCAGAGAAATATGGTTAGTTTAACAAAACTTGCTGCGAATTACTTGCATCATCCGCAAAAGTGTGATATCCTTTAACATACGACAGAGGGTACACATCCCCTGTCGGAAAAATCCCCCAGAGGGAATAAGGCAGGAGGCCGGACAAACCATGCAGATCCACCAGTCCGCAGAAGATTATCTTGAAACGATCCTGATGCTGAGCCAGCGTATGGGCAAAGTGCGCTCCATTGACGTTGTCAATGAGCTGGGCTTTACCAAAGCCAGCGTGAGCATCGCCATGAAAAAGCTGCGGGAGAACGGCTATATCGCGGTGGACGGCGAAGGCAACCTGACCCTGCTGGAGCCCGGGCTGGAGATCGCTCAGCGCATTTACAGCCGCCACCAGCTGCTGACCCACTTCTTTGTGCAGCTGGGCGTGGACGAGCAGACCGCAGCCGAGGACGCCTGCAAGGCAGAGCACATCCTCAGCGAGCAGACGCTGGAAAAGATCCGCGAAAGCGCCCTGCGCAACGATGCCGCCCATCCGCAGGCAAAGTGATATGATTCCAAGAGACACCGGAACGCCGAAAGACGTTCCGGTGTCTTTTTTTGTATGAAATTTTCGGTTTGTGTTGCATATCTGTTACGGATTTGGTACAATAAATCTGTGCGGAAAAGGAACGTTGGAAGAGCGAAAAAGGGCCGGGACGGCGCAAAGCCGCCCTAGGGTAAAGGAGAGCGTTGCGGCATGGATGCGATTGCCCATACTCAGGTCAGTGTGGTCTGTCTGGTCACGCTGGCGGTCTTGCTGCGGGCGCAGCAGAAAATGCGGGATAAAAGTCTGCCCGGGCGGCTGTTCACGGCGCTGCTGTGGTCTGCCGGGGCGCTGACGATCGTAGATCATGGCAGTGCGCTGGCGCAGCTGGGCGCGTGGCAGGATCTGGGCATCCCCCTGACCTACCGGCTGAACGCCGGGGGCAGTATTCTGTTTTATCTGCTGGCGGCGTGCTGCTGCCAGCTGGTGTTTTTGTATGTGGAGGCAGAGCTGGGGCGTACATGGATGGAGGACGGCCGCAGGCTGGCGCTCAGCGCCGCACCGGTGGCGTTGCTTTTGCTGGCACTGCTGACAACGCGGGACGAAAACGGCTTCTGCTATCTGGATGCAGAGGGGCTGCGGGGCAGCACCCTGTTCTGGGGGGCGAAGCTGGTGGGGCTTGCCTATCTGGTGGCGGCCTTTCTCCGTTGCAGCTGGACGCTGAGCTACTGGAAGCAGGAAACACCCAAGGAGGAACTGAAGACCCTGCTGCTGCTCGCGCTTGCGCCGGCGGCAGGCTTTTTGCTGCAAGGCTGGCTGCCCGGGCGCGGGCTGCTGTGCTGCGGCATTACGCTTGGGCTGGTGTGCGTGTATGTGCTGGTGCTGCAGACCAAGTTCACGGTGGACACTCTGACCGGCGTCAGCAACCGCATCGTGGCGCTGCGGTATCTGGAAAGCGAACTGCCCTACTACCGCCGTCACCCCAACCGCTCGCTGCATTTCCTCATGATGGACATGGATCACTTCAAGCACATCAACGATGAGTACGGCCACCTGGAGGGCGATGCCGCGCTGGTGCTGCTGGCGGGCATTTTAAAAAAGGTGTGCGCCAACTACAACGGCGTGCTGGCGCGCTACGGCGGCGATGAATTCTGCATCGCCTGCGGCTGCAACAGTGTGGAGGTGCGCACCCTGATCACCTCCATCCAGCGGGAGCTGGACGCCGCCAACGCCGCCTCCGGCAAGCCCTACCAGATCGAGATCAGCATCGGCTGCGCCCGCCTTGAGCCGGACATTGCCACCGTGCACGACCTGATCGATAAAGCCGATCAGGAAATGTACCACCTCAAGACCCGCAAGCGCGGCACAGCCCCCGCAGAAAAACAGGGCTGAACGGTTGTGAACTTACTATAACACGATAAATGCCGTTTGCCTTTACGGCCTTTCCCGTGAAAAATGCAATACCGGAGCGTCCGCAGACGCTCCGGTATTGCTCTATATAAAAATAATTTTTCCGCTGAAGATGGCCAAAGCAAAGCGGAGGCCATTCAAAATCGTCCCGCCCGCGCTTTCTAAACGTTTTTTACCCTTCTGCCCTTGCATCCCGGGGTGGAACGCGGTATTCTTATAGAATAGACCGGAACCGCGACAGCACAGGGGAGGGAAAGCACATGGACGCACAGGAGATCCGCGCATTGCTGGGCAAAAGCATCTTTGAGCGGGCACAGAAGTACCGCAAGCGCATCCTGCAAAGCAGCTGCACCACCAACGAGGACGGGGTGCGGCACCTGACAGCGCTGGTGCAGGGCAGCGGGCCGGACTGCTATTATACGCAGGTCTGGCTGCGGGAAAACGGCAGCTTTGTCAGCGCCTCCTGCGACTGCCCCTATAACCAGAACGGCGACGGCACCTACTGCAAGCATATCGGCGCGCTGCTGCTGCAGGATGCGGAAAAGAACCCGCCTGCCCCGGATGCCCCGGCAAAAAAGCCGGAGAGCATCCCCGGGGTGCAGCGGGGCGTGGCAGGCTTGAGCGCCGAGCCCCGCAAGGACAGCTACAGCGCCGGGCTGGATATGTTGTTCGGCCGCAAGTGGCGGGGTGAGGAGCCGGAGACCGACTATGAGGCCCAGCTGCTGTTGAAGCGCTACCAGCGGGAGGATGCGCAGCCCCAGCCCCAGAACGCCGCCCAGCGCACCGGCTTTGCTCTGCTGGAACCGGAGCTTACGCCGCACAATGGCCGTATCTGGCTGCGGCTGCGGGTCTCGGACGGCATCGGCGGGCGGCAGTATCTGGTAAAAAGCATCCCGCAGTTTCTGGATGCGATCGAGCGGGGCGAAAGCGTCAGCTACGGGAAATCGCTGGCCTTTGTGCACCGGTGGGACGCCTTTGCCCCGGATGCACAGCAGCTGCTGCGGCTGCTGCGCCGTCAGGTGAGCGCCCGGCAGGCGTTTGAAGCCGAGGGCACCATGCGCTCCGGCTGGGAGAAAGGCCCGGCGGGCGGTCTGCCGCTGACCGGCGAGGGGCTGGATGCCCTTGTAGAACTTTACGCCGCCGAGGGCGTTGTGGGCGGCTATACCCTTAAAGAGGGCTTGCCGGTCATCAGCCTGAAGGTGGAGCGCCGCAAGGGCGGCGTGCAGCTGAGCTGTACCCCGGCGCTCAGCGGAGTGCAGGGGCTGGACTATGCCTATCTGCTGGGCGAAAGTACCCTCTGGCGGATGCAGCGGGAGGAGTGCCGCCGGGTGCTGCCGGTACTGGACACCTTTGGCGGGCGCAGTTTGTTCTTTACCAGCGCAGACGCCGCCGCTTTTTGCAGCTATGTGCTGCCGGAACTGGGCAACCGGGTCAACATCGTGGACCCCGACCGGCTGCTGCTGAACCAGATCCCGCTGGAACCGGTGGTGCAGTTTTATCTGGATGCCGACCGGGGGCTTACCGTCACGGCGTACCCGGTCTTTCTCTACGGAGAGGACCGGGTAGCCCCCGGCGAGCCGGTGCCGCCCGACCTTTTGCGAGATGCCCGCACCGAGAACCGGGCAAAGCGGCTGCTGGAAACCTATCTGGAACCCGAGACCGGCAAGCCGGGGCATTACAGCATTTCCGGGGAGGAGGCGCCTTTCCAGCTGCTGGAAGAGGGCATTCCCGCCCTGCTGGCCATGGGTGAGGTGTACCAGACCGATGCCTTCCGTAACTTACAAGCCGCCCCGCCTAAAATTTCGGTGGGGGTATCGGTGCACGGCAGTGTGCTGGATCTGGAAGTAGACACCGGCGCCTTCCCAGTGGAGGAACTGCGGGAGCTTTTGCAGTCCCTGCACCAGAAAAAGCGCTACCACCGCCTGCGGGACGGCAGTCTGCTGCGGCTGGACGACAGTCTGGAAGGGCTGGACGAGCTGAACGACACGCTGGAGCTTTCCGGCGCAAAGCTGAAGGACGGCCACGCCGCTCTGCCGCTCTACCGCGCCCCCACGCTGGACTGGGCGCTTTCGGGACAGAACGGTCTGCGGTTCGACCGGGACGATGCCTTCCGCCGCATCAGCCGCAGCTTCCACGCCGTGCGGGACAGCGAGTATACCCCGCCGCTCTCCCTGCAAAAGACCCTGCGCAAATACCAGCGGGACGGCTACCGCTGGCTGCGCACGCTGGACGGCTACGGCATGGGCGGCATTCTGGCGGACGATATGGGTCTGGGCAAGACTGTGCAGGTGCTCAGCTACCTGCTGGCCATGAAGGAGGGCGGGCAGTGCCTGCCCAGCCTCATCGTCTGCCCGGCGTCTCTGGTGCTGAACTGGCAGGAGGAATGCCAGAAGTTCACCCCGCAGCTGCAAAGTGTTGCCATGGACGGCGATGCCGCCCACCGCGCCGCGCTGGTCGATGGGTGGGCACAGGCGGATCTCGTCATCACCAGCTACGATTTGCTGCGCCGGGACGAAAAACTGTATGCCGGGCAAAGCTTTTACGCCTGCATACTGGACGAAGCGCAGGCCATCAAAAACCACACCACCCAGAAATACAAGGCGGTGTGCCGGGTGAACAGCCGGGTGCGCTTTGCCCTGACCGGCACCCCGGTGGAGAACCGCCTGGGCGAACTGTGGAGCATCTTCTCCTTTTTGATGCCCGGGTATCTGCCCCCCTACAAGACCTTTTGCGCCCGGTTTGAAAAGCCCATCGTGCAGGACGAGGATGCCAACGCCGTGCGGCGGCTGAACCAGTTCACCGGCCCCTTCATCCTGCGGCGCATGAAGTCCGAGGTGCTGCGGGAGCTGCCGCCCAAAACCGAGAATGTGCGCCGCGTTGAGTTGGAGACCGAGCAGCGCAAGCTGTATCTGGCAGCGGTGGTGGACGCCCGGGAAAAGCTGCGGGCGGCAAAGCCGGAGGACAAGATGACCGTGTTTGCCGTGCTGATGCGGCTGCGGGAGATCTGCTGCGACCCCCGCCTCGTAGCGGACAACTGGACCGGCAGCAGCGCCAAGCTGGAAGCCTGTCTGGAACTTGTCACCGAGGCGGTAGCAGGCGGGCACCGCATTCTGCTGTTCAGCCAGTTCACCTCCATGCTGGAGCTGTTGGCAAAGCGGCTGGACGAAGCCGGGGTGAGCCACTTCACCCTGCAAGGCTCTACCCCGAAGCCGGTGCGTGCCGAGCAGGTGCGCAGGTTCAATCAGGGCGAGGCGGACGTCTTTCTGATCTCGCTGCGGGCGGGCGGCACGGGTCTCAACCTGACCGCCGCCGATATCGTCATCCACTACGACCCGTGGTGGAACCTTGCCGCGCAGAATCAGGCCACCGACCGTGCCTACCGCATCGGTCAGCGCAACCCGGTGCAGGTGTACCGGCTGATCGCGCAGGACACCATTGAGGAAAAGATCGTGGAGCTGCAGCAGGCCAAGCAGTCGCTGGCCGACACCGTTACCGGTGGGGCAGACGGCGCGATTTTGTCCATGAATCCCGAACAGCTGCTGCAGCTGCTGGGAGAAGAAGCATAAAGGAGTGTATCCATCATGAAGGTTTGGGATCTGCATTGCGATACCCTGTACGAACTGCGCCGCGCCGAAAAGGCGGGCGCACCCAAAAGCTTTTTGCACAACGATCTGCATATCGACCTTGAAAAATTGCAGCAGGGGGATTATCTGCTGCAATGCTTTGCGGCCTATGTGGATCTGGCCGACCCCGCTCCCGGGGCCGACCCGCTGGTAAGCGTGCTGGAAGAGATCGACATCTTCAAGCGGCTCATGGCAGCTTACCCGGAAAAGATCGCCCCGGTGTACACCGCCGCCGACCTTGAGCGCAACCGCGCCGAGGGCAAGCTCAGCGCCATGCTGACGGTGGAAGAGGGCGGCTGCTGCAAGGGCAGTCTGGGCGTGCTGCGGCGGCTGCAGGAACTGGGCGTGCGCATGATGACCCTGACATGGAACTACCCCAACGAGCTGGCAGCCCCCAACGCAAACCCCGGCGGGCCGCTGGTGGCCAACACCGAGACCGGCCTGACCGAGCAAGGCTTTGCCTTTTTGGAAGAGATGGAAAAGCTGCACATCACCGCAGACGTGAGCCACCTTTCCGATAAGGGCTTCTGGGACATCGCAAACCACAGCACCCGTCCCTTTGCGGCAAGTCATTCCAACTGCCGTGCCCTGTCGCCCCACAACCGCAACCTGACCGATGAGATGATCCGCGCACTGGCAGAAAAGGGTGGCATTGCAGGGCTGAATTACTGCGCTTCCTTTGTGGACGCAGACTCGGCACACCCGAAACTCTGCCGCAGCACGGTGGAGCGGCTGGCAAAGCACGCGGCACACTTCAAGCAGGTGGGCGGCATTGAGGTCATCAGCCTTGGCAGCGATTTTGACGGCATCGGCGGCCAGCACGAGCTGGAAACGGCGGCAGATATGCCGCTGCTGGCCGAGGCACTGCGCCGCGAGGGCTTTACCGAGGACGAGGTGGAGGCCATCTACTGGCGCAACGCTTACCGCTTCTTTAAAAACAATCTGTAATATCAAGTCAAAAAATTGCAAAAAGTGCCCGGAGATGCCCTGCTGTGTGCGGGTATCCCGGGCTGTGTATTGCCCTGCGAGGGGAGGTTTTATATGGTCTGAGGCGCGCGTCCCCTGAAAAAGAACAAACGACTTGGAAAGATAAGAGGAATTATAACAATGGGTATCACGATCTCGCCGTGGATGATGGCGTTTCTCATGCTGATGACCGGCTTTGCAGGCTTTGTGGATTCGGCAGCCGGCGGCGGCGGGCTGATCAGTCTGCCTGCCTATCTGTTTGCCGGGCTGCCGCCCCACTACACCTATGCCACCAACAAGTTCAGCGCCGCCTGTGGCACTACCTTTGCCACGGCAAGCTTTTTCAAAAGCGGTGCCATGAACGTGAAGGTGGGCGTTCTTGCAGCCATCGGCAGCTTTGCGGGCAGTGCGCTGGGCGCGCACATCGTGCTGCTGCTCAGCGATGAGATGCTGCGCACCATGATGTTCATCATCCTGCCGGTGGCGGCGGTCATCATTCTGTGGCAGCGCAACCTGCCGGACGAGAACCGGGACGACGGCACGCTGGATCTGAAAAAGATTTTGCTGGCGCTGGCCATCGGCTTTGGTATCGGCCTGTACGACGGCGTTATGGGCCCGGGCACCGGCACCTTTGCCATCATTGCCTTTACCACCCTGATGGGCTTTGACCTGCGTACTGCCAACGGCAACGGCAAGGTGCTCAATCTGGCCAGCAACTACGCCAGCCTGTTCACCTATCTGATGAACGGTCTGGTGGTGTTCCACATCGGCATCCCCTGCGCCGTCAGCAATATTCTGGGCAACCTGCTGGGCTCCCATTTTGCCCTGAAAAAGGGTGCCCGCTTCATCCGCCCCATGATGCTGGTGGTGCTGGTGCTGCTGCTGGGCAAGCTGATCTCGGACGCGGTGCTGTAAGGGCAAGGCGGGACGATTTGGAATGGCCTCCGCTTGCGCTCTGGCCATAATCAGCGGAAAGAATATTTTATTTGTAGTTCCGAAACGCCTGCGGGCGTTTCGGAACTACTTTTTCACGGGTAAAAATAAAGTCGGGCAGCCCGCGGGCTGTCCGACTTGTTTTTGCGAATAGGTTTTATTCCAGCGTCAGCTCTTTATCAAAGAACGCGATGCCGAACGCGCCGGGGCCGGTGTGGGTGCCGATGACGCAGCCGATCTGGCGCACCAGCGGTGCGTCCAGATGCAGGTTGTCCTGCAGGTAGGTCAGCAGCGGCTGCAGCTCCCGGTGGTTGACGGTGTAGCCCAGCAGCGGGGTGTAGCCCGGGTGGATGCCGCCCATCTCGTCGATCTTTTTGAACAGCGCCACATACACGCCGGGCAGACCGCGCGCCTTACCGGCCAGCGCCACCTTGCCCTCTATGACGGCGAGGATGGGCTTGATGCCCAGCATACCGCCCGCCACAGCGGCGGCGGCAGACAGTCTGCCGCCCTTGCGCAGGTACTTCAGATCGTCCACGGCAGCTACCAGATGCAGGTGCTGCTTGGCCTTTTCCAGATCGGCGGCGATCTGGGTGATCGTCTTGCCGGCGTCCCGCAGCTGCACAGCCAGCCGCACCAGCAAAGACTGCCCCAGACAGACGTTCTCGGTGTTCACGAACACCACATTGTCCACGTTGGCAAGGTCAGCAGCAAGTCTTGCGCACTGACCGGTGCCGGACAGTGCATCGGACAAAAAGATGCCCAGCACTTCGTCCCCGGCGGCAGCAGCGTCCAGATACAGCTGCTCGAACTGCTCCGGGCTGGGCTGGCTGGTGGTGGGCAGCTTGCGGCAGGCTGCCAGATGGGCATAGTATGCGCTGGGGGTCATGTCGATGCCGTCCCGCAGGACGGTGCCGTCCTCCAGCGTCACGTTCAGGGGAATCACAGTCACGCCCAGCTGCTGCGCCTCGGCGGGCAGGATGTCGCACGCGGAATCGGTGAGGATACGGATCATAATAATACCTCCGGTCTACCGGTAAAATACAGTATATACGACGCTTTCATCAAAAAGGTTGGAAATCATTATACCACCATTTAGGGCGATGTGTCAATGATTTGCATAAATTTGCCGCGACAGAACGCCCAAACCTTGCGCACCCGGCGGCAGATATGGTACTATAACCGGGAACGAATCACAGCAGGAGGAGGGAGACCGACCATGCACAAGCTGAACCCCCGCACCGCCGCGCTGCTTTCGGCCTTTGGCTGGGCGGTGGGGTATCTGCTGGCGGGCAAGGTGCTGGCGGTGCTGCTGCCCGTGCCGCCCGGCGGCGCGGCGCGGTTTTTCCGGGTCTGCCTGCTGGCTCCGCTGGCGGAGGAAGGGGTGTTCCGGGGCGCAGTGCAGCGCCGGGCGCAGCCGCTGGGCAGGGGACAGGCTATTCTTTTGCAGGCGGCGCTGTTCGCCTTGCAGCACGGCAGCGCTGCCGCCATGGCCTATGCGCTGGTGTGCGGGCTGGGTCTGGGGTGGCTGGCCGACCGCACCGGGCATCTCTGGCCGGGGGTGCTGCTGCACAGCGCAAACAATCTGCTGGTGCTGGCGATGGGATGAGAGGATGGGATACATGACCGATTTTGAACTGATGGGTCTTGCGCTGGAGGAAGCCGCCAAAGCCGCCGCCTTGGGCGAGGTGCCGGTGGGTGCGGTGGTGGCGCGGCACGGCGAGGTGATCGCCACGGCGCACAACACCCGGGAGACCGAGAAAAACGCCCTGCACCACGCGGAGCTGCTGGCCATTGATGCCGCCTGCAAGGCGCTGGGCGGCTGGCGGCTGTGGGAGTGCGAGCTGTTCGTTACCTTAGAGCCCTGCCCCATGTGCGCGGGCGGCATCATCAACAGCCGTCTGCGCCGGGTGGTGTACGGTGCTGCCGACACCAAAGCCGGGTGCTGCGGCTCGGTGACCGACCTGTTCGCGCTGCCCTTCAACCACCATCCGGTGGTGGAAAAGGGACTGCGGGAGGCCGAGGCGCAGCAGCTTTTGCAGGCGTTTTTTGTTTCCCTGCGGGAAAAGCGGGCGGGCAGACCCCGCTGGAAGCCCCCGGTGCCCGAAAACAGGGGAAAATAAGGAAAAATAGTGGGAACTGCGTAAAAAATTGCAGTTCCCACTTTCTTTTTGGGCTGGATTGTGGTATATTATTCAATGGAATCTTGTCGAAACCCATCGCAACTGCAGGCAGGCACGCCAAAGCACCGGACCTTTGCCGGACACATAAACGGAACGCTGCACTGTCTGGGGATGGGCACAGGGTTTTTCCGGTTTGGGCACTGCGCCCGGCCGAGAATACCGAACAGGAGGGATACACTCTTGTACGAGGACGAGTTTGAACTGACCTTTCAGGTGCCGGAGGAAGAGAGCGCACCGGAGCCCCTTGCCGCACCGGCCGCAAAGCCGGCAGCGCCGGTGGAGCCGGTGGCGGACGAGCCTACCCGCATCATGACGCTGGGAAAAACGGCAGCGCCTGCGGTGGACGAGCCCACCCGGGTGATCACGCTGGAAAAGCCTGCAGAGCCGCCTGCGGTGGAGCTGCCCGCAGAGCCTGTGCCGGAGCCTGTAAAAGAACGGCCTGTCCCTGCCGCACCCGCTGCGGCGCGCCGGGTGCTGATCTCCGGCGGCGACCGGGGCATCGGTGCTGCCGCTGCCCGCGCCTTTGCGGCAGCAGGGTATCAGGTGGCGGTGCTCTACCATCAGAACGCCGCCGCTGCCGCTGCGCTGGAACAACAGCTGCCCGGGTGCATCGCCATCCAGTGCGATGTAGCCAGCCGCGCCAGCTGTGAGCTGGCGTTCCATGCAGTAGAGCAGGCCATGGGCAGGGTGGATGTGCTGGTGTGCAACGCCGGCATCGCGCAGCAGAAGCTGTTTACCGACATCACCCCGGAGGAGTGGCAGCGGATGCTGGACGTGAACCTGAGCGGTGCGTTCCATTTGTGCCAGCTGGCATTGCCCGGCATGATCCGCCGCAAGCAGGGCCGCATTCTGACCGTGAGCAGTATGTGGGGCCAGACCGGCGGCAGCTGCGAGGTGCACTATTCCGCCGCGAAAGCCGGGCTCATCGGCCTGACCAAGGCACTGGCCAAGGAAGAGGGCCCCAGTGGCATTACGGTGAACTGCGTAGCGCCCGGGGTCATCGAGACTGACATGATGGCGGCTTTTACCGTCGAGGACAAGGCGGCGCTGGCCGAGGAGACCCCTGTGGGGCGGCTGGGCACCCCGGAAGAAGTTGCAAAGCTGCTGGTCTTTTTGGCCGGCGAGGATGCCGGATACATCACCGGACAGGTGTTCGGGGTGAACGGCGGCCTTGTGATCTGATGCACAGGGCAATATTACACGATTTTCCCCGGAGTGGGAAGGAGAGAAAAAATGGGCATGACTTTGAAGGAACTGTTGACTAAGGGCGAGGGCACCCTCTCTGCACAGGAGGCCAAGGCGTTGGCGGCACAATGCCGCATGGATGTAGACACCCTCTACACCCTGCTGGAGGAGCGCGGCATTAAGGTCCTGGAGGAAGAGAACGAGCCGAGTCTGGACGTGGACAGCATCATTGCTGAGGTGGAGAATGCCGAGAACAACAACGATGACATGGGCCTTGCCGATGAAAACGAAGAGGATGCCGAGGAGAACCCGGCAGACCTGAAGGCTGCCATGGACGAGCTGCTGGACGACCCGGTGAAGAACTACCTCAAGCAGATCGGTCAGATCCCGCTGCTGAGCGCCGAGCAGGAGGTGGAGCTGAGCCGCCGCATCCATGCCGGTGCCGAGGCTGCACACATTTTGCAGGCAGACCGCCAGAAGTACGGCGCACCGGAGTACATCAAGAAGAACAGCGCCCGCTTCTCCTTTGAGGAGGACGAGAACAGCCGCAGCTACACCGAGGACCTGGACGAAGAGGGCAACGAGAAATCCAGCGAGGACGCTGAGGAAAAGGCCGCGGAAGAAGAGGCCATGGAGGC
>OCHO01001924.1_pt1 | contig 11844 bp, 9 predicted proteins | sample 1538441 | NCBI WGS metagenome assembly OCHO01 (sample SAMN04571691, study PRJEB22368) | human gut metagenome | biome: human gut; material: stool | host: Homo sapiens | place: Luxembourg | collected 2012-06-29
ATTAGTGGAAGAACCGATTCTTTATAACGTCATATGTGCAATACTTAAGAATCCCTATGTGGAATACAATAAACAAGTAATTCAAGAAGAAAAAGGAATTATGGCAGGCATGCCACTGTCAGCCTTTTTGGCAAATCTTTATCTTACGAAAATTGACGTCTGGTTTCAAGAAAATGATATTCTGTATGCAAGATATTCCGATGATATTATTATCTTTGCGCAAGAAGAAAAGAAGATAGAACAATACAGTGAAAGGCTTACAGAAATGATACACGAGGCAGGACTTGTGTTAAATGAGAAAAAAACAAGGAAAACGAATCCAAAAGAGGCATGGACTTTTCTTGGATTTCAATGCAGTGGAAACTGTATAGATGTGTCAGATGAAGCTTTAGATAAAATAAAGAAAAAGCTTAAAAGAAAAGCGAGGGCATTATATAGATGGAAATGTAAAAAGAAGACAACAGACGAACAGGCAGTGAGGGGATATATACGGCGTGTAAATAAAAAGTTTTATGATGATAATGGAGAAAATGAATTAACGTGGAGTCGCTGGTATTTTCCTGTTATCAATACAGAGAAGAGTCTGAGAATAATAGATCATTATGTACAGGAATGTATTCGTTATGTGGTAACTGGACAATACAACAAGAAAAATTACCATTTTAAGTACGAGAAAATGAAACAATGCGGATATCATAGTTTGGTGAATGAATTTTATAAAATGAAAGGTGTGAAACGGCTAAGTGATACAGCTAATGAAAAATAACGTTATATTACAGACAGCGGCACAATAGAATGACATGAGAAATAGATTGTTACTGTTCACGCGTCATGTTACGAGGCCCTTCGGTATAATGGTTTCGTCGCCGGACCAAACTCAGCAGGCTCCTTTTATGTTCTTTCTTATTATACATTACTTTGAAAGACCTGCTTCAAGTGTCCGGCTCGTGAAATCCATTCACCTTCGGGCTATGCTGTAAATATTGATCGTTGCGTGAACAGTAACAATAGATTTAAGCAAGGAGTGATAAGACAAAAATAATAGGTGACAAACTGCAAAATGCGTGTTATACTGAGAACGACTTAAGTAGTGTTAGTGACAATAAAATATGTCTAAATTGTTAACATGCACGAAAAATGGTCATTGTCAGAATATTCTGATAAATGCCTGCAAAAATATGCTCCAGAAACCGCATAAAACCTAGGTTTTTGAAGGGGTACCGTAGAAATGGAGCCCCAGCCCGAAAGGGCATTGATACAGACTTCATTTCTATGCACTATTATTTTCCCTAAAGTAGAAATGGAGTCTCAGCCCGAAAGGGCATTGATACATTCTTTGTTTTACTTGTTAAAGAGAATTTTATAATTGTAGAAATGGAGCTTTAGCCCGAAAGGGCATTGATACCAGCACTTTCCTTTACAGCACTCACAGTACTCATTCTTGTAGAAATGGAGCCCCAGCCCGAGAGGGCATTGATACCCATGTTGTCTTTCTCCTTTCATTTGTTCTGGCAACCATGTAGAAATGTAGCCTCAGCCCGAGAGGGCATTGATACGCAATCTCTTTTTCTATACTCTTTAGCCTTTCTAGAGTAGAAATGGAGTTTCATTCACTGAGTATCAAAATAAAATGATTGGAGATTTTATGTTTACAGAAAATGTGAATTTAAATGGATATAGCATCACGTCATTTGTATGGCCTTTTGTAATGCAAAAAGAAAAAGAAAATGAGTCTACTCTCTTTGATTGTGTAAGCAAGGCAGGATGGGTTGAATCAGTTGACAAGCAGACACTTTGGAATGAAGGTCATGCACAGATGATGCGTGATTGTTTTATGGCGGATCAGTATTTTAGCGATTATGCAAGAATGCTGTTTCGTAATGGAAAATGTTTCAAAGAATATCATTATCCGCAGCGTGAGGATCAGAAGCTTACTTATGTGATCAAAATAAACAATGAGGAGCAGTATGAACTTGAAATTGCTTCTATAGAATTACATGTATATATGGAAGAAATTGGAATACTGTTTATAAATACCGTAAATACAAAGTATCCTGAAATTGATCAGATTAAAAAGATAAATGATTATGGACGAAGAATTGCATTAGCTTTCCTGCCGCAGGATGCAAATGGCTTTATTTTGTGTGCAGAGCAGATTGGAGTAAAATCTGCGAGAGCGGCTTCTGTTACCGATTTTAGAAAAATGACAAGTGAATATCTTGATGGAAAAATAGCAACAGAACAGCTGAGACACCAAGCAGAATTTCTGACAGATATTTTAAATTGTAATCTTGGACATAGCTTTGAAAATAAAATAAAGCCAGTGGTGTCTTGTGAGGATAGAATGCATCTGCACTGTCTGATTCGTAATGATGAGCTGTCACAGATGATTCAAGAAGGTGAATGGAAGCAGCATGGGGAGCAGGAAGAATTGTTATATTCGCTTTTATTTGCCGATCCGTCTGATGCAACTTGCAGAGATGATGAGATGAGACAAACTCTGCTACTTAAGGCACTTTATCCGAGATGGGCGGATTATGGAACAATACATGGTATAACGAATTATTCCATGATGGCATTAACTGGAAGAACAGAGTGGATTAATGAGAGTGTTGTAAGACCGTTTCTGTTAGAATATGGATACATGCTGTCAGTAGTTGCAGCGCAGAAGACAGGTATTGAAAAATTCATGATGGAGTTAACTGAGGATACTTTTGATAATAAAGAGGATGTGCCTACGAAGGAAAAACGCAGAAAACGGTGGAAACGTTTTAACACCATTTTGATGCTGCATGAATTTTCAACACAGGATCAGGGGACGGAGCTTTATGATCTATTAAAACAGCAGATGAAAATTGAAGAGCGAGCAGCATGGTTGCAAAGAATGATGGATTGAAAATAAGAATGACAAAGTGGTTCTTGAGACAGAGCTGCTTTGTTTTTTTTGCTAATTGTAAAAGTTGATAAAACAAGACAAAGAAAATGTGAAAAATGCACAAAAATGCATGGAATACATAAAAAATATTGATAAAATAGCCATACAAGTGTACAATAATAGAAATTAGTTTACTAGGTAAAAGTTAGGAGGCAGAGTATGTGTAGCAATGTGATGGAAAATGGTATAAAGCTTACAGCGACATTAGAATCGCAGTCACCGATGATTCATTTTCAGGCGCGGGAAACAGGTGCTGTATTGCGTGCAAGTGAGGTAAAACCAAAGTTGGATCGCTTTTTGATAAAAAAATTGGTCGCAAATAGTCAGCTTACAAATGAAGAAGCCTTAAAAAAATTAAAAGAGAAGCATTCGGAATATTTTCAGGATGTTAAATTAAATGATGCACTAAATTATAAAATGAGAATTATTGCAACGAAAGTAAATGAGTTTTCACTGGAAGATGGAGGAAAATCACGATATGCGCCATTTTTTGCAAATTCAGGAAGAAATAATGATGAAGAAAAGTTAAGGGGTGTGTTTGTTACTGCTGAGCTGACGATTGTATGCTTTAATAAAACACTGCGAGAGACAATAAAAAGATATTTGGAGGAGTTCTTTATTGTAACAAATTTTGGAATGATGCAGGGAAAGGGCTTTGGCAGTTTCATAGTAATTGGTTCTGTTCAAACGGATACTAATGGAAGAATATCTTCTGATGAAATCGGAAAAATAGCAAAGCAATTGGAAGAATCGGTAGAGGCAAAAAGTTGCTATTATATGGAATTTAATGCACTTGAAGGAGAGGTAGAAGATCGCCTGAAGAACATTTATAAAGATATGTTTGATGAAATTAAATTATTTTATGGAATTATGAAGTCGGGCTATAACGTGAATGGGAAATATGCCAGATCATACATTTATGATTATATGCACAATAATTATAGATTGGGAAATGAAAAAAAGTGGATGAAACAAAATAAAATAGCGCCAGCAATTATGCATCCAAATCGAATTATAAAAAGTGCGGATGAAAGACATTTGGCTTCACTGTCAAACTGCCAGACGATATTAAAGAGTGCAACTAAAGTGTACTGGGTGAAAGGTAACAGGGGTGTATCTGTTAGAACAAATCATGGATATTGTGATGCAATCAGAGACATTGCAAGAACAGCTCAGAGTACAGAAATGGATAATGAGCATGACCCTAAATATGTTCGGGCTCTTTTGGGAACTGCGATTCAAACTGAGTTTAAAATAGGATATTATAAAAATAATAAAAATAATAGATGGTGTTTGTTAGGAAGAGATGAAAATGACAAAGTTCAAGTAACAATTGCGGATACTAGCGAAGAATTAGAACGCGTGCCGTCTCCGATTTACTTTAAGATCATCAAAAATGTTGTTTTCATAACAGCAAAAAAAATACCAGAAAAAATATATGGAAGAACATTTAAATTCTCAAGCTGTTGGGAAAGTGGAACAATATCAACACCAAGCAAGGAACAGTTAATAGATAATGCAACAGGTAAGGCATTTGATATTCAGACTTTTCTTAAAGAGTATGTTGATTATTATAATGGTGATCTACGGACAAAAGTAACAAGAGTAAGAAATGCTAAAATAATCCAAGAAGTGCAAATAAAGGAGGACGCAAATGAGTGATGGAAGATATGTCGGAATTACAATTGGTCCGATTTATGATACCTTGCTGGAAGCAAGCTCTCCGGCAGCGATGTGGTTTGCCAGCAGTATGTTTTCTGATATGACAAGGCAGTTGTGCAATGAAATTGACGAACAAATATTGAGTGCAGAGCATTACATAGGAAAAATGTATTCGCCTTATTATGATAGAAACGAAGCAAAGAAGGCAGGTGCAGTTGGAAAATATCATGATAGAATTATTTTTTATACGACTATGCCTGAAGAACCACTTGGAAAATTGGAAGAGATAACAATTAGAGTGAAACATAATATTGGACAGATCGTGTATGATGCGATAGGGGAAGGTGATAAAAAAGACGATTTTTTCCAAAGTTATCTGCAGGTTCATTACATGTTTCTGGATGAATCAGAAGTGAAAGGGAACATTATCAAAGAAATTTCACCATATTTAGATGAGATGGAATTGATGAGAACATATCCAAATGCATCATCATACAACCCACTTCGCATATTGTTTGCAGGTGATACAAATGGATCCAACAGGTTTGTAAGAGAAAGTAAGTTTTTTAAGGAAAGAGAAGCGGATGAGACGTTAGGCGAAAATGGAAAAAATTTGAGCAGTATTGAGACGATTGCAAAGTGTGGTGAAGAAACTGCAGGAAACATGAAGAAAAGAAAGTATTATGCTTTCGTGGCAGCTGATGGTGATTCTATGGGAAAAACGCTGGAAAAGCTAGTACAGGATCCATCTAATCCAGCTGATAAAACGTTAGAGAAGTTTTCGCAGGCATGCTTGCGTTATACAGAACAGGCTGCACAGCTGATTAACGAATTTAGCGGAATGACGATCTACGCCGGAGGAGATGATCTGCTGTTTTTGGCTCCATTAGAAAATAAGGAAGGGAAAAGTATTTTTGAACTTTGCTATGATATTCAGAAGTGTTTCAGAAATACAATTAACAAAGAAATAAATCACGATAAAAAAGAGGATCTAAAGACAGGAGTTCCAACCTTATCTTTTGGCATTGCAATGCAGTATTATAAGTTTCCACTGTATGAGGCATTGGCAAAGGCAAGAAGTTTGCTGGATGATGCAAAAAAGACAGCGGGGATTCGAAAAGACAGTATGTCGGTTCAGCTGACAAAACATAGCGGACAGACAGTCCAATTTGAATTGAGTAATGAGGAGCGAGGCCTTGTGAAGGCTTTTATCGAGGAACCGTACAACGATACAAAAACAATCAATTCTATTGTTTTTGCGATCAATACATATCGGCCAGTATTTGAAATTCTTCAGACTTTGGCACAGCAAGAGAAGATAAATCAAGAAGCATTTATTAGAGCATGGCTGAATTTATTTGATAACATTAATCAGACTCAATATAGTCCGTATGTCAGGGATATCGCTGATAACCATTACCAATATATAATAAAAGGAATCAGGGAGGCCTTTGATAAGTGGGATGAATTGATGTGCAATACCCAAATAAGTGAGAGTGAATTTAAGGCAGAGTGGAAGAAGATTGCAGAGCAAAATGACTTGATTAAGGAATATTTGAATGAAAGATGTCTTGTGCCGGAGAATGGAACTTCAGATATTCAGTGGGAGATTGAGTATGCTAAGTACGAGGAAAAATGGAAAAAACAAAACAATCACTCAACGATAAAAGATAATAGATTGCATCTGTTAGAAGCTGTATTAAGATACAAGAAATTTTTGAGTGAGGAGGGCAGCTATTGATGGGAGAAGAATTGAAAACAAAAGTGTACAAGATTCAATTAACACCGTTGGAACCATATACGTTTGGAACAGATCAGGGGCTTTCGTTTGCTGGAATTGAGAACAGCAGAGGAAAAGAGAGCTATTATGTGTTGTCAAAAATGGTTCCAGAGCAGACTACTATTTGGGGAATGCTTCGTTATGTAATGCTGCAAAAAGCAAATCTGGTCGAGTCTGATTTTGGGTATTCTGATGACAATAAGCGAAAAAAAATGGAAACATTGATAGGAAAAAACAGCTTTTCGTTTGCCAGCAAAACAGAGCAGGATTTTGGAATGCTGATTGGAATATCACCAATTTTTCTGAAAGATCCAGCTGAGAAACTGTATATGAAAAATCCTCAGAATAATAAGAGCACTATGGAATACTGCCCAATTGAGATGGAAGATGCTGCCAGAAAGAGTTCGAGAGGAAAAATCCATTTTCCTAAAAAGGGGGAATATGATGCAAAGAGGGGAACTGCACAGGGATGGATTCGGATTGAGCCGTTAATGAAGCAGGAAAAGCAGGAACGTGTAATTTCAATGCCTGTTGAAGAAAAATTATATACAGCGATCCGAAAGACAGGAACAGATGACGCATTTTTTAAAAGAAAAGCATTTGCTATGAAAGAAGGCTATGCATTTGTTGTGTATGCCGAGGTGAAAGAGGAGCAGGAAAGTGTATTCCCTGAAAAAACGGTTTGCTATATGGGATTAAAAAAATCAGCTTTTAAGTTTGAAGCAAGTTTAACAGATAAAAAAACGATTCAGAACGTTGTTGATGATGTTTCAAGTGTATTTAAAAATGCAGGTCCCCAATGGACAATTGCAATGTCAGACATTGTGCTTTTGGCAGAAGGAGATCAAAAGTACGGTGATGATTTTTATATTATTTCAGGACGAAAAATACAAAATCTTGAGACACAGTATCAGAGTACTGAGAGGGGATATGCAAAGCGGCTAAAACGCAGCAAGGTTCAGTATAACTTACTGGATAGTGGCAGTGCATTTTATGGAACATGTATGCTAAACTTGGACAACAAGAATCATAAAAAATTGGGATATAATTACCTGATTTCAACAAAACAATAATGAAAACTGGATATGACAGGAAGGAGCAGATAGAAATGAGTGAGTATGGCTATATAGTAAAAATGAAGTGTTTGACCAATATGCATGTAGGAGATGGTGAAGAGAATTATAGTATTATTGATAAGATGGTAGAGCGAGATCCTGTTACCAAGTATCCAACTGTGAACGCATCTGGTGTAAAAGGAGCACTGCGAGAGTTTTGTCAGAAAAAATATCCAAGTCAAACTTGCGGTATAAATGATATTTTTGGAATGGAGGATGTGACTAATAAGATCACAAAGCCTGGACAGGTAAAGATTTTGGCTGCTGAAATGCTTGCCAGATCAGCGAGAGCATCGGAAGGCAGCGCACCATTTTATCTGGTGACGACACAGACGGCTGTATCACGTTTTAACAGTTGGTGCAAGCTGGTGTCGGGAGCAAATGGTGCTGAAATCAATGCGACAATAGAGAATGTGCCACATGATAAACCTTGTGCAGCGGAAGAGATTCCATTAACAGAATATTATGAATATGACGAAGATGAAGAGACCGAATGTTACAACCCTAACCTTTTTCTAATGAAGGAGGAGGATTTCCGTGACCTTCCGCTTCCAGTTCTTGCGAGAAATTGTTTGGATAATGGAAAGAGTGTGAATTTGTGGTATGAAGAGGTAGTGCCATATAATAGTATTTTTTACTTTACAATTTTGGGACCAGAAAATTTGGTAAACGAACTGAAAGGTATGATTGAAAATCAGATTGTACAGTTTGGCAGTGGAGCGTCTATCGGATATGGTTTATGTGAGTTAACGATATTGGGAGGAGAACAATGAACAAAAATGTAGTAGCGCGTCAGATTCCACTTGCATATAAGGAATTGGAAACCAGTGGGATTGTAGTGAAAAAAGATGAATATAAATTAATTCCAAAAGGATATCGAGGTCAAATATCTGCATTTGGTGCTGCGGTGACGATGGGAAGTCTGATTCCAGCAGTCGCTTTTTTCTCTAAAAAAAGTGGAGATCAGAGCAGTACTTCAGAGGAGGATGTTGATAGAACAAAGCTGATGAAGGCAGTCTTTTTGCTTCTGAAGGATGATGCAGATAGTTATGGAACTGCTGTGCAGAAAGCGAAATTTAAAAATGCTTCTGATTTGATGCAGTACATATATAATGTGAGTGAGAATGAAACGGATCTGGAAAAGAAAAAGAAGGCTTTAAAAACATGTAAAGAGGAGATCGAGAATGCAGCAATTGCCTTGAAGTTGGCAGTTGGCTTGTACTTGCATGAGGTGCCAAAAAATACAGAAGGAGGAGGTGAACAGAGCTGATATGAAATCGAAAAATATGAACTATCGCTTTAATGTAGAATACTATAAAGATTTGAAGTATATTTACTATATAGGTCAAAAAAACCATGATGAAGAAAAAAAAGCAGATGAACAAGAATTGAAGAAGCGCGACAATGAAATTGAAAACTTTGAATTTAGTAGTTGTCCAGCAATATATAAGCTGCTTAAAAAAAAGACTGAGAGTAGTTGGAAGTCGTTTGAGCTTTACACCGCATATCCTGGTGTGTTGATTGGAACTGGGAACCCACATGAGATTAGTATGGAAAATGCAATAAAATGTGGTTTTTCATTTGATTATGTGACAGGTCTGCCATATATTCCAGGTTCTTCAATAAAGGGAATGCTGCGCAGCTATTTTCCAAAAGAAGGTTCAGCAGACGAACAGGAGAAACATGCGTATATCACAGAAGTATTGAAGAATACAGGTGTCACGTTTGAAACGGAAAGTGACGAGAAAGTGAAGATGGTGATTGCTAATCTTAAGAAGAATCTGTTTGAAGGAAGAGATGTGTTCTTTGATGCATTTCCAGTAGTAGATATAAATCAGAGAAAAAAGCTTCTTGCAAAAGAATACATCACTCCTCATAAAGAAAAATTCAAGAATCCAAAACCAATTAACCTGATAAAAATTAAGCCAGGAGTAAAAATCTGCTTTATGTTTAGCCTGAATGACTTTGATTTTGATACGTATCATATTACTGCCGATCAGAAAGAGTGTGTATTAAAGCAGATTATTCTGGACATGGGAGTTGGTGCAAAGACAAATGTAGGTTTTGGCATTATGACAGAAGAACCACTACCGTCTAATGTAGAAGTGATGGTAAACACAAACAACCATTGACATAAAAAATAAAAGCTTAGAAAAAGGGGGTGATGATGAATGGATTTTTTCTATGGGGATCTAATGACAAATCAGATTTGGAAATATACAAATGGAACGAGGTCGGCTGCGCAAGAAGCTGATCAGAGATGGATAAAAAATAATTACTGTGTGCTTTTTATAACATACTTAGAAAATAGTTCACCATTTCAACAACAAAAAATAACAATAAAGAATGAAAATGGGATAAAATTTGAGTTTAAAAGAATTAATTGTCTTGTGATTGATGCTAAGAGATATTTTACAGATTGGCTTATAAAAAATGAACTGGTTTCTATAACAAAAGAAAATGAAATCACTGGAATTGAGGCTGAACTGTATAATAAAATAAGTGAGTCAGATAAGGAAGTGTCACCGTCACGTAAGGACAGCATAGGCAAAATAGCTGCAGGAATTGAACGTATCTGTCATGATAGAAATTTATGTGATAAACTAATAGCTGCATTTAGCTATCATACATTTGTATTTCCGTTTTATGTGGAGCATGCATCTGATGTTGATAAATGGAAAAAAGCTTTAAAAAAATCAGATTGCTGGGAACGTGATATATGGAGTGATACTTTAACGAGCGAAAAGATGCAGCCAAGAGATATTTTGGAGAATTATGCGCTGTATCAATATCTCACTGACGTAGGAAGAAAGGCAGTGTTTGACTATGATGAAGAGGACGATGGAATCGTTTCATCATGGAAAATAGAAGACAAGTATGTTCGAAATGTTGGTATTTACGAAATTACAAAAGGAGAAGACAAGTATCAACTTGTTTTAAATTCACTTCGCCTGAAAATATATAATACCAATATTGCCCTGTTTATCATAGAGGCTCAGAATTGTTACTATTCTTCATTAAAAGATATTAAAAGAATTAATGAGTTTGGAAGAAGAATTTTTGAGCCTTTTCTTATGTCAGATGGAGCCATATGTATAGAATGTGCAGATGAACAGAGATTCTTTATTCCAGGTTTACTGGAAAATGAAAGTCAGGATGTAACTGAAAGTCATGGTACGCCGTTTGTTACGTTAGAAAACGGCAATGTGAAGTTTAATTATGTTAATTTTAATCCGTCGCAAGTTAGTCGTTCTGTACCAATTAAGGGACTGGCAGATTTCATAAAAGAAATTCTGGTATTAGGTCTGGAGAAAGAGACAGAGATTGTGTATGGGCAAAGCAAGACATATGGCAGAAAAAATGCAATCAAAATTAAACCAGCAGTTGACGATAGAATGTTTGTTGTGTCCATGGTGCTGAATGGAAACCTGATAAAAAAAGCAAAAAAACGTGAAAACGATGGATATGCATATTTGGAGGATCCAGAGGTTTCAGCTCAGATATATGCATTGTTCGCTGTGGATCAAGATGATGCAACTTGTCAGAGTGTGACTATGCGAAAAGCATTGTTGGAGGAATTTATAGATTCCAGATGGATAGAGTATGGAACCATTCATGGAGTAACACATCAATCTTTCATGGCTTTAACATCAGAAACAGCACCTGATGCAAGCGTGATCAGTCCGTTTTTGAATATGTACGTGGAAATGGTTAATTTGGCATTAGCGCAAAGGGCATCTTTGCTTCAATTTGCGGAAGATTTAAGAAAGCTTTCACAGGGATTTGAAAAGGGCAGTAGTTCAAAAATGAAAAGAAGAACGGTAAATGATCTCATTGCACTGCAGGAACGTTATGCAGCATTTCAGGCACAGATTTTGATTGCAGAGCCTACTGTGCAGGAACAGGGAGTAGAATTATATGAAATGCTGCAAAAGGAACTCGGAATAGAGAAAAACAAAGCAGAAATGACGGAAAAGATAAAGGATCTCTGTGAGATTGCAGATATACATCAGGAATCAAAGTTGAATCGATATGCGTTCTGGTTTGGTGTTGTGGGTACGTTTCTGGCACTGGGAAGTTTGGATGTTGCTAGTAGTGTAGTTGCTAGTTTGCTTTTGGGATTAACCGGAACAGAATGTACGGAGTTGCTTTCGGCAGGTATTTTAAAGCATTCAAAATACATTGCTGTGGGAGTCTTTGTGTTTGTACTCATTGTTTTGAGTAAGTGGTGTTGGTGTAGTAATAAAGTAAGACGATGTCGCAAAAAGATAGTAAAGAAACTAGATTGTATAATAACAAGAAAAAGGAACAGGATACATGAATAAAAATTTTGAATTATGGCTTGACGAGAG
>OCHO01001941.1_pt1 | contig 11762 bp, 8 predicted proteins | sample 1538441 | NCBI WGS metagenome assembly OCHO01 (sample SAMN04571691, study PRJEB22368) | human gut metagenome | biome: human gut; material: stool | host: Homo sapiens | place: Luxembourg | collected 2012-06-29
CCCGTTACTGCATTCATAAACTCGCATAATACAGCTGGAAACAGTAATACAATAAATGCATTATTAACATATAATGATACAATTAGCGAAATTGTTGCAAGCAGACCCGCACATATAAATTGTAATATTAAATACATAACATAATATATGTATGGATGAGTAAAATAGATGTAAGACCACATACCATTAGCATTACAAGGCATAGAATCTATAGGAGCAATAATTGCTGGTAATACAGCAGATGCAGCCATAAGGTTTATTATAAGCGGAATTGTTGCAGTTACCCCTCCAGTCAGAAAAACTGCTATATATTTTGCTATTATATAATTAATTTTTTTAGTTCTCGAATAATAATTTTTCACTATTCCCTTTTTATTATCCGTATAATATGTTATTGCATATGGTATAACAACTATAATTGGAAGCAATCTTATATATAATTCATAATATACATTGGGATTCATAGCCATCCATATGTTATTAATATTCGATGGTATCTCTATTGTTCTTCCCTTTAGTACATACAATGGATTCATCGCTGCTGGAACTACACATTTAACAAACTGTAATACAGATATCACCATTCCTATAAGAATAGATATCTTAAAACCAGTTCCTTTAAAAGCGCGTTCGAGTTCTATCTTTAACATCTGTTTCATATCTATCACCATTCCTATACTATTTATAACAAAATATGGTAGTTGAATATCATATAAACAACTACCATATCAGCCACCTGACAAACAGCTTTATTTTTTTCTAAGTTCTAACTTTAGAAGTGACTTATTTTCCTCAAAGCCCTGTTTATAATAATCACTTTTTCCTGTATCCATAAAATGTGTTGTGAGATATATATCATTAAATGGCACTTCATCTCCCAGTTGCATGTTCTCATATCTTCCAGTGTAATGCTGAACCCATACATCCTCAACAAAATAAGCAATAACAACTTCCTTACTTTCTTTTGGTTGTAATGTTATGCAGCTTGAGCCTTTTAGCGTCCATTCATCCGGACAATCTATACAGGTTTCATCATTATTTTCAATGAGCTTATATCTGAGCTTATTATTGTCCCTGTCCACACTATACAACTTAAGGTTCGTGCTATAAAATTTTTGTATTTCGTCATCTTCATTTTTTATATCAATTTTTATAAAAATAACTTTACTTGGCACATCACGAAAACTATTATTTATGTTGCCCTGTTCATCTATAAGATTATTTTTATCTACATTTAACAGATAACTTCTAAGATTAAGATAATTTTCCTCAGATGTTAATTCACATATATCAGAAATATTATCAGCAACCATTGAATCTTTAACACAAAACGATAATGTAGTATTACTTTTTGTACCACGGATTGTCGTTGTACATACATCTCCTTGTGCCACTAACTCTGGCAGCTCATCTGAACTCCATAAACTATACCCCGGGTCATCATAAACATACTTTGAACTTTCCGTTATACCCTGCTCGTAAGCCTCAAGTGCACTTAACGACTTGGAATTATTCACTTTTTCATTATTCCCACCATCAACAATCGGATAAACATCTTCAACGCTTTTTCTATCACATCCCGCTGACAATAGTACAAGTGCTACCAATGATAACATAACCATTTTCTTTAACATATTATCTCACACCCCATTATTACTAAATTGAATCAGGACTCCATACTCCATAATAACCTACAGATTCATTACCCATAAGGTCTGCAACTACATATGCATATGTTCTTCCTGTTTCATATACATAATTTGTAATCCTATGTTCAGCACCATCTGCATATACAATACGAGAACCTCCTGATGGTGTTAATGATTCACCATCACTTTTATCTGAAGAATAACAGCCATAAGCATATGCTCTAAATCCTACATCTTCTCCATCACAATCTGTTGATTTGATATACACATAACTATCATCTTTCTTTTCTCTTGCCACAGTTTCATCTGAACCGCCATTCTCAAAACTAAACTCGAACTTTGTATCATGATAGTTACTTGCATATGCTGTAACTCCCTGTACACCTGCAACACCAACCATCACAGCAAATAATCCTGTAATAATCTTACTTGATAATTTTCTGTTTATCATTCTAAGTACCTCCATAATTTAAAAGATTGTTATATAGAATTCCTCCGGCTAATTACTATGTAATGCATTATAGCACATTAATTTTACGATATTTTGCAAATGTAAAAAGTTGTATCTGTTGATGTAATATTTTGCAAGTTTGTTATTATTTTAACACAATTATCATATATCTAATGTTACTTTAGTCTGATAAACGTCTGCTGATACTTTCTCATTATATGTACCGCCATATTTTTTCACAATACGACGGACATTATTAACACCTCTGCCATGATTAATATAATATGAGGCCGGCTTTTTTTCTTTGCTATCTATATAGTTGTTCTCTATTATGATTATCAGCCTGCCTATGCTTTCTGTCATAACTATATGTATATAACCACCTCTGACAATATCTCCTACAGCCTTAATGCTATTATCAAGAAGATTACCTATTATCACTCCCATATCTCCCATGTCTACATCAAGCTGTTCTGGTACATCTGCCTGACATTCCAGTTCTATATTATCATCCAGATTATCCAGCTTATATGCCAATATGTTATTGATAAGCAGATTATTACAGTATATATTTCCTTTAACACTATCCACACTGCCAATCATATTGTTAAGATACTCTATCGCTGATGTGTTGTCATTCTGTAATATAACTGTCCTCAGTGAATTGAGTCTGTTTTTAATATCATGTCTTATATTTCTTAGTTCTTCCTGACCTGACCTGATATTATCATATATCTTTATATTAGTTTCCCGTTCTCTTTCTAAAAGCATAAGCTCATAGTTATATCTGTTATTCTGCTCTATTGTATTAATAAATACATCTATTATATTAAACACTGCCATTATGAGAATAATAAGTATCGTAATACTCTTTCTTGCCTCACTATATGCATATCCTAGTCTGCTTAACATTATAATAAGTCCCACAGCTGATATAGATGTAAACATAACTGCTATTCCCGCCAGTCTGCCAAGGCTTATCCCTACATATTTGTCATATATATTTATAACTATCATAAACAGAATTCTTGTCATTATAATGATTATCATCTCACTATTCATATCTGATACATGCTTTTCAATACGTGTAAATGAGTATGTTTCAAGAAAAAACCGCACTATTATAGCCGTTGCAGCCGACACACTTATATGATATGAAACTGTAGACATAATCTCATATATATCCATGCTTTTCATATACATAACAACCATGACTAAAGCAAGTAATATATACATATAGCATCTGTTATGACATAAAAAATCATAGCAGCAGGCTATATCTGTGATTATAGCTGCCGCTATTCCTGCATATCTTATATAATTATATTTTTGCTGTTTAACACATTGTCTGCTTTGATATTCCATATATATAATAACATCCAGTATTCCTGCTATTATACATAGAATATAAACATTTCCGGATTTCATTATCACCACATTCTCCTGCTTTTTCCTCTGACTGATGTTATATACTGTGCATAATCTGACATAAAATCGTTGTATCTTCCTCTTCCAAGACTAAGCCTTATTTCATCAGCTCCTATATTTCTTTTGCACCATACTGATGACTTGTCAACTTTACTGATATATCTGTAATTAACTATACAGCCACTTCTTGGCTTGCCGAATATAAGTTCTGGAAGTTCTTCATACACATCATTAATCTTTCCATAGAACTGATACTCCATGCCTGTTGAGATAAGCCTTATAATTCTTTTATCGGATTCCATATATACTATGTCATCATAATACACGCTTACAAGCTGTCTGTTGCAGTTGAATGTAAGCTTTTCCTGTGAAGCATCCATTATATCTTCAAGCTGTGAAACTATCTTGTCTGCCTGCTTATCTGTAACTGGCTTTACAAGATAATTAAACGCATGTACATCAAATGCCTCTGACATATAATCAGTATGGCTTGTAGTAAATATTATTACAGAATTAATATCCAACGTTTTTATGTATCTTGCAAGCTCCACCCCATTCTCAGAACCTAATTCTATATCCAGAAAATATGCATCATATTTTTTATTTTTTATTCCTCGCTTCATATCTTCACTGCTAAAATATACATCTATAATGCTTTCACTATCTGTCCTGCTAAGGCGCTTCTTCAAAAGTTCTTCCAATCCCCCTGCCTGTGCCTCATCATCTTCACATATTGCTATCTGCATATGTCTTATCATCCCTCTCATTCTTTATTCTGGAACTTTGTTTCTTAATTCTCACAAACCCAGCATTGTAAATAATGGTACTGCATATACTATTTGCTTATTAACCGACCATACTATATAATGCTGGATATTTTATCAAATATAAAGTCAATGTGCCAGTATTATCTTCATAATAGGATTATTATTGTACACAAACTCAAGGAAGCTGTTTTCATGTATCTGTGCAAGTATATCTGATGCCCATGAGCTATTTCCTGCTGCTGTCACTATAGCGAATACAAGCCATACAATGATAAGTCCTTCCACAATACCCGCAAGCATTCCAAAAAAACGGTCTGCCTGATGTATAACCGGAAGCCTGCTTATGATTCCTGTTACTGAGGTAAGAAGCTTAAGAACTATATACAGTGCTATGAATACAATGCAATAGCTTACAGCATTTACTATGATCAGTGTCATCTGCGCAGCGAATATCTTTGATGCTATATCCTTTAGCGTAAGCGCAGCTGAATCTCCTGCTGCCTCTACAATCGTCGATGTCACTGACTTTGATATACTATCAGTCAGACTCTCCGGAAGATTCATACGTTCCTCAATATTATCTATATATGTTGTTATGCCTGACTCTATAAGCTCATTATCATCATTACCATAACTCTTGCCATCTCTTGATACATTTTCATATATGCTTTTTTCTATCTTGTCATCCCATGTTGTATTGTTCCTTATGTATTCGCTAAGAACCGGTGATGCAACTGTTGTGACTGCTATAGTTATTACCATAGCTGCAAGTGAAACTGCTATCCTTATGACACCCTTCCTCATTCCTGCTAATGCAAATATGCATAAAACTGCCAATACTGCTATTAATACCATACTATCCATTCTCCGTTTCTTTACTTAAGCTTTATATTCTGTATATACTTTGCACTTATAAGCACATACTCACCTCTTGTACCTATCGGTATAACCTTGCTTGCCGGCATATCAAAGCTCATATTGGCTATATTTTTGCCACTCAGATTATATATAGACAATGCAGTTGAGTTATTCATAACAACACTCTTCTTATCAAATGATATGTTCTCAACCTGTGTTCCAAACTCAGCCTCACATACCTTTCCACCTGATGTATTGTATACAAGCATTTTATAAAGTTCACCTGACCCCGAGTTATCTACTATCACTCCTATATAATCCTCTGAGAAAAATACCCTGCTTATTGCACTGTCTATACTTATTTCTTTCTCAAGGCTTGGATATTCTTTTATCTTATATATGCTGATAACATTCTCCCCTACCGCTACTGCTATGTTGTTACTTAAAAACTGTACATCTCCTACAAGTGTGTCATTGTAATGATTGAAACCACCAACCACACGCTCTGTTTCATTCTGTCCGACTTCCGAGAAGTTGTAGAACACAACATTAGTCTTAATATCTTCACCACTCACATATACATATGATGCTATAAGCTTGGCTGCATCGTTGGATATACTCACATCAAGAGGATATCCATCACCTGACACTGTTGTTTTAATACTATATATCTTAGTACCTTCCTTAGAGTACATATTTATATAATTAGCCTCGTTGTCTTCAAGAACAGCCACCACAGCGCCGTTGGCAGCCACTTCTATCTGGGATATGACAAGTGAAGTATCTATCTTTCCAAGAAGTCCTGACTTGTTAAAAACATATACTGTATTTCCATTGATATCGCCTACAGCCACACATTCCTCACACATCTTTACCTGTGGCTTCTGCATGGAATATGTCTGGTTCCATATAGCCTTTCCCTTATCTGTATAGTATGATACACCATCATTGCTATACTTGATATATCCTCCCTGGTAGGCTATATATTGTGAAGATGCCGTATCTTCCCTGTTTATTGAACCAGTAACACTATAAGATGTATATGAATAACCATCTAGAAGATGCATAGCAAGCACAACTGCTCCTGCTATAAGTGCTATAACAAGTACTATAAGCAGTCCCATCCTTATCCTGTGTCTTACTATTCTTTGTCTTATTTCCTCATAATCAGCTTCTTTAGTTACCGCTGCCTGTCCTATGTTTCTGTCATCATAGTTATTTATATTATTTCCTATACTGCTGTCTGTATTTAACTTGATTACTTTTCTTACAGGAGCCTTCTTATCTCCTGTGAATCTTGAACCACCTGATATTATGTCAGCCATTATTCATCCCTCATTCTGCCATTTTCTGATATAGTTTAGTATCATTTTAATTATACATAATACCCATAAATATTCAAGAAAGTTTGTCTTAATGTTACTATCATAACAACTTGTTTTTCTATCTTTATTGTCGTTCTTTATTGTTGTTTTTAGCTTTAATTATTCTGGCAGCTTTATCTGCTGTCCTATATACAACATATCTCTGTCATCAAGTCCGTTATACTGCATAACCTCCTGATATTTGGTTGTTGTCCCATAATACCGCTTACATATACCCATAAGTGTATCACCCTGCTTTACTGTATACATGCTGTAACTGTCAGTCTTAACACTACTGACTGATGCATCTGTTTCTGATTCTGATATTGCCTGTGTAGTTTCAGAGGCTGCTTTATTATCTGACTCAGTTTCCCTCTCTGTTTTATCTGATGTACTGTTTTCCTCCAAAGGATACACATCTCCAGACAGTCTGTTTACCTTTATAGCGTTACCATCAACACTTATATCCCCGGATGCTTCGGAATCATGAACACCATTGTCATCTCCATCCTGTCCACCACGTTCATTTCCCTCAAGCTGATTCATAAGGTTATCAACCGACTGATTCAGTCTTTTCATTTTCTCGTAGTTATTCATAAGATTAATCCCTATCACTATTATGACAACTACAAGGAAAGCACTTACACCATACATAAAGCTGCCACTTTTTCTTTGTTCCTTTAGTTCCTCCTTTTCACGTATCACATTTCGTATATTCCTTATAACCCGGTCATCTGATGCATCCTCACACGATTTTTTTTCGCTTCGTTCAAGCATATATTCCTGCATCTCGTAGTTACGCTCATAAAAACATACATATCCTTTCTGTCTTTTTAATGTTCCATTCTCATACAGATAAAAATGTTCTTCTTTTTCTACTGTATCAACAAGATACAGTGTCTTCATATTCCCTGCAAAATTATCAAGATGCAGTTTTTTAAGTCTTGCCATGCGTTCATCCGTCACCTCTGGCATTACTGCAAACCATCCTACTACTGAAAGATCCGGGAAATATTTTTCCGTATCTGAATATATTTTATTCCATATATTTTCATTGAAATATATACCTGTATCTGATGTATCACCTAATGCTGCCTTTATAACACCTTTTACAAATACGCACCTTTCATTTCCTTCTTTGGCAAGCTCGCCTAAAAGAACACCAGCCTGTTCTTCCTGAGGACTGTTATATGCAATAGAGTTAATATATGTAAACGCGTAATCCTCTATGTATATCTTCTTATCTGAGCTGACATCACCTATCTGCTTGATATTCTTAGGTCTTCTTATACATGTGTTATTATCTTTAGGATTCTCTTCTGATTTATCTGAATCATCTTTGTTACATATTATCTCTATCATATCCTCCTCCATTCTGCTTTTACATATAAGTCACACTTGTAACATATCCTAAGCATCATTTATATTAAACTGTCAGGATATAAAAGCATTTTGCTCCTGACTGATGTATCCACCCCATCTAAACAGGGATGTCCACTTATAATGCTTGAATAATATCATTAAACAGTTGTGAATTTTATCAGAAAATGTCGGAGAAAATATATTTTTAAATATAGGAATATTTTTTATGATTCAGAATAAAATGATTATGTTTATGATTGATAAATTTATTATTATGAAATGAGGATTATTATGCACTATTATTACGATTCTACCAGTAACGATGCAGCTTTGCTATTAAGTGAAAAGCTAAAGTACATAATAAAGACTTCTAAAGATTCCCGGCAGGAAACTATCATTCTATGTGTAGGAAGTGACCGTTCCACGGGTGACAGCCTTGGACCTATAGTAGGGTACAAGCTTAAAAAACATATGCAGTGTAACTTCTATGTCTATGGCGATCTTACGCATCCTGTCCATGCCGCCAATCTGTCAAAATATATTGAATGCATCAACCAGACATTCATCAACCCTTATATCATTGCGGTTGATGCATCACTAGGACGTAGGGACCATGTTGGACTTATAACTCTTGGAGCTGGTCCACTGCGGCCAGGTCTTGGAGTTAAAAAAAAGCTGCCTGAGGTGGGAAATGTCCACATCACTGGTATCGTAAACGAATCCAGTAATGAAAGCCACTCCACACTCCAGACAACCCGTCTATGTGTTATTATGCAGATTGCAGATGTCATTACAAGTGCATTCGGAATGCTTCAATCAGATTAATCTCTTAATGCTGGTTTTTATATTCCGCGATTGCCTGTGCTATCGTTGTACAGGCTCCACTCTTCATGATATTACAAAGCTCCGCAAGCTTTTCTTTATCTACAAACTCCTTGCCAATATAAGCTTCATAATTGGATGATATATATATACGCTGCTGCTTTACAAGATCATCAAGCTTTGTATATTCATCCTTTTTCTTAGTAAGCTCTCTGTTCATAAGCTCGAGCTTATCAACATATCTGCCTTGTATTTCCTCAAGAATGTCAGGTTTTACTGTCTCTTCAAACTCCTTAAGAGCCCCCTGTTTTTCATTCTCTGTTTTTTCTATGCTGTCATGAAGATCATTAATCTTATGATCAAAGCTTTCAAGACCATATATTGCATCATTATCGTCCTTCTTTATAGAATGACGGATTTTCTTAATGATCTTTTTGTTGTTCCTTATTCTGTACTTAGTATCCCTTGCCGCTATTATAGTATTGTAATGCGGCATAATAAGATTAATGTATACACATCTGCTTATGATAAGAAAAAGCAAAGCAATCACTGCTGTATAAACAACGGAAACCCATACTGGTACAAAAGGAAGCACATAAAGTACCGCCGGAATACCACCACACATTATAAGCATGAAAAGTATATATACCAATACATCCTTTAGCTTTCTTGACAAAAACAATGCAAGGAAAAATGTATTATTCGTAATCTTTGAAATATTTTCCTGTATAAAGGCTCTCTCTATCTGTGATGCGAGTTCTTTATTCTCCTGCCTTAAGGAAGCTGTTTCTGTCTGGATACGCTCCTTCATTCCCTGCTGCTTTGCTTTATCTCTGTCTGCCTGCACCTGCTTTATCTTATCTTTATCGCAGTCTATCGCCTTATCATATCCTGCACAGATAGCATCAGTACTTTCCTTAATTCTAGCTGATATTTCATCCTGCATAGCTTTAGAAGTACTATCAGTCTCTTTTGTTATATCCTTAATGCTCGCAGATATGTATTCAAGTCTTTCCTGATTTTCTTCATATTCATTAATATCTGATAAAATCTGCTCTAAAACACTCTGGTCTGCACTTAATATATTCTGTTCTGCCATTGTCTACTCCTATGTTATCCTGATATATATAATCTCAGAATACAGACATCATAAAACCGTTTATTACTTAATTGTTTCTATAGTAGTTAATAAGGCATCCATCAAGAATAATCTGACGTTCATCATCTGTAAGTTCATCCATCTTAAGTGTGAATTCCTTCATGTCCTTGTTAACAACATATGCTTTCATAGATGTTGCCTTATTCTTAACTGCCTCTGTTATCTGAGGTATGAATATATAATCACCGTTAGCAAAAGGAAGTTCTCCCTTATCTACTATAAATGGAAGCATGCCCCAGTTAATAAGATTAGAACGATATCTCTTAGTTGCATATTCATTAGCTATATTAGCCCATCCGCCAAGCACCTTCTGACATGAAGCTGCCTGCTCTCTGGCTGAACCATCACCTGGCTTAACTGCGAATATTGTGCTTCCAACACCAACATTTTCTTTGCTTACATCATAAGTTTCTTTAATCTTATGCATAATATCTCTTAACTCTGGAAGTGCTTCTCCCATACATTCTCCGGCTTCTCTTGCCTTTTCTGCCTTCTGTACTTCCTTTGCACGTCCAACGTAAGCTGGATCCTTTCTTGAAAGTGCGAACTCTGCAAGTCCTAAAGGATTAGAACGGAATGATGATGTTTCACCTGAAGGTATAAGCTCATCTGTTGTTGTTACAGGATCATGTATCTCTGAAACAACCTTTATTATAAGATTCTCTGGAAGTGCTACCATCTCTGGCCAATCCTTGATATTAGGTCCAAACTGGATTTCCTGGTCAGGATCTGCTACTCCCTTGCTGTCAAATACTCTGTTGGCATATATGTTACTGTCAAAATGATATGTTGGGCCTGTAAACTCAACATCACAATCTGTAGCTGCTGTAAGGAAGCCCTTGTTAGCTGCTGTTGCTGCGATAGATCTTGCATCCATAAGTGCAACTGATGATATCTGACCATTCTGTAACTTAGAACCTTCTCTGTTAGGGAAGTTTCTTGTTGAATGTCTGATTGAAAATGCATTGTTAGCAGGTGTGTCACCAGCACCGAAGCAAGGTCCGCAGAATGCTGTTTTTACTATAGCACCTGTTTCCATAAGGTCTGCAAGTCTTCCGTTTCTTGCAAGCTCCATATATATAGGTGTACTTGCAGGATATACGCTTAATGTGAATTCATCAGCACCGATAGAGTGTCCTCTTAATATATCAGCTGCTGCACATATATTCTCGAATCCACCACCTGCACATCCAGCGATGATACCCTGGTCTACATATAACTTACCATCTTTAATCTTGTTAGTAAGCTTAAAGTCTACCTGTCCATCAAGACTTACAAGTGCCTTCTTTTCTACATCATGAAGAATATCAACAAGGTTTGCATTGAGTTCATCAATAGTATATGTGTTACTTGGATGGAATGGCATAGCTATCATAGGCTTGATCTTACTAAGGTCAACGTATACAACGCCGTCATAGTAAGCAACGCTGCCTGGATTCAGTTCTTTATAGCTTTCACTTCTTCCATGGATATCGTAGAATTCCTTAACCTTGTCATCTGTTCTCCAGATAGATGAAAGACATGTAGTTTCTGTTGTCATAACATCTACACCGATTCTAAAGTCAGCACTTAAGCTTGAAACGCCTGGTCCTACGAACTCCATAACCTTATTCTTAACATAACCGTTGGCAAATACTTCACCGATAATGGCAAGTGCCACGTCCTGAGGACCTACACCCTTCATAGGTTCTCCTGTCATATATATAGCAACTACACCAGGCATATTGATATCATATGTCTTGTTAAGAAGCTGCTTTACAAGCTCAGGTCCACCCTCACCCATAGCCATAGTACCAAGTGCACCATAACGTGTGTGGCTGTCTGAACCAAGAATCATCTTTCCACCTTCAGCCAGCATCTCTCTTGCAAACTGATGGATAACTGCCTGATGAGGTGGCACAT
>OCHO01001958.1_pt1 | contig 11687 bp, 8 predicted proteins | sample 1538441 | NCBI WGS metagenome assembly OCHO01 (sample SAMN04571691, study PRJEB22368) | human gut metagenome | biome: human gut; material: stool | host: Homo sapiens | place: Luxembourg | collected 2012-06-29
CATACTTTTAACCATTTTGCATGCTGAGCTGCCATAGAGTCAACGATACGGATGAATGCTTCGTAACTTGCGAAGAATCCGTGACGTCCTGTTAACAGATAACCTTCCAGCCATCCTTCACACATATGCTCACTTAACATACCATCCATGATACGTCCGTTTCTTGCAAGACAATCGTCTGTGTCAAGAAGTCCGGCATTCCAGTCACGGTTCTGTGTTTCAAATACTTTGTATAAACGGTTAGACATACTTTCGTCAGGTCCGAAGATACGGAAGTTCTTGTTCTCTTCGTTTAATTCGAAGATGTCACGGATATATCCGCCAAGTTCGATCATATCCTGAGCCTTTGTCTTACCTGGTTCAACTTCGATTCCATAAGAACGGAAATCAGGAAGTCTTAAGTCTTTTAATAATAATCCACCATTTGCATGTGGGTTAGCTCCGAGACGGGCATCTCCCTTAGGTGCAAGTTCCGCAAGTTCTGGGATCAGGTGTCCGTTTTCATCGAAGAGTTCTTCCGGATGATAGCTTTCCAGCCACTCTTTTAAGAGTTCCAGATGTTCTGGACTTTCCATTGTAAGTGGTACCTGATGTGCACGGAAAGATCCTTCAATCTGCTGTCCATCTACAACCTTTGGTCCAGTCCATCCCTTTGGTGTACGCAGAACGATCATTGGCCATACCGGACGTTCTGGATCATTGTTCTCACGTGCATTTTTCTGGATTGCTTTGATCTCTTCGATAACAGTATCCATTGTTTCTGCCATCTTCTTGTGCATTGTCATCGGATCATCGCCTTCTACGAAGTAAGGTTTCCATCCACATCCTTTGAAGAAGTTCTCAACTTCCTCGTGGGAAATACGAGAGAAGATAGTAGGGTTACTGATCTTATATCCATTTAAATGAAGAATTGGAAGTACAGCACCGTCTGTAACTGGGTTCAGGAACTTGTTAGACTGCCATGAAGTAGCTAACGGTCCGGTCTCAGCTTCACCGTCACCAACAACAACAGTTGCGATCAGATCCGGGTTGTCGAATACAGCACCGAATGCATGAGCGATAGAGTATCCAAGCTCTCCACCTTCGTTGATAGATCCTGGTGTCTCTGGTGCACAGTGACTCGGAACTCCACATGGGAATGAGAACTGCTTGAACATCTTCTTCATACCTTCTTCATCCTGGCTGATGTTCGGATATACTTCGCTGTAAGAACCTTCCAGATATGTATTGGCAATTAAGAAGTTTCCGCCATGTCCAGGACCTGATAATAAGATCATATCCAGATCATAACGTTTGATTTCACGGTTGCAGTGTACATAGATAAAGTTCTGTCCTGGGACAGTTCCCCAGTGACCAACGATTTTTTTCTTGATCTGATCCATTGTAAGTGGCTCTTTTAAGAGCGGATTGTCAAGAAGATATAACTGACCGGCTGACAGATAGTTGGCAGCACGCCAGTAAGCATTCATCTTTTCAAGCATTTCCTGAGATAACGGCTGCTTCTCAAGACATGTTTTTGTGTCTTCCATATTCTTACCTCTTTCATAAAAACTTTGTGTTAATTATTTAACCAAATGTAGGATATCATAATAAGAACAATACGTAAAATAGCAATTATGCATTAAGATTATAAGTTTTTGATATGGATGTACGGATAAAAATACAAAGGAAGAGAAGTATCTACATATAATAAAAGGATTTAGTTCGAAAAGGATTTAGAGCGAACGAAAAATAAAATACAATCTAATTCGACATGTTTGCCAAAAACAATACAAGTAAATGGAAAAATGAAAGTTGTATTGCTTTCTAAAGAAAATATGAAGAAAAATCCAAAAAGTGCACAAAAAATTCATTTTTTGTTCATAATTATAGCGGCTAAGACTGTCAAAACGCACAAAAAGATAGAAAAACACACATAAAAGCAATGGAAAACAACTTGCAACGATACAACTTTGTGAGAAAAAATGGTTGTATTTTATTGCGAAACCGGACAGGTTAAGTATATAATTGAATCATCAAATAAATAGAAAACGGAGGAGACATTATGAAGAGAGTTCTCAAAAAAGTAACAGCAGCTCTTCTGGCAGCAACAATGGTAGTTGGACTTGCTGCATGTGGAAGCGGCAATGGTGGCTCGGGTAACAAGAGCAGCAAATCAGGAAAGGTTAAAATCGGAGTTTCTATCTGGTCTTCAACAGACGTTCTTGGATCACAGTGTAAGAAGATGCTGGATGCAGCAGCTAAAGCACTGGATGTAGAAGTACAGTATGTTGACCAGGGACATGTATCTGTAGAGCAGTTAGCAGCAGCAGGATGCCAGGGAATCATCATCTGTAACTCATCTGATACAGAGATGACATCAGCAATCAAGACATGTAATGATAATAAAGTATATCTTGCACAGTTCTTCCGTGTAATCAGCAAAGAAGACAGTGCAGATATCTACAAAGCAGCAAAAGATTCCGCTTACTACATCGGAGCAGTTCATGAAGATGAACCTGCAAACGGTGCAGAACTTGTTAAGATCCTTCTTGATAAAGGCGATCGTAACATCGGTCTTATCGGCTGGGAGCAGGGAGATGCTACATGGCTCGGAAGATGGAAAGGTTACAAAGCCGGAGTTGAAAAATGGAACAAAGAAAACCCAGACGACAAAGCAAAAATTTCTGAGCCACAGTACGCTGGTACAACTTCAGAAGGTGGATCAAAAGCCGCTGAAGCTTTAATGGCAGCAGATCCTAAGCTTGATGCATTGATCCCAGCTGGTGGTGGTGGAGATCCACTTCAGGGAGCAATCGCAGCAGTTGAACGAGCAGGAAAGACTCAGGACATCGATATCGTTTCTACAGACTTCCTTCCAGACCTTGGAGAAAGACTTCAGAATGGATCAATGGCCGGTGAATCCGGTGGACACTTCTGTGACCCATTGATCGCATTCATGATGGTTTACAATGCAGTCAAAGGTAACTACAAAGACTTCGCTGGTAAATTCGAAGATGTTCCATTCCCATACCTGTATGTATCATCAGCAGATGACTATGCAGCATATGAGAAATATTTCGTAGATCAGCTTCCATACACAGACGATGAATTAGTAGCTATGTCTAAAGAAAGTCTGAAAGAGCTGAAAGCAACTGCAGCAAGCGTATCTATCGCTGATGCAGAAAGCCGTGCTGGTAAATAAACCGGACGCAAGATAACAGAAAATAATTTGGGGGGTGACGTCGCAAGAAAGGCGATGCCACCTTCCCTTTTAAAAAGATAATAAGAAGAGGTAGATAATATGGGCACTACTAAAAAACTCTCAGGAAAGACAATGGGATATGTAATCCTGATCGGTCTTGTAATTGTTTCCTGGGCAATCTTTAAAATATTGACACCACATAACTTCGGCTCATTTTCCAATATGCTCAATTACTTTCAGGCCAGTCTGATTGCCACTGTAGGTGCGGTTGGTTTCTATTTCGTAATGGTAATGGGAATGTTCGATTTCTCTATTGGTGCAAACATCATGCTTTCCGCAATCGTTGGTTGCGTATTGGCAACAAAATTTAATTTAGGATATTTCGGACTGATCGTCGGAGGTATTCTTACAGGCACTATCGTTGGTTTATTAAACGGAATCTTCTATGTAAAATTAAGAATTCCATCTATGATCGTTACAACAGGTCTGGCGCTCATCTATGAGTCGTTAGCAAACTACATGGCAGGTGGTGTGGAACAGACACTTCCGGCACACTTAAGAGCATTCGGACGTATGCCTTGGGATATTATCCTTGCATTGGTAGCATGCGTTGTTGCTTACATATTCTTAAACTACACTAAAATCGGAACTTATACTTATGCAATTGGTAGTGATGAGTTCGTTGCCAAGAACATGGGTATTAATGTTAATAAATACAAGGTACTTGCATTCATTTTAAGTGGTGCATTCCTTGGAGTAATGGCAATTCTGACAATCAGTTATGGTTCTTCAATGGTAGCGGTTACCGGTATGGCATCTATGAGCCGAAACTTCGTACCGACTATGGGATGTTTCTTCGGTCTGGCATTTAAGAAATATGGTATGCCGCTGCAGGCTATTATCATCGGTGAATTCGTAATCAATATTATTTTCTTCGGTTTCATCGCACTTGGTGCTCCTACAGCGATCCAGGACGTTATTACAGGATTTGCACTGCTGATTATCGTTACTCTGACAACAAAGGTTACAAAAGGCGAGATTGTCAAGTAATAGAAGGAGGAAGACAGCAATGAGTGAAGTGAGATTACAGGTAAAACATGTTTCTAAAAACTTCGGTATCACGAAGGCGTTGAAAGATGTGTCATTTAATATCAATAAAGGTGAGGTTCACGCACTGATCGGTGAAAATGGATCCGGTAAATCAACAATGACAAATATGTTGACAGGAATCTATACACTGGAAAGTGGACAGTTCATTCTGGATGGAAAAGAAGTTCATCCGAAGAACCAGGTAGAAGCAAATGAAGAAGGTATTTCTATCATCGTACAGGAACTTGGAACTCTTTCCGGACTGACGGTAGCAGAGAATATCTTCCTTGGACATGAAGATCAGTTCGTTCATCTGGGGATCAAGAATACCGCAGCAATGAACAAAAAAGCAAATGAGCTTTTACAATCCTATGGATTTGATAAGATCAAAGCAGGAGATATGATTGATGATTATAATTTCGAAGACCGTAAACTGGTTGAGATCGTAAAAGCTACATATTTTAATCCTAAGATCGTCGTTGTCGATGAGACGACAACTGCTCTTTCGCAGGAAGGACGTGAAGAACTGTATAAACAGATGAATCGTGTCCGTGACAATGGAAATACGGTTATCTTTATTTCCCATGACCTTCCGGAAATTCTCGACAAATCCGATACAATCACAATCCTCCGGGATGGTGTATATATCGATACGGTTAAGAGTGCAGATGTGAACGAAGATGATCTGAAGAAGCTGATGGTTGGACGTGAGGTAACAGGTGATTACTATCGTTCAGACTATGGTGAAAAAGTATCAGATGAAGTTGTATTATCCGTAAAGAATGTTACAGTTCCAGGACTGATCGAAGATATCAGCTTTGATTTACACAAAGGAGAGATCCTTGGATTCGGTGGTCTGTCAGAATCAGGTATGCATGAGATCGGTAAAGCAATCTTCGGTGCATCTTATGACAGAGAAGGTGAAGTTGTTCTGGCTGACGGAACACACATCAACGATATTCCTACAGCAATTAAGCACAGCGTTGCTTATACATCCAAAGACCGTGACAATGAGTCGGTTGTGCTGAATCAGAGTATCGGTGACAATATCTGCTTACCATCATTAGATGAACTTGCTAATAAAGCACATATATTAAGCGATAAGAAACGTAGAGAGTTTGCCGATAAATATGCAAAACAGATGTCTGTAAAGATGAATGATGTAAACCAGTTCGTTTCAAATCTGTCCGGTGGTAACAAACAGAAAGTTGTTCTTGCAAGATGGATCGGAAAAGATTCTGATATCGTTGTTCTGGACAGTCCTACCCGAGGAATCGATATTAAGGTAAAACAGGACATCTATCAGTTGATGAACCAGATGAGAAAGAACGGTAAATCCATCATCATGATCTCAGAAGAGTTGATGGAGCTGATTGGTATGAGTGATCGTATCATTATTATGAAAGATGGAAAAATCAGTGGAGAACTTGAACGTAATCAGAACCTGGATGAAAATGGTCTGATTTCGATGATGGTATAAGGAGGCAACTATGGGAAGTCAAGTAAGTGCAAAAACAAACGATAAGGAGCAGCAGCTTAAGAAAGCGTCTAAGATGGCGATGGTTCGTGCGCTCCTGCCAATCGTAGGATTGGTTGTTATTTTCCTGCTGTTCAATGTCCTGACAGATTTCCGTATGATGGGAAATATGTCACTGGCATTCTCGCAGGTATATGTTACAATGATTGCAGCTATGGGCGTATTCTTCATTATGACGATGGGCGGCCTGGACTTTTCTCAGGGATCTATCCTTGGAATTGCTTCAATCGTTGTATGTATTCTTTCAAAACATGGAATTGCAATTGCAATTCTTGGTGGTATTGCATCAGGTGCGATCATCGGTGCGATCAACGGATTCTTCTATGTATACCGTAAGATCAAATCATTCATTGTTACAATTTGTACCATGTTCTTATTCCGTGGATTTATCAAATATATGACAACGGATGCACCTGTATCAGGTTCTGCAACATTGATCAATTATGACAGTACAGGATTCAAAGTGGCTTGTACAGTAGTTGTTCTGGTTATTGGATTTATCGCATTCCGTTATACAAAATTCGGAACATATTTAAAAGCGATCGGAGCCGGTGAAAAAGCAGCAATGTTCTCAGGAATCCGCACAGACAGAATGAAATTCCTCATGTATGTACTGGCAGGTGCACTGACAGGATTTGCAGCGTTTATCAACGTTATCAAGGTCGGATCTGTTACATCTTCCGGTGGTAACCAGTTAGAGACACAGATTCTGATCGCACTGGTATTAGGTGGTATGCCGATTTCCGGTGGAGCAAAAGTAAGATTTGAAAATATCGTTGTCGGATCTCTTCTTTACGTTGTACTGAACAGTGGACTGACAATGATGGGATTCTCAACACAGATGATGCAGCTGATCCAGGGAGTTGTATTCCTGATCTTCGTAGCAGTATTCGCAGACCGTGAATCACTTACGGTTATCAAATAATAAAATTATTTATTCATTACGGGCAAAGGCATTCTTTGATGTTTTTGCCCGTAATTGGTATATGGAGAGGTTATGAAGAACACGAATCAGGAAGGCTTAAAATATCAAAAATTATATAACTGGGCACATACCTTGATCACGAGTGGAGTGATCAAGAATATGGATAAGTTTCCTTCAGAGACGAGTCTGCAGAAGAAATTTGGCTATTCCAGACAGACCGTAAGGACAGCACTGCAGCAGCTGGAAGAAGAAGGTCTGATCACCCGTGTGAGGGGAAGTGGAACGTATGTGTCTTATGAGGGACAGTTGATTGATGACAACCGTCCGCAGGTAGGGTTACTTTTGAGCTATTATTCCGAATATCTCTTTCCAGAGGTATATGACGGAATAGAATCATCCCTGAGCGAAAAAGGATATCGGATTGGTGTAGCGATTACAAAGAATCGTCTGAATGATGAGGCAGCGTATCTGGAAGGAATGCTTAAGAACAATGTATCAGGACTGATCATAGAAGGGTCACGCTCTGCATTTCCGAACCCGAATATCCGTCTGTATGAAGAGATTAAGAAAAGAAATATCCCTACAATTTTTATTCATAACCATTATGAAAATATGGCATTTGACAGTGTGGAAATGTCCGATACACGGGCAGCGTATGAACTTACCAGGATATTGATCGAACATGGACACCGGAAAATTGGAGGAATCCTGAAATATGATGACATGCAGGGGATTGCACGTTATAAGGGATTTATACAGTGTATGTCCGATTATGGCATCAAATACGATGACGACTGTATCCGCTGGTATTCCACAAGAGAAATGGAAGATAAGTTCAGTAAAAAAGGACTTGCACATATTTACCGTCATACCAGGGAGTGTACAGCGCTTCTGATCTACAATGACGAAGTCGCATGGGTGTATCTGGAGTTCCTGGAAGAAAGGGGAATACATGTTCCGGAAGATCTGTCTGTTGTATCCTTTGATGATGCGGAATTACAGGATACGACAGATATAAAATTGCTCTCTGCCATACATCCGAAAAATAAGCTGGGGCGGATTACGGGAAATCATCTGCTGCGTATGATGGATGATGAGAACTGGCAGACAAAGAATTATGCATATCGCTTTCCAGCAAAATTAAATGACGGAAATTCGGTGAGAAAGTTATAAAAAAATAAATGAGTGGATTGACAGAATATGTGAATGGTGATATTATATTAATATAGTATGTTACTTGTTAGTGAACGAGGCATTAACTATGTATAAATTAGTAGTATTTATGCAGAGTTAGTGCCTCTTTTTTGTATTTATAATGATGTGAAAATCATCATCACGTATAGCATCTTCAAAAGAGCCTACACTATGCATAGATACCTGTACAAAGAAAAGGAGAAAAACTATGAAAGACAAAATCTTTGGCGTATTGCAAAGAGTAGGGCGAAGCTTCATGCTCCCGATCGCAATCCTTCCGGTAGCAGGATTGCTCCTTGGCCTTGGTAGTTCTTTTACCAATGCCACAACGATCGCAACTTATGGACTGCAGGGAATCTTAGGAGAAGGAACACTTCTTCATTCGCTGCTGATCATCATGAACAAAGTCGGAAGTGCAATTTTCGACAACCTTCCGCTTATCTTTGCCGTTGGTGTAGCCATCGGTATGGCAAAGAAGGAGAAAGAAGTTGCAGCGTTATCTGCACTGATCGCATACTTTGTTATGCACATTTCTATTAACAGTATGCTTGAAATCAGTGGTAAGATCGCGGCAGACGGAACCATTTCCAAGAATGTGCTTGAAGGAACGATTGCTTCGGTATGTGGAATTAATACACTGCAGATGGGTGTGTTTGGCGGTATCATTGTAGGTCTTGGTGTTGCGGCACTTCACAACCGTTTCCACAAGATCGTACTGCCGAATGCGTTATCATTCTTTGGCGGTTCCAGATTCGTACCGATCATTTCAACGATTACTTATATGTTCGTCGGAATCGCAATGTATTTCGTATGGCCAATCGTGCAGAACGGTATCTATGCACTGGGTGGTCTGGTAACAGGAACGGGTTACTTTGGAACACTGATCTTCGGTATTGTAAAACGTGCACTGATCCCATTCGGTCTGCACCATGTATTCTATCTTCCATTCTGGCAGACAGCTGTCGGCGGAACGATGGAAGTCGGCGGAAAGCTGATCCAGGGAGGTCAGAATATCTTCTTCGCACAGCTTGCTGATTCTGCACATATTACGCATTTCAGCGCAGATGCAACGAGATATTTCTCAGGTGAGTTCATCTTCATGATCTTCGGACTTCCGGGAGCGGCACTTGCAATGTACCGTACAGCAAAACCAGAGAAGAAAAAAGCAGCAGGCGGACTTCTTCTTTCCGCAGCACTGACATGTATGTTAACAGGTATCACAGAGCCTCTGGAGTTCTCTTTCCTGTTCGTAGCACCGGTTCTTTTTGCAGTGCAGGTGGTACTGGCAGGTAGTGCATACATGATCGCACATATCCTGAATATTGCGGTAGGACTTACATTCTCCGGTGGATTCTTAGATCTTCTGTTATTCGGTATCCTTCAGGGAAATGCGAAGACAAGCTGGATCAGAATCATTCCGGTAGGAATTATCTATTTCTTCCTGTATTACTTTATCTTCTCATTCCTGATCAAGAAGTTAGATCTCAAGACACCGGGACGTGAAGATGATGACGAAGAGACAAAGCTTTATACAAAAGCAGATGTAAATGCGAGAAAAGCAGGCAATACGGAAGCTGGTGCAACAGCTGGTTCGGAAGATTCACTGAGTGCGGAGATCACAAGAGGACTTGGAGGATCTGCGAACATTGAAGATGTAGACTGCTGTGCGACAAGACTTCGTTGTACGGTAAGCAATCCGGATCTGGTAAATGATGGAATCTTAAAGGCGACCGGAGCATCGGGCGTGGTACACCGTGGACAGGGCGTACAGGTCATTTACGGGCCGAGTGTGACAGTTATTAAGGCGGACCTGGAAGATTATCTGGAACATGCGCCAAAAGAGCTGTATGAGCCACAGAAGGATACAGAAAGTACTGGTCAGAATGCATCAGAAGATGCTACAATAGAAGACAAGGCAGGAGAAAAGAAAGTAGTAGATACAATCGTGATCTCAAGTCCAATCACAGGACTTGCGGCAGATCTTTCCACAACGCCGGATGAAGCATTTGCCGGACGTATGATGGGAGACGGTGCTGTTGTGACACCGGAAGATGCGATCGTAAGAGCACCGGAAGACGGAGAAGTATGCTTCGTATTCGATACCAAGCATGCAATCGGATTCATGACAGAATCCGGAGTAAGCCTTCTGATCCATGTTGGCATTGATACGGTAAAACTGGACGGAAAAGGATTCGAGTGCTTCGTTGAGAACGGACAGGCAGTGAAGAAGGGTGATCCGATGCTGAAGTTGGATCTGGATTATCTGAGAGAGAATGCACCGTCTGTAGCATCACCGGTTCTCTGCACAGAGCTGGAAGACAACCAGAAGATCCGTCTTCTGAATGAAGGTGAGATCAAGGCAGGAGATGAGCTTTTCGCGATTGATATCTATGAAGCGTAAAAGAATCTAATGTGGAAATGCGAGTGGGGATATGATGTACAGGATAGAAAAAGTTTTAAATCATAATACTGTAATGGCCATCCATCAGGATGATCACAAAGAAGTCCTGATCATGGGAAAGGGAGTCGGATTCGGCAGGAAAGTTGCAGAAAGAATCGAAGTAAGACCAGAAGACCGTTTATATTCTCTCCAAAAATATAAAGAACGGGGCGGGGCAAAAGAAATCGTAAAGTCCATCGCACCGGAATTCTTAGAAGTAACGAATGCCGTGCTCGACGAGGCGGAAAAGATATTCGGGAAGATTGACCGTATGGTATTGTTCCCGCTTGCAGACCATATTGCATTTGCAGTAAAACGTATTCAGAATCATGAGCAGATCAGTAATCCGCTCACAGAGGATATCCGTGTATTATTTCACATGGAATTCAAAGCGGCAGAAAGTATCCGCCCGCTTCTTCAAAAGCAGTTTGGCATTGATATAGAAGATGATGAGGTTGGATATGTGGCTCTTCACATTCATTCGGCGATAGAGGATGAGAAAGTATCGCAGGCGATGCAGATGGCAAGATCTGTCAGAGAGTGTATCAGCATGGTAGAAGAAGCAATCGGAAAGCCGATCGATATCGCATCGTTATCCTATAACCGTCTGATGAACCATATCCGTTATATGGTAGCAAGAGCCTTAAGCGGTGAGAAGCTGAAGGTGAATATGAATGATTACATGGAAGTGAAATTTCCAGAATCGTTTGGAATGGCACAGGCAGTCTGTGATCAGGTAGGTGAGAGCCTTGGTGTGAAATTAGAAGAAGTCGAGACAGGATATTTGGCGATGCATATTGAAAGAGTCGCTAATGACGAGCGCGAAATAGAAGAATAGAGCACTTCTGAAAATGGCAGAAAATACGCAAAAATAAGTTTTTTTGAAAAAAATAAAAAAAATTCAAAAAAACACTTGCAAAAGGTATTGTGTTATGATAATATAAATCTCGGTCACGCAAGAGAAATAAAAAACACAAAACGGTGACTGAGATATGGCTCCATGGTCAAGCGGTTAAGACATCGCCCTTTCACGGCGGTAACACGGGTTCGATTCCCGTTGGAGTCACTGCCTAAGCAATTAGGTAAATGCCGATGTGGCTCAATTGGCAGAGCAGCTGATTTGTAATCAGCAGGTTATCGGTTCGAGTCCGATCATCGGCTTAGTCCTTACGGGACTTAAAGATTTTGGACCTTTAGCTCAGTTGGTTAGAGCAATCGGCTCATAACCGATCGGTCCTGGGTTCGAGTCCCCGAAGGTCCATGAATGGCCCAGTGGCTCAGTTGGTTAGAGCGCCGCCCTGTCACGGCGGAGGTCGAG
>OCHO01001964.1_pt1 | contig 11664 bp, 10 predicted proteins | sample 1538441 | NCBI WGS metagenome assembly OCHO01 (sample SAMN04571691, study PRJEB22368) | human gut metagenome | biome: human gut; material: stool | host: Homo sapiens | place: Luxembourg | collected 2012-06-29
CGCCCAGCATGATATCGGTACCACGGCCCGCCATGTTGGTGGCGATGGTGATGGCGCCTTTCTTGCCGGCCTGTGCCACGATCTCGGCTTCGCGTTCGTGGTTCTTTGCGTTCAGCACGTTGAAGTCGCGGGTGTACTTCTGCAGCATCTTGGCCAGCGTTTCGCTCTTTTCCACGCTGACAGTACCCACCAGCACGGGCTGGCCCTTCTGGTGGCATTCCAGCACCTGCTGGATGACGGCGTTGTATTTGCCGTTGATGGTCTTATAGATGGCGTCCGGGTAGTCCTTGCGCTGCACCGGACGGTTGGTGGGCACGCTGACGATGTTCAGACCGTAAATTTCGGTAAACTCGGTGGCCTCGGTCTTGGCGGTACCGGTCATGCCGGACAGCTTTTTGTACATGCGGAAGTAGTTCTGGAAGGTGATGGTGGCCAGCGTTTTGCTCTCGGCGGCGATCTTCACGCCCTCCTTGGCCTCGATGGCCTGATGCAGGCCTTCGTTGTAGCGGCGGCCGATCATCAGACGACCGGTGAACTCGTCCACGATGATGACCTGACCGTCCTTGACCACATAGTCGATGTCCCGCTGCATCACGCCGTAAGCCTTGATGGCCTGGTCGATGTGGTGGGCAAGGGTCATGTTCTCGGCGGCGGCAAGGTTCTCGATCTTGAAGTAAGCCTCGGCCTTCTTGATACCGCTGGCAGTCAGGGTGCAGGTCTTGTGCTTTTCGTCCACGACGTAATCGCCGTCGGCCTGCTCGTCGGTGGAGACCTTATCTTCCAGTTCCACGACAACGCTCTTGCGCAGGGTGCGCACAAAGCGGTCCACCTGGGTGTACAGGCTGGAGGAGTCCTCGCCGCGGCCGGAGATGATCAGCGGGGTGCGGGCTTCGTCGATCAGAATGGAGTCCACCTCATCGACGATGGCATAGGCGTGGCCGCGCTGCACCATGTTGGCCTTGTAGGTCACCATGTTGTCGCGCAGGTAGTCGAAGCCGAACTCATTGTTGGTGCCGTAGGTGATATCGGCTGCGTAGGCTTCGCGGCGGGCGTCGCCGTCCATGCCCTGTGCGATCAGGCCCACGGACAGGCCCAGCCAGCGGTAAAGCTTGCCCATCCACTCGCTGTCGCGCTTGGCCAGGTAATCGTTGACGGTGACGACATGCACGCCCTCGCCGGTCAGGGCATTCAGGTAGGCGGGCAGGGTGGCCACGAGGGTCTTGCCTTCACCGGTCTGCATCTCGGCAATGTCGCCGCGGTGCAGCGCGATGCCGCCGATGACCTGCACCGGGAAGTGCTTCATGCCCAGCACGCGCCACGCGGCTTCGCGGCAGACGGCGAATGCGTCCGGCAGGATATCGTCCAGCGTTTTGCCGTCGGCCAGCTGCTGTTTGAGGGCCGGGGTCTGGGCCTGCAGTTCGGCGTCCGGCATGGCTGCATATTTTTCCTCCAGTGCCAGCACCTGCTTGGCGATGGGGTTCACCTTTTTCAGCTCCCGGTCGGAGAAGCTGCCAAAGAGTTTTTCAACAAGGGACATTGGTCACACCTCATAAATCAAAATTCGGGCCATACAAGCGCCCGGAAAATGGACATATCAATACTCCTATATGATACACCAAAGCGGCAGACGCGTCAAACCTACAGCGATATTTTAGCCGCTTTTTGCATGAATTTTCTGTAAATTCGCGCGGGAAGGGGCGTGAAAAAGCAAAAGCCGTCTGCACAGCAGACGGCTTTTGCTTTTTACTTTATAATTTTTCCAGCAGCCGGGGCAGTTGGGCCAGATCGTCGATGACGTTCGGGCACACGGCTTCGAGTCGGGCGCGGGACTGATGCCCGCCGGTGTAGAGCACGCATTTTGTGCCCAGAGCCTTTGCTACCTCGGCGTCGTGCTGGGTGTCGCCGATCATCACGCAGGCGGCGGGGTCGATGCCGCTTTGGTCCAGCCAGGCTTTGCCCACCTGCACCTTGCTCACGCCGTAAATGTCTGCAAGGCCGAGCAACTCGGTGAAAAAGCCCTGCAGGCCCCGCGCGGCCACCTGCTCGATCAGGTAGTCCCGGCGGGAGGCGGAAAGCACGCTCTGCCGCCAGCCCCGGCGCGAAAGCGCGGCCAGCGTATCGGCGGCATGTGCAGACGGGGGACAGGCGTCCACCCCGGCGTTGTAGTGTTCCATGAAGCGTTCGGCCAGCTCCGGGTAGGGGTGCTTTGCAAAGTCGAAACCGGCGCGAATGTAGTATTCCTCAATGGGAAAGCCGAAAATTTCCCGGTAGGCGGCCAGATCGTACCGCTGGGGGTAGCCGTGGACTTCCAGCATCCAGTTCAGGCATCCGTGGGTGAAATCAACATCATCCAGCAGGGTGCCGTTCCAGTCCCAGAAGATCATACCGTTTGGCTGCATGGGAAACCTCCTGCGGCAAAGCCGCTTATGCCTCGGCAAAAATTTTGTTCAGGGCCTTGCTGCTTTCGATGATCTTCACCAGCAGCACACCCAGAATGGTGCAGCTGATCAGCTCACCGATGCCAACGGAGATGCCGTTAGTGATGCAGGCCAGCCAGATGGGTGCGCTGGAGGAAGGGTCCGGGAACATGACAGCAATCTCAATGCCGATGATCACGGCATTGAACAGCACCGGCGGCAGGCTGGCCGGGATGGCCAGACCCTTGATACGGATGTTCCGCAGCTTGTAGGTGACCAGGCAGGCCAGCAGGGTAGCCAGGGTGCCGAAGATGACATCCACGATGGTGGAGCCCAGCAGGTTTGAAAGGAAGCAGCCCAGCACCACGCCTGCAATGTACTCGGCACCGAACACGGGCAGCAGGCACAACGCCTCGGCTACGCGCACCTGCACCGCACCATAGGAGAAAGGCTGCAGGACCATGCACAGCACCACATAAATGGCTGCGACCACGCCGCAGCGCACCAGTTTACGGACGGAAGAATTCTGATTCATGATAATAACTCCAGCGGGAAGATTTTGACCTCGCAGGGCCGCCAGCCCCTGCGGGTTTGCCCGGCATGGTTCGAGACACGCCGGGGAGCCTAAAATCCTAAGTTGCTCTTACAGGATGCCGCGCAAAAAAGCACGGCAGAAGGGAGTATAGCATAAATTTTGGCAAATTGCAACGAATTTCCGCAGAATCAGGTACAGATGCAGGTTTTGGCTTGGACCCTTCCGGTGAAAAAGAGGTCCCGAAAAGCCCGCAGGCTTTTCGGAACCTCAAAATAAAAACAAATTACCGCTGAAACAGCCAGAGCGAAAGCGGAGGCTATTAAAATCGTGTGTTATCCGCGCGGATGCCCGGTGTACACCAGTGCCACGGTGTCGGGGCCGGTGTTGGCCGAGACGACACCGCCCAGCTCAAAGACGATGAGCGGGGCCTTGCCAAAGGCCTTGCGGCAGGCCTTTTCCAGGTCCTCGGCCTGCTTGATGTTGGTGTGGCCGATCATATATTCAAAGTCTTCCACGCCCTCAGCGCGCTTTTTGCACAGCTCCACCATGGCGGGCACAACTTTGTCGTCGCCGCGCACCTTGCTCTCCACCTTGGTCTTGCCGTCGATCAGGGTGATGATGGGGCGGATGCCCATCAGCTCGCCCATGACGGCAGCGGCGGCGGAGATGCGGCCGCTCTTTTTCATCTGCTTCAGGGTGTAGGGTCCCAGGATGATCTCCATGCAGTTCATCTGCTTTTCAAACTCCTGGATGACGTGGCTGATCTCGGCACCGTTCTTCAGCTTGCGGGCCATCTCGCACAGGTACCAGCCGAACACCATAGAATAGGTGTGGGGGTCCAGCAGGTGGATCTTCAGGTGGTGCTCCGGGCGCTCCTCCCGCAGCATGCCCTGGGCCATCAGGGCGTTGTTGTAGGTGGAGGAACCGGATTTATTGATGGGCACATGGATGACATCGGTGTAGCCCTCGTCCACATACTGGCAGTACTTTTCGCAGAACTGGATGGGCGTGATGGCGGCCGTGGAAGGCACACCCTTGGCTGCGCGCATCTTATCGTAGAACTCGGTGTTGGTGCAGCTTTCCCGCTCAACGTAATCCACATCGTCCAGCAGGATGTGGAAGCTCATGATGTCGATGCCGTACTTCTCGGCCAGTTCCTGCGGCATGTCGCAGGAGGAATCGGTCAGGATCGCGATCTTGCTCATAATGTCCCTCATTTCCATTCGTAATCTCGTAAGTGTCCGTGGTCCAACAGCTCCGGGAAGTCCCACTGGCGCAGCACTTCGTAAACGCCCACGGCCACGCTGTTGGAAAGGTTCAGGCTGCGGCAGGTATCCCGCATGGGCATCCGGATGCAGTGCTCCTGGTTGGCGGCAAGCAGTGCTTCCGGCAGGCCGGCATCCTCCCGCCCGAACACCAGATAAGCACCGTCCGGGTACTGTACGTCGGTGTAGCGCTGGGGTGCCTTGGTGGTGAAGTAATAATAGGGGCCGCTGTTTTTGGCAAAAAACTCGTCAAGGCTTTCATAATAGCTGATGTCGAGGTAGTGCCAGTAATCCAGGCCTGCGTGCTTGAGCTTTTTGTCGTCGATGGCAAAGCCCATGGGGCCCACCAGATGCAATCGGCAGGCCGTGCAGGCGCAGGTGCGGGCCACATTGCCGGTGTTCTGCGGGATGCGCGGCTCCACCAGCACGATGTTCAGCGTCGGTTTTTCGCTCATCGGTGCACCCCCTCAGTCGTTCCAGGCCACCGGGCACAGCCGGGGCAGCAGGGGCTCGAACCAGACGCCGAACCGGGTGTCCTGTTCCGGCGGGGTGTTCTGGATGGCCAGAGCCACGAACTCGGCGGCGTTGTCGGCGGCAGCACTCAGGGCGTTGCCCTGCAGCAGTGAGCCGATGAGCACCGCGCCGTACAAGTCGCCTGTGCCGGGGAAGCTGCGGCGGATGTGCAGCTTCTTGACAAGGAAGCGGTCGCTGCCGCTGCCCGCGCAGCCGATGTACTGCCCCAGCGGCAGGCCGGTGACCACCGCGCCCGGGGCGATGGCGGTCAGCTCGTCGGCCAGGGCCTGTGCGGCCTCGTCGGTGAGGGGCTCGGTCTGGGGCGTGCGCTGCAGCAGAAGCTGGGCTTCGGTGTAGTTGGGCAGGATCAGGTCCGCCGCCTGGCACAGCGCCCGGATGCGGTCGATCAATGCCGGGGTGACGGTGGAGTAGGCCTTGCCGTTATCGCCCATCACCGGGTCCACCACCTTTTTGGCGGCGGGCCACAGGGCAAAGGCTTTCTCGGCCAGGGCCACCTGCGCTTCGCCGCCCAGATAGCCGGTATAGATGCAGTCAAACTCCACACCCAGGGCACGGTAGTGCTCCAGCGCCTGCGCGCCGTAGGTGCTGCCGTCCAGCCGGGCGGGGTCGCCCAGGCCGCCGGTGTGGGTGGAGAGCACCACCGTGGGCAGGGCCACGGGCTGCACGCCCATGACCGACAGCACCGGCAGGATCACCGCCAGGCTGCACCGGCCCATACCGGACAGATCGTGGATGCAGAGAACTTTTTTGGGTTCAACAGGATATATCAAATAAGGGAACCTCCTTACCAGTATGCAGAATGGGCTGCGGCCGGGTGGACCCGCACACAACACCCCATCATAAACATCGTAGAACAGTATACCACAAATTTCTGCATAAAAAAAGCGGATACCAGATAGTTTACAGGAAATAATAATGCCGGAGACCGGATCTTTTCACCGAAAGGAGTTTTGCAACATGAAACACGAAACGAACAGTTCTTCCGGAATGCTGCTGGGCATGGCGGCCGGTGCGGCTCTGGGTGCCGTGGGCGTCATGGCCGCCACCCAGAACCAGCGCCAGCTGCGCCGCACCACCCGCAAGGTGATGAAGGGTGCAGAGAACGCCGTGCTGCAGCTGGACAAAATGGTCGGCGACTTTGTGGAAAAGCACATGGAAGGCTAAAAAAGAACGCCGTTCCGAACGGAACGGCGTTCTTTTTGAACACTTACTTTACCCAGATGCACATGCGGGCGGTGGTGTTGATCTCGCCCAGGACGCTCAGGTCCATCTGGATGTTGCAGGTGACGGTCAGCGCCTTGTTGGCGTCACTGCCGGTCAGCACGGACGCGGGCAGGTTCTTGATGGTGAGCACGGCCGTGCCCTTGGAGATATCACCGGAGACGGTGCCGGAGTAGGTCACGTCGCCGATGGTCAGGCCGGACAAATAGCCGGTGACGCCCATCTTGCTCACCTGCTGAATGGGCAGGGTGAGGGTGTAGGTGCCGTTGGACTGGCGGGTGAGGGTGGCGTCGCGGTCCGCGTCGATGCCGGTGTTGGCCATGGACTCCTTGTCGGACTTTTCCTTCCAGAACTTGACGCCCACCTTGGAGCTGGAAGCAGCGCCTGCGCCCAGTGCCAGCATGCACAGCATCACCAGCGAAAGCACCACGGAACCGATGCGTTTATAAGATCTTGTCATAAAGATTCAGCCTTTCCTGCCGCAGAAGGCGGCTCTTTACCGGCTTTGCAGGAACACGCCAAAATGGTGGAGAAAAGCCGGTTTGTCGATGCTACCATAGCATAGCTGGGGCAAAATGTCAATCTGCTTCGTAATTGTTTCACAAAAATGTTGCACATTGACGGAATACAGTGGAAAATGCGACGAAAAGAGCCGCCTCTCCGGCGGGAGAAGCGGCTCTTTGAAAATCAGTAGCGGTACTTAGACCTCAAAGTTGGGGTCATCCTTCAAAACGTGGATCTCGCTCATGAAGGGGCTCTGCTCCGGGTCGGCGAAGGGAGCCTTCTTGATGTACTGGTTCAGCTGGACGGCGGTGCGTGCGGGGTCGGCAATGGTGCCTGCGCCGCCGATGCAGCCGCCCGGGCAGCCCATGCCTTCCAGCAGGTAGCCGTTGTACTTGCCGGCCTTGGCCAGCATGAGCAGCTTCTTGCACTCGGCCAGGCCCTGTGCGGATGCGATCTTGACCTCCATGTCGGGGTGCCATTCCTTGATCTTGTCGGCAACGGCCTTGGCCACGCCGCCGGACTGTGCAAAGCCGCGGCCTGCAGCGGATGCAGCGTGCAGGGCTTCGTCCTCGTCCACCTCCAGCAGGCTGGTGTCGATGTCCTTGGCCTCGATGATGCCGGCCAGCTCCTCAAAGGTCAGCACGAAGTCCACGTCCGAACGGACGGTGCGGCGGGAAGCTTCCAGCTTCTTGGCGGCGCAGGGGCCGATGAAGCACATGCGGGCCTCGGGGTCCTTCTGCTTCATCATGCGGGCGGTGAACACCATGGGGGTCATGGTCATGGAGATGTTCTTGGCAAGATCGGGGAAGGCGGTCTTTGCCATCATGCTCCAGGCCGGGCAGCAGGAAGTTGCCATGAAGTTCAGCTTCTCGGGCACTTCCTCCAAAAAGTCGTGTGCTTCGTCCACGGTGCACAGGTCGGCACCGATGGCAACCTCGACCACATCGTAGAAGCCGACGGCCTTCAGGGCAGCCTTGAGCTTGCCGGTAGAAGCCAGACCCGGGAACTGGTTGATGAAGGCGGGAGCCACCAGCGCGTAGATGCGGTCGCCGCGGTTGAAGCCCTGAATCAGCTGATAGATCTGGCCCTTGTCGGCGATGGCACCGAAGGGGCAGTTGACCAGGCACTGGCCGCAGGAAACGCACTTGCTGTAGTCGATCTCGGCACGGCCCAGCTCGTCAGAGTGGATGGCACCCATGCCGCAGGCGGCTGCGCAGGGGCGCTCGGTCTTGACGATGGCGTTGTAGGGGCACACGCCGACGCAGCGGCCGCACTTGATGCACTTGTCCTGATCAATGGTGGAACGGCCGCTCTCCCAGGTGATGGCCTTCTTGGGGCACACTTCCATACAGGGGTGGGCCAGACAGCCCTGGCACAGGTCGGAGACCTTGACCAGCTTTTCCGGGCAGCGGTTGCAGGCGAACTTGATCACGTTCACCAGCGGGGGATCATAGTACTTATCGGCGATGGAAGCATCTTCCAGACCGGAGACGACGCTGTTGTGCTCGTCCATGCGGCGGGTGGGCAGGCCCATGGCCAGACGGACGCGCTCCTCAACGATGGCGCGCTCCAGGAAGATGTCCTTGCGCAGCTTGCCTTCCTCGCCGGGGATGATGGTGTAGGGGATCTTGCGCATCAGGTGGTTTGCCTGCTCACCCTTGACGTTGGCGTAGGCCATGCGGGCGACCTCGGTGAACACCTGACGGCGGATCTGGATGACCGTGGTATTGATTCCTCTGAAACTCATTCCAATCTCTCCTTGCTTTGCTCAAAACGAACAGACTGCTCCGCGCCCCGGCAGCGAACCTGCCGCAGAAAAAGACGGAGCGCACGGGCCGCATTGGTACCACACCGCTGCAAACGGTGCTGCGGCCCGAAGATTCCAATTTCATTTTACCATAAAGGGAGTGGCAAGAAAAGAGAAAAAGCGCAAAATTTGTTAAAAATTTGCGCTTTTGTGCTTTTGTATAAAAGAACCAAAAATGAGGGCTGAAAATCAGCAGATCGCTGCGCGGACCCGTTCGCCGTCGTATTCGCCCAGGCGCACATGCACGATCTCGCCGCTCTTGTGCCCCGGGGCAGACACCACCACCGGGATGTACAGCCGGGTGTAGCCGGTGAACAGGGTGCCGGAAAGCGGCGTTTCCAGCAGCACGTCGTCCTCGGTGCCCACATAAGCCGCCAGCACTTCCCGGCGGATCTCCTCGGCCTGCGCGTTCATCACGCGGCTGCGCTCCTGCTTTTCGCGCTCATGCACCTGCTGGGGGAAGTCGTAGGCCGGGGTGCCGCTGCGGCGGGAGTAGGGGAAGACGTGCACCTTCAAAAAGCCGATCTTCTTCAAAAATTCGCAGCTCTCCTCAAAATCGGCCTGGGTCTCGCCGGGGAAGCCGCAGATGCAGTCGGTGGTAAAGCTGACCGGGCGCTCTCCGTAGGCGGCGCGGATCTGGTCCACCACCTGTGCATACTGCTCGGCGGTGTAGACGCGGCGCATCCGGCGCAGGGTGGCGGTGCAGCCGCTCTGCAGGCTCAGGTGGAACTGCGGGCAGAGCTTGTCCACAGCGGCAAGGCGGGTGATGAACTCTGGCGTGAGCATATCGGGGTCCAGGCTGCCCAGACGGATGCGCTCGATGCCTGGCACCTCGGCGCACCTTTCCACCAGCTCCACAAGGTTCGTGCCGGTGTCCAGGCCGTAGCTGGGCAGGGAGATGGCGCTGAGCACCACCTCGCGGTAGCCGGCAGCCGCCAGCTGACGCAGCTCGGCCAGGATGCTGGCCTCATCGCGGCTGCGCACCGGGCCCCGGGCGCGGGGGATGACGCAGTAAGCGCACTGGCGGTTGCAGCCATCCTCCACCTTGATGAAAGCGCGGGTGTGGGTCTCGAACCGCTCCACGGGCAGTTCTTCAAACTTTTCGCCGCGCTGGTGGGGGGTGATGGCAACGATGCGCTCGTGACCGTCCAGGAGTTTTTGTACATTGTCCAGAATGGCCTTGCGGTCGCCGTTGCCGCACACGAGGTCGGCCTCGGTGAACTGGGCGGCTTCCTCCGGGAAGGCCTGCGGGTAGCAGCCGGTGAGCACCGTGACGGCACCGGGGTTCTCGCGCTTTTTGCGGCGCAGCCACTTGCGGCTTTTCTGGTCGCCAAAGTTGGTGACGGTGCAGCTGTTCACGATGAACACATCAGCCGGTTCGCCTTCCTGCGCGACGGTGAAGCCGTTGGAACGGAACATCTGTTCCAGCGCGCCGGTCTCGTTCAGGTTGACCTTGCAGCCCAGAGTATAAAAACAAACTCGCATGAGGGATATCCTTTCGACAAAACAGGGATTCAATTTGCAGTACCCCTCATTATATAACACAAAAGCACTGCCATGCAAGATGGAATTTGCACAGGCAGGTGCTTTTGTGTGGAAAATCGGGCAGACATGCCGCCCGCAGCTGCCGCATACACTGCAACCAGAGAGTTTGTGCGGGGAGGGAAGCGGAATGGAACGGAGAAATCTGGCGCTTTTGTGTGCAGGGGTGGTGTGCTTCTGGCTGTTTGCGCTGGCATTCGGCACAGCACAGGACAGCGGCCTGCGGTGGGTGGAAGCACCGGCCGCCGCGCAGACGGCTGCAGCAGAGGCCGGGGAGCCCGCCGCGCTTACGGCGGCGCAGCCGGACTTGACCCTCAACTGCCGCGCGGTCTGCCTGATCGACCAGGACACCGGCACCGTTTTATATGAAAAAAATGCCGACCAGCAGATGCCCATTGCCTCCATCACCAAGGTGATGACCCTACTGCTGACCTTTGAGGCCATCCACGACGGGCGGCTGACGCTGGACACCCTTGTGCCCGTGAGCGAGCACGCCTACCACATGGGCGGCAGCCAGATTTGGCTGGAACCCGGCGAGCAGTTCACGCTGGATGAGATGATCAAGGCCATCTGCGTGTCCTCGGCCAACGACGCCGCTGTGGCGGTGGCGGAGCTGGTGGGCGGCAGCGAACAGGGCTTTGTCCAGATGATGAACGACCGCGCCGCCGAGCTGGGCATGACGAACACCACCTTCCACAACGCCTGCGGGCTGGACACCGAAGGCCACCTTTCCACGGCCCGGGATGTGGCCATCATGAGCCGCCAGATTTTGACCACCTGCCCGGAGGTGCTGCACTATACCGGCATCTGGACCGACACCCTGCGGGGCGGGGCCACCCAGCTGGTGAACACCAACAAGCTGCTGCGGCGGTATAACGGCATCACCGGTCTGAAGACCGGCACCACCGGCGGGGCTGGGGTGTGCATCAGCGCCAGCGCCACCCGCGACGGGCTGAACCTGATCGCCGTGGTGCTGGGGGCACCCTCCAGCAAAGACCGGTTCGAAGCGGCTACCACCCTGCTGGACTATGGCTTTGCGGCATGGCGCGCGGCCCCGCTGCCCGCCATGGAAGACCGGCCTCTCCTTATAAAGGTAAAGGGCAGCGCCGAGGAAAGCGTGCCACTGGAATATTCCGCCCTGCCGGAAAGCATCCTGATGCCGAAGGAGAGCGCGGCCGAGCTCACCGCGCAGCTCACCCTGCCCGACGAGCTGGATGCACCGGTGCAGCAGGGCCAGGCCGTGGGCATGGTGCGCATCCTGGCCGGGGAGAGTGTGCTGGGCGAGTACGACATCTGCGCGGCGGCCGATGCGCCGGAGATGGATTTTGGCACGGCGCTGGGCCTGCTGTGGGGCACTTTGACCGGGCAGAGTGGTTGAAAGAACGCTTTACCGTCTAAAAGTAAAAAATGGACCGCCGAACGGAACTGGCTGTGTGAACAATTCTGGATGAAGAAACAAAAAAACACTATTAAAATTGTATGAAATCCAAGGATTTTGACCTTGACTTTACCCGGAGGGAACGGTACACTTATACCAAGATATTTCCTCGCGGGGCAAAGGTCCCGAAAATCGTTTTGGAGGTTATAATAAAATGAGTGTTGCACTGAACACGAAGCACCTCTCCGGTTTTATCAGCGGAGAGGAATATGCAGCCATCTACCCGCAGGTGGAAGCTGCCCACAAACAGCTGGAAGCAAAGTCCGGCCCGGGCAACGACTTCCTGGGCTGGATGTACCTGCCCCGCGACTATGATAAGGAAGAATTCGCCCGCATCAAGGCAGCCGCTGCCAAGATCCGTGAGGATTCCGACGTTCTGGTGGTCGCCGGCATCGGCGGCA
>OCHO01002010.1_pt1 | contig 11433 bp, 9 predicted proteins | sample 1538441 | NCBI WGS metagenome assembly OCHO01 (sample SAMN04571691, study PRJEB22368) | human gut metagenome | biome: human gut; material: stool | host: Homo sapiens | place: Luxembourg | collected 2012-06-29
GATAGATGGAGGCACATATGAAGTTCATAGCAATTGGCGAATTGATGTTAAGATTATCACCACCGAACTATGAGAAGATAGTTACAACTCACAATTTCATCGTTAATTATGGTGGAGCAGAGGCGAATGTAGCAGTTTCCTTAGCTAATCTTGGTGTTGACTCAACATTTTTTACTGTATTACCTAATACAGATCTTGGTAAGTCTTGTATTAACTACCTTAAGGCTAATGATGTACATACTAAGCATATTATTAAGGCTGACGGAAGAATGGGACTTTACTATCTTGAGGAGGGCGTCTCAGTAAGACCTTCACAGGTAATATATGATAGAGGAAGCTCAGCGTTTGCTGAATATGATTATAAGGATGTAGACTTTGAGAATATTTTAAAGGATTATGACTGGTTACACTTAAGCGGTATCACACCTGCACTTTCATATAACTGCCGCCGTCTTATAGATAAGGCTATTAAGGCAGCTAAGAAGCTTGGGCTTACAGTAAGCTTTGATCCTAACTTCAGAAGTACATTATGGTCTTTTGAAACTGCAAGGGATGTACTCAGCAGATATCTTCCATATGTAGATGTACTTATTGGCATAGAACCTATTCATGTATACAATGAAGATGGAACAGATGTTAAGGATGGTCTTACTATGGATCCTTCCTTTGAGGATATGGACAGAGTGTTTAAGGCTATTGATAAGCAGTATCATATGAAAGCAATTGCAAGAACAGTACGTTATGTACACTCAGGAAGTAATAACTCTCTTAAGGCCTTTTATTATGCTGATGGACAGACCTATGAGAGTAAGACTCTTAACTTTGAGATAGTGGACCGAGTTGGTGGTGGAGATGCGTTTTCTTCAGGTCTTATCTATGCACTTATGCAGAATGACTGGAAGCATGAGGATATTGTCAACTTTGCAGTTGCATCTTCAGTAATGAAGCACGCTATACGTGGCGATACTAACATCACAAGCGTTTCTCAGATAAAGAGACTTATGAATAACGCTTCATTTGATGTACAAAGATAATGAGAGTAAGTCGTTAGTCATATAGGAGGAAGGTCTAAGGAAAATCCGTACTTACATAATGATTTTCCCTAGACCTTTTCATATGAGGCTGATAACAGAAAGATTATAGTTAATTTACCGGAGGATATATGAAAAAGATAAAAGAACTTATGCCGGAGGCATATGATTTTAATGGAAAGCTTTCATTAAAACAGGCGATACCACTTGGACTTCAGCACGTTATGGCGATGTTTGTAGGAAATCTTACACCGTTGCTTATTATTACAGGAGCATGTGGTATTGGTGCAGGAAGCGAGTATGCATCCATTCAGGTTGCACTTTTACAGAATGCTATGATCATAGCTGGTATTGTAACGCTTATACAGTTATTTTCAGTAGGACCTGTTGGAGGAAAGGTGCCTATTATTATGGGTACAAGCTCTGGATTCATCGGAGTGTTCAGCAGTGTAACAAAGGTTATGGGTGGCGGAATATTAGCCTATGGTGCTATTATGGGAGCCTCTATTATAGGTGGTCTTTTTGAAACAGTGCTTGGTGCATTTATTAAGCCGTTAAGAAGATTTTTCCCATCAGTTGTAACAGGAACTGTCGTGCTTTCTATTGGATTGTCACTTATTTCTGTTGGTATTAATTCATTCGGTGGTGGAAATGGAGCTAAAGACTTTGGCTCATTAGAGAATCTGTTTCTGGCATTTGTTGTGCTTATTGTTATATTATTCGTTAAGCACTGGACAAAGGGGTATCTTAGTTCATCATCTATACTGATTGGAATTATAGTTGGTTATATTGTAGCAGTTATTATGGGCTGTGTGCTTCCACATACAGCAGTTACTGCTGATGGAGTTGAATATACTAAGTCATGGGTACTCAACTGGAATAAGGTTGCAGAAGCTAAGTGGATTGCGATTCCTAAGTTCATGCCAGTTAAGCCAGTGTTTGACTTAAGAGCAATACTTCCTGTGCTTGTTATGTTTGTTGTAACAGCAGTAGAAACTGTTGGAGATATATCAGGTGTTATGGTTGGTGGAGTAGGAAGAGAAGCGACAGATAAAGAACTTTCAGGCGGAGTTATGTGTGATGGTTTAGGTTCATCGCTTGCAGCACTTTTCGGTGTGCTTCCTAATACATCATTCAGCCAGAATGTTGGCCTTGTTGCAATGACTAAGGTTGTTAACAGAATTGCACTTGCATCTGGTGCTGTATTCCTTATATTATGTGGTCTTATTCCTAAGCTTGGAGCCTTGATATCAATCATGCCACAGTCAGTACTTGGTGGTGCGGCAGTTATGATGTTCTCATCAATTATTGTAAGTGGTATCCAGCTTATCACTAAGGAGCCGCTTGATGCAAGAAGGCTTTCTATTGTATCGGTTGCACTTGGTGTAGGCTATGGTATGGGTGTAAGCCCTGCAATCCTTGCACATACACCACAGGCAGTACAGCTTATGTTTGGTGAGTCTGGTATTGTTCCAGCAGCATTTGTAGCAATATTACTTAACATAATTCTTCCTAAGGATAAAGCTGAGGAAACGGTTAAAGAAGTAGTTTCAGAAGAAGCAGCAACAATAAAAGAAAAGGCTGTAACTAAATAAGGTACAGCAATTAGCGAAGATACCGGGAAAGACGAATAAGGTCGTTTCCAGTATCAATATCAAATAATTCATATTCATCCTGTGCAGGAACTAAAACAACCTGTGCAGGATGTTTTTTTGCAATAAAGCCGCCACCCTTGCCCTGTGGAAGTGTAAGGAGCTCATTATAATAGCTTGCTGGGAATATTACAGGAGCACCAGGAGTTCCATTAAAAGCAAGACGGCATATCTTACTATTATTATTGAAATAATTATTATTGGCATTGCTGGATTTATCAGTGCTGTTACAAGCAAAATAACTGCTGTTGTAGTAAATAAATAAAAGGCACAGCAGCTGAAGGCTTGTCTTAGTGATAAGTGGCTGGTCTGATGGAAGAAATAATATCCCTTGGGTGCAGAAGCTTTTGTGTCTGTTAGTTTCCTTTAGAATATGTGAAACACCAAGACGTACCATATCATTTCTGTAAGGCATATTGTGTTTAATGCAATGTATATGTTCCCGTTCACATATCTGTACAAGCTCATCATGACGGGTTACGGCAAGAGTTTTACCAAAGCTTACAAAGTGGCTTATATTTATCGCATTTTCAAATAGAGTGTTGTTGTTGAAGGAGGCTAAAAGCTTGTTGGTACCGAATCTTTTTGACATACCGGATGCCATAATAATGCACGAAATAGAGCTGAATATATTATCAATATCGATTAAAAGTACATCAGCTCTGCTTTTAATACTGTCAAGAAATTCTGTGGATTGTTTTCTGATGACAGCTAATACGCGTGAGTTATCAAGAAGACTTTTAATGTTCTCCTGAAAAGGGATACAGGAGCTTTCCAGATAACCAAGCTCGTCAACAACAAATACACTATCAGCAGAGGTCATAAGATGCTTTTTGATGGCAGGGCAGGCGCAGTTAATAAAGCCATCCTCTACAATGGTCATATTGTTGCCTTTTTTAGGGGAAACAGGAGTGAGTGTACGTGGTATTCCAATGACATATTCCTTTCCGTCATCTATAAGATTAGATTTAATAACAACTTCTGGCGTGTCCGTTCTGCGGCTTAGCAGATAATTGAAAAAATCAGACATATCCATAGCTTCTTCAATCTTGTTTAAAATGTTGTTTAACAGATGTGATTTGCCACTTCCCCGGTCTCCCGTAATAAAAAGATGTTTTTTATCTGACATCTTAAAAAATGTAATTACAGCCAAAGCATCTAAATAACAATTATCCATAGAATAAGTCACCTCGTTTCAGTAAATGATTTTATAACGTATGTGTGTCTGGTGTGAATAAACATTTATACGCAGTATAGGTATAGGTCTATAATGCCACAACTACACGGTGTGTTTTATGGTGGATATCAGTACATTCAATAACATTAATATTATCATATATAAGAGACATCTTTTCATTAATAATATCAAGAGAGTCTGTATGTGTATTAATAGTGCTAAGGATTGCCCCAGACTTCATAAGAAATATATTATCGCAGTATTCCAAAGCAAGCTCGGGACTGTGAATGCACGTGAGGGCACATCTGCCATCAGAGACGATATTTCTTATGTGCTGCATAAGCAGATGACGGTTAGAAAAATCAAGTGCACTATCTGGTTCATCAAGGAGAAGCAGAGGTGAAGCCTCTATTATGGTGCGTGCAAGAATACATAACTGTTTCTGTCCTTCGCTTAAAGCTAAGAAGTCTGCTTCGTATAAACCCTTAAGTCCAACCATATCAATAGCTTTATCGGCACGTTTTATCATATCTGTGGTGTAGCCTCCAAGTATGTGCATATGAGGATTGAAGCCAAGCAGACATACCTCCCTGACGGTCATGCTTATGGTAAGATTGTTTCTTTGGGGAATGTAGCTTATCAGCTGGGCCTTTTTTTTAACAGAGAGGTTTTCAAGCAGGTGTTCATTAAGCTGACATTGTCCGTTGTGTTTTATAAGTCCCATGATGGCTTTAATAAGAGAGGTTTTACCACAGCCGTTATTGCCTATAACAGCATTAAGCTGTCCTGCATTAAGGTTAAGGCTTACGTTATCAACTGCACAGTTGTTGCCGTAATATACTGATATTCCGGTAGCGGAAAATGTAGTATTGAATAAATCAGACATCATAACCCCTCCTTTTTATTAGCCCTGATGAGCAGAATTATAAGCAGCGGAGCGCCCAGAAGTGAAGTAAATATACTGACTGGCAGCTCTGATGTGGATACACTTCTTGCCAGTATATCGGCAAGTGTCAGTAAAATAGCCCCTGTTAAGCCGCTTGTTATATATGTGAATATATCATTACGCTTTGTAAGCAGTCTGGCAATATGAGGTGCAATAAGTCCGATAAAGCTTATAAGCCCCGTAACACATATTATTGATGATACTACTAATGTAGCAAGCATTAGTATGATAAAACGCAGAATTGTCACATTTACACCCAGCGATACAGCTTCCTCTTCGCTTGTAGAGAGAATGAGAACCTGTCGGTATAACATAGCCATTATAATAAAGCCGGCAAGTGTCGTGAGAAATGGAATAGCAAGGCTGTCTCTTGAAATACTATTAAGGCTTCCCATAATCCAGTATTCGATTGAAGCAAGCTGTTTTTCAGGATCTGCAGCAAGCTTTAGAAACATAAGTATAGTCTGTGCCACAGAATGAATAGCTATACCAGCAAGCACGATAGTATAATTGTTTCTGCCAGGGACAAGATAGGCTGTGAGCAGAGTTATTATGAGGGCTGTTACAGCTCCGATAAATGCAGATATTGAGATGACTGGAACAGAAGCAGAAACCGCAACTATTGCAAGAGCAGCACCGGCACTTGCACCGGAGGAAACACCAACGATATCGGGAGAAGCCAGAGGGTTTTTAAATATAAGCTGATATATATAACCTGATATTGAAAGCCCAAAACCACCTATAACACCCATAAGGGCGCGGGGAAGCCTGAGCCTTTTAAAGACCATAATAGACATAGTATCACCAGACAGTAAGCTCTTTAATGTGAGTGGATACTGTCCGGTAATGACAGACCATACAAGTACTACTATAAGAAGCAGTACCTGTATGACTGATAAAAGTATAATTTTGTTCCGGTAATTATAAGTATTTTTGAACATAAATCATCCTTATTTAGCAGGTGTGAATCCATAAAAGCTTTCATAGAATTTAGTTACACATTCTTCATAGAAATCCTTAGTAACCTTTTCTGGATGAAGAACAGAGGCAATATATATGCTTCCTAAGAAGCTTGCTGGTACAGGTGAATCCCAGGCTTCTATATCACCAGGCAGCTTTACAACCTTTTTATTCTTAATGGCATTGCAGTCTGCAAGATTAGCATCATTTAGAACGTCATCTACTGAGTAAGTTGCATCGGCAGCTATTATAATGTAATCAGGGTTCCAGGCAAGAAGCTGTTCATATGAAACATTTGCCCAGTAAGTATCTGTAAGCTCAGAGGCTGCATTCTTTCCGCCTGCATTGCTAAGTAATGTGTTCTGATACATCTTGCTTCCGGCTGTTGAAAGAACAGAGCTGTTGCCTGCAAGATATACTAAAGGAGTGCTCTCACCTGCAAGCTTGGCTTTATTATCAGCTAAAAATGTATCGATAGAATTGTTAAGTGCATCAGAGCGTCCGATTGTGTTAGTTATTTTACCAACAAGTGTTATACATTCCTTAAGGAGCGTTGCATCCTCAGGATTAACAACAACAGCCTTGATACCAAGACCTTCAAGTGTATCTGCAGCTTTTTTTAACTTCATAGGAAGGAATACAACATCAGGTGCTGCTGCAACGCAGGCTTCTGTGTTGAATTCTTTGGCTGTTCCCATATTAGGGAGACTTATGATAGATGGAGCTGCAAGCTTATAGATATTTCTTGTATTAGCCTTAGCTTCGATTCCTACAAGCTTGTCCTTTAATCCAAGTGCAAGGAGAAGACTTGTGGAGATATAGTAAGATGAAGCAATCTTTTCAGGTGCTTTTTCAAATGTTACTGTTCGTCCAGCCTGGTCGGTAACAGTAATAGGGTAGCTTGTGCTTACCTCGTTGAATTGGGACATAACATCAAAGGCTGATGTTGAAGCAGCCTGTGTAGTGCTGTCATTTGTGGCAGAACTGCCACATGCTACAGTTGATATAAGCATGAGCACTGCCAGAACTAAAGCGGTTAATCTTTTAAATTTTTTCATAAATATCCTCATTTCTACTTTTTTGGCACACTAATTTATGTTGATCAGAATATATCTGATAGTAATAGTTAAAAGATATGTGCGAATGAATTTTATCAGATTGACAAGGCTTTTACAAGTCAGTATAGTTATATTATGATGATACCAGGGAGAATTGTGGGAGTGCGTAGCACGTAACAATTAGTAGGTATCAAAGTCGGGGGCTTTTGACCTCGGCATCAGTATGATTAAAATGAGGAGTTTTTATGCTTAATATACAGAATTATAGGAAAGTAGAAAGTATTGAAGAGGCCTACGAGCTTAACCAGAAGAAGGCTAACAGAATTGTCGGCGGCATGATGTGGATGCGTATGGGTGATAACAGGATCAATACCGCGATTGACATGTCAGGACTAGGACTCGATAAGATTGAAGAGTCAGATGAAGAATTTAAGATTGGATGTATGACATCATTAAGACAGTTAGAAACCCATAAAGGTTTTAATGAATATACGAATGGCTGCGCCAAAGAAGCACTAAGGCATATTGTTGGCGTGCAGTTTAGAAATCTTGCAACAGTTGGTGGAAGCATATATGGAAGATATGGATTTTCTGATGTTCTTACATTATTAATTGGACTTGATTCATACGTTGAATTACATAAGGGTGGAATAGTTTCCCTAAAGAATTATGCGGCTCAAAGCTATGACAGGGATATTATTGTAAGCATTATAGTTAAGAAAAAGCCAGTCAAGATGTTTTATGAGGCAGTAAGAATAACAGAAACAGACCTTCCGGTTCTTACCTGTGCCGCTGTAAGTTTTATCGGTTTGGGTGAATATAATCTGTGTATAGGTGCAAGACCGGGAAGAGCTGTTGTTGTAGAAGATAAGGAAGGAATTCTTAAGGGCGGAGTAAATGATGAGACTATAGAGAGCTTCGCCAGATATGTAAGGGAAAATGTTTCTACAGAGAGTAATATGCGTGGAAGTGCTGAATACAGAAGCCATCTGGCAGAAGAGCTTACTAAGAGAGCATTAATAGCTGTAAATAATTAATAATTAGTTATTGATTATTAATAGCTGTGGTATTATTTATATAGCAATGTTAATGTATAGATTTGTTTATATATCGATTGATTAGTGTATGGATTGGAGAATATATGTTAGTAGATATTAAGTTAAATGGAAAGTCGGTCAAAGCAGACGTGGCCTGCGATATGACTCTTTATGATTTCGTCAGGGAGCATGGCTGTTATAGTGTAAAATGTGGCTGTGAAACTTCTAACTGCGGACTGTGTACAGTATTTCTGAATGATAAACCCGTACTTTCGTGTTCGGTTCTTGCTGTAAGAGCAGATAAATGCAGCGTTACAACGCTTGAAGGTTTACAGGAGGAGGCCGCAGAATTCGTTACATTTATAGCTGACCAGGGGGCAGAGCAGTGTGGCTTCTGTAATCCGGGCTTTGTTATGAATGCTATTGCACTCTTTAGGGAGAATCCTTATCCTGATGAAGATGAGATAAAGGAGTTTCTTTCAGGAAATCTGTGCAGATGTTCAGGGTATGAAGGCCAGTTAAGAGGAATTCTGGATTACCTCAGGGTAAAAAAGGCTAAGGAAGCCAGTGTGGAAAATAAAGAAAATATAGCAGAGGAGGTGAAGTAATGAAGTCAGTTAATAAAGCAGTAAGAAAAAAAGATGCAATGGAGCTGCTTCTTGGAAAACCGGTGTATACAGATGATATTGCACCAAAGGATTGTCTTGTTGTAAAGCTTCTGCGTTCACCATATGCCAATGCGTATGTTAAGAGCATTAATACAGATATTGCAATGAAGGTACCCGGAATAGAGGCAATATATACATATAAGGATGTTGACCAGAATATGAAGCGTTTTACCTGTGCCGGTCAGACGTATCCTGAGCCAAGTCCTTATGACAGGCTTATTCTTGATAAACATGTAAGATTCATAGGTGATCCGGTTGCGATTGTTGCGGGAGTGGATGAGCGCTGTGTTGATAAGGCAATGAAGCTTATTAAGGCAGAGTATGAGGTACTTGAGCCAGTGCTTGACTTTACAAAGGCAAAGGATAATGAGATACTTGTTCATCCGGAGGATAACTGGGAAGCAATGTGTCCTGTCGGAGCTGATAATAAAAGAAATCTATGTGCACATGATGAGTGCAGTAATGGTGATATAGATAGGGTGCTTGAGAGCTGTGATATTGTAATTGACAGGACATATCATACAAAGGCATGCCAGCAGAGTATGATGGAGACCTTCAGGACATTCTGTACAATCGATACTTATGGAAGACTTCATGTTGTAAGCTCTACACAGATAGTATTTCATTGCAGAAGAATCATATCACACGCACTTGGAATATCTCCATCAAAGATACGTGTTACAAAGCCTAGAATAGGTGGTGGTTTTGGCGCAAAGCAGACCTCAGTTTCAGAAATATATCCGGCATTTGTCACATGGAAGACTAAGAAGCCAGCTATGATTATATTCTCAAGGGAAGAGTCATTATCAGCTTCATCTCCAAGACATGAGATGCAGATGCATGTAAGGCTCGGTGCAACTAAGGATGGTATCGTAAAAGGAATAGATTTATATACTCTGTCTAACACAGGAGCTTATGGTGAGCATGGACCAACGACAGTAGGTCTTTCAGGACACAAGTCAATACCGTTATATGGAAAGGCGGAGGCATTCCGCTTTGTAAGTGATGTTGTATACACGAATGTTATGTCAGCAGGAGCGTACAGAGGTTATGGTGCCACACAGGGGCTTTTTGCCGTTGAATCTGCTGTAAATGAGCTTGCTGATAAGCTGCATATGGATCCTTTTGAAATAAGATTTAAAAACATAGTTAAGGAGGGCGATGTAATGCCTGCTTACTATGGTCAGGTAAATACAAGCTGTGCGCTTGACAGATGCTTAGCAAAGGTTAAAGAGATGATTAAATGGGATGAGAAGTATCCTATGAGAAAGATATCTGATACGAAGGCACGTTTTGTCGGAATGGGTATGGCTATGCAGGGCTCTGGTATATCAGGTGTGGATGTGGGAAGTGCCACACTTAAGCTTAATGATGAGGGTGTGTATACAATGAATATCGGTGCTGCTGATATGGGAACTGGCTGTGATACAATACTTGCACAGATTGCTGCAGAGGTTCTTGAGTGCAGTACTGATGACATAAGTGTATTCGGTGCTGATACTGATATATCACCTTATGATTCAGGCTCATATGCATCAAGTACAACATATGTTACTGGAAAGGCAGTTGAGAACTGTGCCTTAGAGTTAAGAAGCAGAATTGAAAAGTTTGGAGCTAAGCTTATAGGCTGTGATAAGAGTGACGTTACATTTGATGGAAGCTGTGTAAGATGTGAGGCTGGAGAGCACAAGGGTGCATCAGTAAGTCTTTGTGATATAGCAACAGCTTCAATGTGCGGCAATGATATGGCACTTTCTGTTACTAATACACATACATCACCTATTTCACCACCACCATTTATGGTAGGTGCAGCTGAGGTTGAAGTTGACCTTGTTACAGGCGAAAGCAGGGTTGTAGAATATGATGCATGCGTTGACTGTGGAACACCGGTTAATCCTAATCTTGCAAGAGTACAGGCAGAAGGCGGAATACTTCAGGGAATTGGTATGGCAATGTCTGAAAATATCACATATTCTGATAAGGGAAAGCTTTATGAGAACTCATTCCTGCAATATAAGATACCATCAAGGATGGATATTGGACATATTAATGTTGAGTTTGAAAGTAGCTTCGAGGATGCTGGACCATTTGGTGCTAAGTCAATAGGAGAGGTTGTAATAAATACACCACTTCCGGCTGTGACAGATGCACTAAGCCACGCAGCAGGAAAGCGGTTCTATGAGCTGCCTATAACACCGGAGCAGATTGCGATGGCGAGGGTAGAGAATAATTAGGATTATAACACAGATAAGATAAAAGATAAGATGGCACGATTTATTTCTGGATAAGGGAATAGTCGTGCTGTTTTATTTAATGCCATTTCTCATAAAGTAGATGACTATTTCACATTATAAAATACAGGAGTAAAAATTATGCCTAATATATTAATTGTAGAGGATGATATAAATATTAATAACCTTCTTTGTGAGGTGCTTGTGAAGGCAGGTTATATGTGTGAACAGGCATTTTCAGGAACAGAGGCAAAGCTGCTTCTAAATATAAAAGAAAAGGCTTATACGCTTGTACTGCTTGACTTAATGCTGCCTGGTGCAAGTGGTGAAGAGGTTTTAAAAGAAATAAGAAAACATGGAAGGCTTCCGGTGATTGTGCTGACTGCAAAGGATAGTATAGATGATAAAATCGGAGTGCTGACGGACGGAGCAGATGATTATATAACAAAGCCCTTTGAGATTAGAGAGGTACTGGCACGTATTCAGGTGCAGCTTCGTCATATAGAGGTGGAAACAAAAGGTGAAGCAGAGGCGGAAACGAAGGTAGAAGCAGAGGCAGAAACAGAAGTAAAAACAAAGGCTGGTATACAAAAAGGACAAGGCAGCGGAAGGCTTGAGTTCAGAGATATGGTGCTTACACGCTCTACCTTTGAGGTAAGTATCGGTGGCAGGG
>OCHO01002011.1_pt1 | contig 11433 bp, 13 predicted proteins | sample 1538441 | NCBI WGS metagenome assembly OCHO01 (sample SAMN04571691, study PRJEB22368) | human gut metagenome | biome: human gut; material: stool | host: Homo sapiens | place: Luxembourg | collected 2012-06-29
GGCTCAGACGCTGCTCGGCGTGACCGGCAGCGGCAAGACCTACACAATGGCTAACGTCATTGCCAGAACGGGGCTCCCGACGCTCATCATGGCGCCGAATAAAACTCTTGCCGCCCAGCTCTATGCGGAAATGAGGGACTTCTTCCCGAACAATGCGGTGGAGTATTTCGTCAGTTACTACGACTACTATCAGCCGGAAGCCTATGTTCCCCAGCGGGATCTGTTTATTGAAAAAGACTCCGCGATCAACGAGCACATCGAACAGATGCGTCTTTCGGCTTCAAAGAGCGTGTTGGAACGCCGCGATGTGATTATTGTGGCCACGGTCTCCGCGATTTACGATATCGGTAAGCCCGAGTCCTACACCGAAATGCGTCTGATCCTGAAAGTCGGTGACAAGATCGAGCAGCGCGGTTTGATTTCTCATTTGGTGCGCATCCAGTACGAGCGCAACGACATGGAATTTACGCGCGGTAAGTTCCGCGTCCGCGGCGATACGATCGACGTGTTTCCGGCGGAACACTCGGAAATGGCGCTGCGTATCGAACTTTTCGATGACGAAATCGAAGCAATGTACTTCTTCGATCCGCTGACCGGTAAAACACGTCAGAAGGTAGACCGCTTCGCCATTTATCCGACGTCTAACTACGTCACGCCGAGAAACGATATTCTTCGCGCTATTGAAGCTATCAAAGATGAGCTCAGAGACCAGGAGACAAAATTCATAGAAAGCGGCAAGCTGCTTGAAGCTCAGCGAATCCGCGAAAGAACGCTCTTTGACCTGGAAATGCTCCATGAGGTGGGCTTCTGCAAAGGCATTGAGAACTACAGCCGACACCTTGCAGGCGGTCTGCCCGGAGAGCCGCCTCCGACCCTGATCGACTATCTGCCGAAGGACGCGCTGATGTTCTTCGATGAGTCTCACGTTCTTTTGGGTCAGATCGGCGGTATGTACCGAGGAGACAGCGCCAGAAAAGAAACGCTTGTGACGTATGGTTTCCGTCTTCCGAGCGCCAAGGACAATCGTCCGCTCCGCTTTGACGAATTCGAAAGCAAGATGCGCCGAGCAATCTTTGTCTCGGCCACTCCGGCCGACTATGAACTGAATCATTCTTCCCAGATCGTGGAGCAGGTGGTGCGTCCGACCGGCCTGGTGGATCCGGAAGTAGAAGTGCGTCCGGCCACGACTCAGGTGGACGATGTACTCGGCGAAATTAAAGAAAGAATCCCGAAAGGCCAGCGCATTCTGATCACGACGCTGACCAAACGCATGGCCGAAGACTTGACCGACTTCCTGCAGGACAACGACATCAAAGTGCGTTACCTGCACTCAGATATTGATACGGTGGAACGCGTGGAAATTATTCGAGACCTGCGTGCCGGTGTCTTCGATGTTCTGATCGGCATTAACTTGCTGAGAGAAGGCTTGGATATTCCGGAAGTAGCTTTGGTCGCGATTTTGGATGCGGATAAAGAAGGCTTCCTGCGAAGCGAACGCTCACTGATTCAGACAATCGGTCGTGCGGCACGTAATGTTGAGGGAAAAGCCATCCTTTACGCTGATACGATTACAGACTCCATGCGCAGAGCGATGGACGAAACGGCTCGACGCAGAGAAAAACAGACTGCCTATAACGTGGCGCACAACATCACGCCGAAGAGCGTTAAGAAAGAGATTCGAGACATTATCGACGGCGTCTATAAGAGCGATAGCCTTGAGAACGAATTCGGGCTGGTTGACGGTCGGGATTACGAAAAAATGGGACCTAAGGAACTTGCGCGCGAAATCAAACGGCTCGAAAACGAAATGTTTGAGCATGCAAAGAATCTCGAATTTGAAAAAGCCTCTGAAGTCCGTGATAAATTGGCATCCATTCGTAAACAGGTTTTCGGAGCAACGCCCGGAGAAGACGAGGATGTCGCAAAACCGAATGCCTGAGTGCTCATTTTGAGTTGAATTATTAGTAATTACCCTATACATTTTTGCAAAAAACGTTAGGGGCTCGTAAGCTATTGCAACCTGCCTGCGGTGTACGCGAGAGAGGTGTGATTAATTCGTCAATTAAGAAGAATGCAAAAAACATGGTAAAAGTTTTATTTGTGTGCATGGGGAACATTTGTCGTTCCCCTACGGCTGAAGCAGTTTTTAAGAAAATGGTGAAGGAAGCAGGACTGACTGACAAAGTAATCGTGGATTCTGCCGGTACACATGGTTATCACGTCGGAGAGGCGCCGGACGTGCGCGCTCAGATAGCAGGCCGTAAGCGCGGATATGACTTATCCGAACTTAGGGCTCGTCAGATTACATCCGACGACTTTAGAGAGTGCGACTTCATTTTGGCGATGGACTGGGAAAATCTGACTGCGATGCAGCAGATCTGTCCTCCGATGTATAAACACAAGCTGGCGCTTCTGATGCGTTACGCAACGGAATACGATACGGCCGTAGTGCCCGATCCGTATTACGGCGGCAACGAGGGTTTCAACACGGTACTCGACTACTGTGAAGACGCCTGCGAAGGCCTGCTGGAAGTCGTTAAGAAACGCGCTTCTGTCTACATTCCCAGCTCAGCTCTGTAGCCGCTGAAAATTCATTTTCCTTCTTAGCCCTCTTCGGAGGGCTTTTTCAATTCCGACTATTGCGCTCGGAAATAAAACGGTCTATTATTTCCGACAAATTAAATCGGAATAAAGATGAAACTCACTACTAAAGGCCGTTTTGCCGTTACTGCGATGCTAGATATTGCTCTTCATGACCCTGAGGAGTATGTGTCGATCGCCGCGATCGGTGACAGACGCCATCTTTCGAGTGCCTACCTTGAGCAGATCTTCGGAAAGCTGCGCAGAGCAGGTCTCCTTGAAGGGGTGCGCGGTCCTGCCGGCGGCTACCGTTTGGCTAAGCCCGCGGTGATCGATATTTTAGAAGCCGTGGACGACCCGCTGGAGAAAGCCAGCTGCGATAAAAACAGAGCAGTCTGCGACGGAGAAGGTGAGTGCATCACATTCGATCTTTGGGAAAGCCTCAACGAGGAAATCCGCAGATTCCTAAAAGGGATCTCGCTGAAAACCTTGGCTGACAAGAAAAAACTCAAAGATCAGAGCTTAAGCCCCGTCTCAATTATCAAACCGAAGGTTTAAACAATCCCCAATTTATCTCTTCATTGGAGCTAATCATGAAGTTCCCTATTTACCTTGATTATTCTGCGACCACTCCTGTCGATCCCCGTGTCGTCGACAAGATGATTCCTTTCCTTTATGAGAATTTCGGCAACGCTGCCAGCACGAGCCACGAATACGGCTGGAAAGCTAAAGAAGCCGTTGAAAATGCCCGCGCTGAAGTCGCAGCACTGATCAATGCCGATCCGAAAGAAATCGTCTGGACCAGCGGAGCCACAGAAAGCGACAACCTCGCCATCAAGGGTGCAGCCCGTTTCCATAAGGACAAAGGTAAGCATTTAATCACGGTAAAGACCGAACACAAAGCCGTGTTGGACTCCATGCGCGAACTTGAACGCGAAGGCTTTGAGGTCACCTACATGGATGTCGGCAAGGACGGTCTTTTGGACCTCGACGCTTTGGCCAAAGCCATGCGTCCGGATACGACTCTGGTTTCCGTGATGGCCGTCAACAACGAAATCGGCGTGATTCAGGACATCGAGAAAATCGGTGAGATGTGCCGCGAACGCGGAATTCTCTTCCATGTCGACGCCACTCAGGCAGCCGGCAAGATCCCCCTGGATATGGAAAAACTCAAGGTGGATCTGATGAGCCTTTCCGCCCACAAGCTCTACGGACCGAAGGGAATGGGTGCGCTTTATGTTCGCCGCAAACCGCGCGCTCGTATTGAAGCCATCATTCACGGCGGCGGCCACGAAAGAGGCATGCGCTCCGGCACGCTCGCCACACACCAGATCGTCGGTATGGGCGAAGCCTACAGATTGTGCCGTCTGGAAATGAATGAAGAAATGAAGCGTATCGGCGCTCTTCGCGACAGACTTTGGAAAGGCTTAAGCGAAATCGAAGCCGTTCACGTTAACGGAAGCATGGAACACAGAGCTCCGTTCAATCTCAATGTCAGCTTCGCGTTTGTTGAAGGCGAGGCCCTTATGGCCAGCTGCCCGGAAATCGCCGTTTCTTCCGGCTCCGCCTGCACTTCCGCCAGCTTGGAACCGTCCTATGTTCTTCGTGCCCTCGGTATCGATGACGAACTGGCTCACAGCTCCATCCGTTTCAGCTTAGGCCGCTTTACGACGGAAGAAGAGATTGACTACACCATCAAGCTCATCAAAGAAAAGGTTGCACAGCTTCGTGAAATGTCCCCGCTTTGGGAGATGTACAAGGAAGGCGTGGACATGAAACAAGTTAAATGGACCGAACACTAATAAGGAAAGAAAAGAATGCAATACAGCGATAAAGTGATGGATCATTTCCAGCACCCCAGAAATGTCGGCAGACTGGATAAAAACGATCCCAACGTCGGAACCGGTACACGCGGCGCCCCCGCTTGCGGCGACGTTTTAAGCCTGCAGATCAAAGTTAACGACAACGGTGTTATCGAAGACGCTAAGTTCAAAACCTACGGCTGCACCAGCGCCATCGCTTCCAGCTCTTTGGTCACTGAACTGATCAAGGGCAAGACCCTGGAAGAGGCCGAACAGCTCAAAAACACAGCTATTGCCGAAGAGCTTGAGCTTCCTCCCGTCAAGATCCACTGCTCCATTCTTGCAGAAGACGCCATCAAGGCCGCAGTGGAAGATTATCGCCACAAACAGGCTCAGATTAAGGAAAAATAATGTCGGTCACATTGACAGAGAAAGCAGCTTCCCACGTTGAAGAATTCCTTCGTAAACGCGGCAAAGGCATCGGCCTTAGAGTCGGTGTCAAAACCAGCGGTTGCTCCGGTATGGCTTACGCCTTAGAGTTTGCGGACAAAATCGAGCCCGAAGATCAGGTTTATGAAAGCTTCGGGATCAAGGTGATCGTCGATCCTAAGAGCCTGCCTTATATCAACGGGACTGAACTGGACTTTGTCCGTGAAGGTCTCAATACCGGATTCAAATTCAAGAACCCGAACGAGAAAGAAAGCTGCGGTTGCGGCAAATCTTTCCATGTCTAACTAAAGCGGAGGCATTATGGCGGCGCTGAACCCTTTTGAAATTTTCGGTCTGAAGCCACAGTTCCGAATTGATAAACAAAAGCTGGATGAAAAGTATTTTGAGATCCAAAAGAAGGTTCATCCCGACCGTTTTGCCTCGGCAAGCGACGCTGAAAAACGCGTTGCCCAGCAGTGGGCAACGCTGATCAATGACGCTTATCAAAAACTCAGCGATCCGATTCAGTGCGGCAAGGTCCTGTGCGCTCTGCGCGGACATCCGATTGATGAGGACAGCAGCGGTTCGATCTCCGAAGAGTTTCTTTTTGAACAGCTCGAGCGCCGAGAGGCCATTGCTGACGCCAAAGGCGCTGGCGATACGGCTGAGCTCGAAGTCATGAAGAAAGCCATAGAAAAGGAAAAGAACGAACTGCTTAACGAAGTTGCAGATGCGTTCGATGTGAAATCTGATGTCTCGCTGGCGGCAGAGGATTTAAAAAAGGTTATGTTTTTAAATCGCCAGCTACTGGATTTTGAATAATGTCACTTCTGCAAATTGCCGAACCCGGAATGTCGACAGCACCGCATCAAGAGCGGTTCGCTGTCGGTATTGATTTAGGCACCACGAATTCATTGGCGGCCACCGTTAGAAACGGTTCTCCTGAAGTTCTTGTCGATGAAAAAAATCAGAAACTGTTGCCCTCTGTTGTTCATTATGAGAAGAACGGAGACGTTGTCGTAGGTGAAGAAGCTCGGCTGCGTGCAGAAGCCGACCCGCTCAATACCATTTCCAGCGTCAAACGCCTGATGGGCCGAAGTGCTTCCGAACTTCAGAACAATCGCTACATGCCCTATGACTTCATTAAAGGCGAAGGCATGGTCAAACTCAACACTTCTCAGGGTGCCAAGAGCCCCGTGGAAGTGTCTGCAGAAATTCTGAAAGTCCTTAAAAAACGCGCCGAAGACGCCTTAGGCGGTGAACTGGTAGGCGCTGTTGTGACCGTACCGGCTTACTTTGACGACGCTCAGCGTCAGGCTACAAAAGACGCTGCCAAACTCTCCGGTTTGAATGTTCTTCGTCTCTTGAGCGAACCGACGGCCGCTGCCTTGGCTTACGGGCTCGATACCGGCGCGGAAGGTCTTTACATTGTTTATGACTTAGGCGGCGGAACTTTTGACGTCTCTGTCCTTCGTTTGCGCAAAGGCGTTTTTGAGGTGCTCGCCACCGGTGGCAACAGTCAGTTGGGCGGCGACGATTTTGATCAGCGCCTTTACTGCTGGGTCATTGATCAGGCCGGTCGCCCGCTTCTGACGCATTCCGACAGCCGTATGCTGATGGCAAAAGCCAAGGCGGCTAAAGAAATGCTCACAACGGAAAAGAAGGCAACGATTCATGCCAAGATTTCCGGTGACCGTATTATCAATGTCACGATTACTCGCGAAGTTTTTGATTCCATTACGCATCACCTGGTGGCAAGAACTATTGAAGCTACAAAGCAGACATTAAAAGATGCCGGTCTCAAGCGTGATGAAGTAAAAGGTGTGGTGCTCGTCGGCGGTTCCACCCGCATGCCCTGCATCCGCAAAGCTGTCGCTGATTACTTTGATCGCGAACCGCTGACTGATATCGACCCGGATGAAGTCGTGGCAATCGGTGCCGCGCTCCAAGCCAATTTGCTTGCCGGCAACCGCAGCGACGAAGACTGGCTCTTGCTTGACGTCACACCCCTCTCCCTCGGTCTTGAGACCATGGGCGGTTTGGTCGAAAAAGTCATTCCCCGCAATACGCCGATTCCTGTGGCTATGGCTCAGGACTTTACAACCTTCAAGGACGGTCAGACCGCGATGTCGATCCATGTCCTTCAGGGTGAACGAGATTTAGTGGAAGAGTGCCGCTCTTTGGCCAAATTCTCTTTGCGCGGCATTCCACCGAAAGTTGCCGGTGCGGCTCGTATTCGTGTGACGTTTCAGGTCGACGCCGACGGACTTTTGTCGGTCACGGCCCGCGAACAAACCACGGGCGTGGAAGCATCCGTTACGGTCAAGCCTTCTTATGGTCTGTCGGAAGATGAAATCAGCCGCATCCTGAAAGACTCCTTCGGTCATGCCGAAGAAGATATGAAGCTGCGCGAATTGCGCGAGCAGAAAGTCGAGTCTGCGCGTCTTCTGGAAAGCATTTACTCCGCACTGTCCTCCGACGCCGACCTTCTCAATGAAGCCGAGCGCGCTCAGATCGACGCCATGATTCAACATCTCGAGACCGTTCGCGCGCAAGATGACAAGGATGAAATTAAAAATTCGATTTCAGCACTGTCCGAGGGAACCAAGGACTTTGCTGCACGTCGAATGAACCGTACGATCTTGGAAGCACTCCAAGGCAAATCTGTTGACGAGGTTTAAAAAATGCCGAAAGTAACCGTTTTACCGCATCCCGGAATCTGCCCGAACGGGGCTGAGTTTGAAGTCCCCGAAGGTGCAAACTTAGCTAAGGCTTTGGTCGCTAACGGCGTCAATATCGACCATGCCTGCGAGTTCTCCTGCGCCTGCACGACTTGTCACTGCTACATCGACAAAGGCTTTGACTCGTTGGAGCCGGCTGAAGACGATGAAGAAGATCTGCTTGATCAGGCTTGGGGTCTGAAATCGAATTCCCGCCTGACTTGCCAGACAAAAGTCGGCAAAGAAGACATTACGGTCGAAATTCCGAAATACTCCCGTAATCATGCGAGAGAAAACGAATGATGAAGCTGACTTGGAAGGATCCGCGTGCCATTGCGGAAGAGCTCTACGATGAAAACCCGGATTTAGATCCGCTGACGATCAGCTTTGAGAAGATGCACGCGATGATCGTCGCTCTCCCGGATTTTGATGACGATCCGGAAGCAAGCAACGAAAAAATACTGGAAGCCATCCTGGTAGCTTGGATGGACGAAAGAGAATAGTGTTTAGCCGGCCGGCTGATCTAAGAGATCAAGCAGGCCTTCCTGCCAAGCTAAACCGGCTAAAACAGCAAGGGACGATTCGAAAGTGAATCGTCCTTTTTCTATGCGTTCAATAATCGCTTCGGGCTCTAAGAGCTCAAAACACTCCACTTCGCCGTCCATGTTGTGAGGATGGAAAGAATCTTCAACGTAAGCGTTGCAGATGTAGGCAATTTCTCGCATCCAGCCTTCATGAACGGGACGAGAAATGATATTGCGCGCGCTAAAAGAGATTTCAATGGATCCGGGTGCTACACAGGCTTCTTCAAACGCTTCGCGTTCCATCGCAAGCCCGAAAGGCTCGCCTGCGCCGACTAAGCCGGCCGCACAATTGTCCCAATAGCCCGGGCCGATCGCCTTCTTGAAAGAACGCTGAGCGACCCACATCCTGCCGTCACGCGTGAACGGATTCAGGTGAACGGCAAAGGTGTTAAAGGCAAAGGGACGGCACATTGCACGCTCAATAACGGTCAAAGGCGACTCGCAGGCAATGTCATCCGAAGCAGTAACGGAAAGCAGTTCATCCCGCCAGGCAAAGACTTTGTCCGCGCCTTTATAAAGGTGCGAAACGGCAGCCAAGCGGCGCGAAGCCTGTCCGGGGCCTTCCGCGGTAAACACGAAAGCATCCGGACGAGCTTCACAGAAGCGAAAGGTTTTCGCTAAAAACTCGGCATCAGTTCGTTCAATATGCCCGGCTCGTACGTCGTTAAAGTAAAACGGAATACGGGAGGAGGGCACGGGAACTTCGGCCATGCCGTAAAGCTCTTTTAACAGAGCCGCGATTTTCAGCTTCCTTTCGCTCATGATTCTTAGGCCTCAGGACGCATATGCGGGAAGAGCAGAACGTCACGGATGCTCGGAGAGTCGGTGAGCAGCATGACAAAGCGGTCTAAGCCCACGCCGCAGCCGCCTGTCGGAGGCAGACCGTATTCCAGTGCGCGGACGTAGTCGGCGTCGTAGTACATAGCTTCATCATCGCCGCTGGCTTTCAGTTTTGCCTGAGCCATGAAGCGAGCAGCCTGATCCTGCGGATCGTTCAGCTCAGAGAACCCGTTGGCAGTTTCGCGGCCGGCCATGAAGAGTTCAAAACGCTCGGTGATGCCCGGGACTTTGTCGGAGGCGCGAGCCAGCGGAGAAATCTCAACCGGGTAGTCAATGATGTAAGTCGGCTGAATGAGTTTGGATTCGGCAACGGCTTCAAACATAGCCATCTGCAGAGCGCCGACGCCTGCGTCAGCCTTAGCGGGTTCACCCAGGCGCTTGAGTTCTTCCTGCATAAAGTCCTTGTCTTCGAGCTGCTCGGCGGTGTACTGCGGAGCGTACTTCAGGACGGCTTCTTTAGCGGTCAGGCGATCAAACGGTTTTGTGAGGTCGATGGTATGACCCTGATACTGAATGATAGCGGTACCGATCGTCTTTTCTGCGACGGTACGCAGAAGTTTTTCGGTGTAGTCCATGAGCCAGTGATATTCCTTGTAGGCTGCATAGAACTCCATCATTGTGAATTCAGGGTTGTGGCGAACGTCAACACCTTCGTTGCGGAAAGAGCGGTTGAGTTCAAACACGCGTTCAAAGCCGCCGACGACCAAGCGCTTCAGATAAAGTTCCGGTGCGATGCGCAGGTACATATCCATGTCGAGCGCATTGTGATGGGTGATGAACGGTTTGGCATTGGCACCGCCGGGGATCGGATGGAGCATCGGAGTTTCCACTTCCATGAAGTGATGTTCCATCATGAATTTACGAGTTTCGGCGATCGCCTTGGAACGGATCATGAAGGTGCGGCGTGTGCTTTCGTTCATGATCAGATCGACATAGCGCTGACGATAGCGGGTTTCCGGATCGGAGAGGCCGTGGAACTTATCCGGCAGCGGACGAATGTTCTTGGTCAGCAGACGGAAGTTCTTGACGCGGACGGAAAGTTCGCCGGTCTTGGTGAAGAACAGCGTGCCGGTTGCGCCGACGATATCGCCGATGTCGACCATCTTCTTGAAGAAGTCGTAAGTTTCATCGCCCACTTCAGCCTTGGTGATAAAAAACTGGATGTGATCGGTGCCGTCTTTGACGGTCAGGAAGCTGGCTTTGCCCATGACGCGTTTGAGCATGACGCGGCCGGCAACAGTAACTTCGACCGGAGCAGCTTCAAGCTCTTCCGGCGTCTTGCTGCCGTTGGCGGCACGAACTTCTTCAATGCGGTCTTGCTGAACGAAATCATTCGGATAAGCAACGCCTTCAGCTCTGAGTTTATCGAGTTTAGCTAAGCGTTCGGCAATGATATGGTTCTCAGTTTCAAGAGCGTCTTCTTTTTTGACGGTTTCTTTCTGGTTTTCCACTTTAGTCTCCAACAGAAATATTGCGAATATCCGAGATGGGCTCTTTGCCGAACTCGTCGCTGTTGAGGTAATTTAAAAGTCGTTTGGCGGTGTCTTCAGTGCTCTGAAGTTTTCCGTCTTTTTCTAAGTCGATAAAACGGTCAACGTTCGGAAAATCTTCTTTAGACGAAGCGCGGATGCTGCCCTGCATGTCGGTATTTACAACGCCCGGAGCAACGGCGCTCAGGCGTGCTGGATTGGGTTTTCCCTGCTGATCTTCGGCGGTGACGGCGGTGAAGCGGTCAAGGGCTGCTTTGGTTGAGCAGTACATGGCCCAGCCGGGAACGGACTTGCGTCCGGCGCCGGAAGAAATATTCATAACGCGGCGCTCGCCTTTCCAGTCGCGTGTCTCATTCAGAAAAGCCTGAGTCAGCAGCACCGGGATTTCAAAGTTGACGCGGATGCAGTCAACAGCAGCCTGCGGGGAAGCATTTTCAATCGGGCCGACCGGACCGAGCACGCCGGCGTTGTTGATCAGAATCAGACGGTCGTGTTCGGCGTATTCCTTATCGGAAAGCAGCCACATCAAAAGCTCGACAGCGCCCTTGCGGTCAAGCAAGTCCGCTGTGAACTGGATGAAATTGCAGCCGATCTTATCGGCTTCTTCTACTAAGGCTTTCGAGGGACGGCGTTCCATCGTCACGACGGTGTCGCCGGCCTTAAGCGACTGACGGGCTAATTCAAAACCGAGCCCTTTAGAGGCACCGGTAATAATGGTGAGAGTCTTCACGCTCAAACTCCTTGCTTGAGGCTGGCCTCGATAAAGGGTTCCAAAGCGCCGTCTAAAACGGCAGTGGTGTTGCCGGTTTCGACATTGGTACGCAGGTCTTTGACGCGGGACTGGTCCAACACGTAAGAGCGGATCTGATGACCCCAGGAGATATCGCTCTTGTTGTCTTCCAAGGCCTGCTGAGTAGCCTGCCGCTTACGGAGTTCGGCTTCATAAAGACGGCTCTTCAGAATCGTCATAGCCTCTTCCTTGTTCTGA
>OCHO01002025.1_pt1 | contig 11360 bp, 9 predicted proteins | sample 1538441 | NCBI WGS metagenome assembly OCHO01 (sample SAMN04571691, study PRJEB22368) | human gut metagenome | biome: human gut; material: stool | host: Homo sapiens | place: Luxembourg | collected 2012-06-29
TCCCAGGCGCTCTATGCAGAACTTGCCGCGGTGGACCCGGGCTATGCTGCCAAGGTGCATCCCAACAACACCCCTCGGGTCATCCGTGCTTTGGAACTGTACCGTGCCACCGGCCGCAAGATGAGCGCTGAGCGCGAGGCCGCCCGTCCGGCAGAAAAACCTTACCGTTCACTCTGTCTCTGCCTGACCTGCCGCGACCGCACCCTTCTTTACCAGCGGATTGATACCCGCTGTGACCGTATGATGCAAAGCGGCATTCTGGAAGAGGCCAAACTGGTGTATGACCACCGCGATACCTACCGCACCGCGGCGCAGGCCATCGGCTACAAAGAGTTCTTCCCGTATTTTGAGGGAACAGCAGACCTGGAAAGCTGCCTTGCGCACCTCAAGCAGGCTTCCCGCAATTATGCCAAGCGTCAGCTGACCTGGTTCCGCCGCCAGACGGACGCTGTGTGGCTTTACCTGGAAGACGGAAACCTGGAACAGCAGGCGGCAGAACAGACCGAAGCGTTCCTGGCGGAAAACAACGCTTGAAATGCAGTAACAATATCGCTATATATAAGATAAAACCAAAGGGGGGATACCCAATGCATGAACAGAATGAAAGCCAGCCCAAAGCATTCATAAAAATTCTTTTTGCCCTGTTTACGGCGCTGCTGGTTGTGGTGCTTGGGTATCTCTGTATCCAGATTTACACGATCTTCCACCGAACTTACAAAACCGAAACCGCCATTGCCTACACCATGTCGGATAACATCACGCTGAAAGGCGTGGCAGTGTTCCAGGCAGTGGATGTGCCTGGCAGCGGCAACCTGGGATATGTGGTGCAGGATGGTGAGCGCGTCAGCGCGGGCACCATTCTGGCGGAACAGTATACGGATGATTCCCAGGGAGCAATGCGGGAACGGCTGGACCGGTTGGATCGTGCGATTTTGCTGCTGACAAAGTCGGAAAATTCCTCCGGCAGCGATCTTTCGGTTCTGACAACCCAGACGCGCACGGCGCTGTATAACCTGCTGGACCAGATCGACGCAGCATCTTACGGCGCAATTCAGGATGCTGCGGAAGATTTTTTGCTGGCGCAAAATAAACTGCAGATCAGCACCGGCCAGGCGGCGGGCTTTGGCGAGGTGCTGGCCAGCCTGCAGGCCGAGCGGGACGGCATTGCTGCCCAGCTGAACGGCCTGCAGACGATCGAAGCGGATACCAACGGGTATTTTGTCTCATCCGAAAGCGCCGCCCCGGTGGTGCGGGATCCCACGGAGCTGGATGCCATGAGCCCGGCTGATCTGCAAAAGATGATCAACGCAGGGGAGACTCCGTCCAATGCCGACCTTGCCGGGCATATTGTAACCGGGTTTTCCTGGCGGTTTTATGCCGTGTGTTCGGCAGACCTTGCCGGGCGGTTGAACGGCCTGTCCCGCGTGAGCATCAGCGTTCCGGGCAAACAGGAAGAGCCTTTGGCTGCCACCGTGGTGGATGTGACCACCGACGAAGAAACCGGCCTTGCCAAAGTGGCGCTGGAATGCCGCAGCATCAATGCTCAGGTGCTCTGCCTGAATTATGAGGAAGCCGAAATCAGCCTGCATACCTACCAGGGCATCCGCATTGACCGCAGGGCCCTGCATATCGTGAACGGCCAGCGCGGCGTATATGTCAAATACGGCGATTTGCAGCGCTTCCGCCGCATTACCATTTTATATGAGGACGATACCTACATCCTTGTACCGGAAGGCGGCAAAGTGGGGGAGGATAACGAGCTGCGCCTGTACGATGAGGTGATCGTGGAAGGCAGCAACCTGCAGGACGGCAAGCTGCTGTAAGGACAGAAAACGGGCGTTTTGCCCCACATTCTGTTATATTTGTATTGACAACGAAGCAAAAATGGAAGATAATAAATACTGTATAGTTGTGACAAAAGCCGATCGGGGCTTTTTTTGTGCAATTTATACAACTAAGCAAACGTAAGGAGTAACTGCCATGTCCATGATAGATGGTTTGAGAAACGTCCTCGGAATCAACCAGGATCCCGAAGCAGATTCCTATGTGGATGATAACGAAGAGGATGATATCTTCCCTGGCGGTGGTCAGGGCGGTTCGCCAGCCCCGGAAGAAGCCTACCCCACGCAGGAAACTGCTAAGCAGCACAGCAACAAGGTGGTCAACATCAACGCTACCACCCAGCTGCAGGTTGTACTGGTCAAGCCGGAACGTTTTGACGATGCTGCTGCCATTGCAGACCAGCTGAACGCAAAGCGCACCGTTGTGCTGAACCTTGAATCCACCAACAAAGAAGTCTCCCGCCGTTTGATCGACTTTTTGTCCGGCGTGGCTTACGCCAATAACGGCCAGATCAAGCGTGTAGCAACCAGTACATTCATCATTACCCCGTATAACGTTGATATTATGGGCGACCTGCTGGACGAGCTGGAGAACAATGGCGTCTTCTTCTGATACAAGGACCCGCGGCTTTGTGCCGCCGCAGAACGAGGATGAACGCTTTTTGATGCGCCGGGTGGAAGAACTCTGCCGTACCGCCATGCAGCGTGGCATCCCGCGGGCAACGGGCTTCCTTTCGGATCGCGAACAGGCCCTTGCGCAGGCCGCGCTCAACCGTGAGGGCTGCGATTTTGCCCGCTTTCAGGGCGGCTGGCCGGATGCGGAACGCAAAGTGCTCTGCATTGAACCACCGGATTCCTGGCCGGAAGAGCCAGTTGCGGTGCTGCATTTCACAGCGCCGCAGCAGGGCGGCAGCGCCGTGCCGGGCCACCGTGACTATCTGGGGGCAATCCTGGGTCTTGGCCTGGATCGTGCCTGTTTGGGGGATATCCTGCCGGATCCGGCCGATGCCCGCAGTGTGTATGCCTTTGTGCTGGAAGACAAGGCGGATTTTATTGCTTCCAACCTGACGGAAGCTGGCCGCAGCCCGGTGCATGTCGAGCGCTGCAATGCCGTGCCGGAAGAAGTCCTGCGCGGGCCGGAACGTCAGACGCAGGATGCAACGGTGCCATCTTTGCGGGCAGATACCGTATTGGCAGCCATGATGCACACCTCCCGCTCCATTGCGGCGCAGGCAATCCAAAGCGGCAGGGTGGAAGTGAACCACGTTCCGCTGCGCACCGCCCATGAGGATGTGTTTGAAGGCGATATCTTCACCGTGCGGGGCGTTGGGCGCTACCGTCTGGTGACAATCGGAGGCAAAAGCCGCAAGGACCGCATCTTTATCACGTTTTATCAGTATTGAACATAAAACCTGAATGTGAAACCCATGGGCCGGGGCAGCCCGGCAGCCGTGCCGAACGGTAAAATTTCGGATACCATTCCGGGTGTGTGCCACCCGAAACAGGAGGAATTTGGATGATTGCTTCGGATGATGTGCGCCGCGTGACCTTTGACCGTGCCATGCGCGGTTATCGTTGTGAGGACGTAGACGATTACCTCAAACAGGTTGCGGACAGCATCGACAGCCTGGCCGCAGAAAATGATGACCTGCAGAAAAAGCTGGTCATACTGGCCCAGCGCATTGACCAGTACCGTGCCGACGAAGATACCCTGAGCACAACCATGATCAATGCCCAGCGCCTTGGCGAGAACGTCATCAAGGAAGCCAAGCAGAAAGCTGCCGAGATCATCCGTGCCGCCAACATTAAGGCGGAGGATCGTGAACAGCGCGCCCGCGATGAGGTGGAGCTGGCCCAGCAGGAGCTTGTGACAATAAAGCAGGAAGCGGATGCGTTCAAAAAGCGCCTGATGGACCTGTACCGCCAGCACATCGAAATGATTGCCAAAATTCCGGAGTATCACCCCAACCGTGCAGAACAGCAGGCCGCGCAGCCGCAGCCGGAACCGCAGGAGGTCCCGCAGCAGCCTGCACCCCAGCCGGTAGAACAGCCTGCCCCGGCTCCGCAGCCGGAACCGGAACCCAACCAGCCAATCCCGGAAAATGTCCCGGCTCCGCAGCCCGCAGCCCCGGAGGAAAGCTATCCGGCATATGAGGAACCGGAATATTACGAGGCTGAGCCGAAAGAACCCGCCCAGCCCGAAGAGCCGGAACCGGCTCCGGCACCTGCCCCTGGCCAGCCGCTGGACGAGGAAAAGATCGATACGGTAGAATTTGCCTTTGCCCCCAAAACAAAGCCAATCCTGCCGGACGATGATATGCCATCCGTTGCCGGGCTTTACGGCGGGGATATGCCGGAAAAGCCCGCCAAGAAATCCGGCTCCCGCAGCCGCGGCGCTTCGGCCCGCAGCACGGGCAAAAATGCCCGCAAAACCAAGAGCTCTGCCAAAGCGGAGCTTGACGCATTTGATGACATTGATTATGATGTTTGAGGTGCCGCTTTTGTGCGTGCGCGTACCCCAAGCATTTTAAGACCTGCCTGAACGGTGCAGAACTGCCGGGGCAACCTGGTATACTGCGCTTTGGACAAGCCGCCATATCAGCTATAATAAGGAAATAGAGGAGAGTTGGAAACTTTGCCGCAGAATTACAATGATACCATCCATAAGATGGCTACCCCCTTTGAAATGCGTGCCGGGCTGCCGAAAAAGGAGCCTAAAATGCTGGAGGATTGGGAGAAAAACCACGTCTACGAAAAAATGATCGAACATAACGCGGATCTGCCGCGCTTTGTTCTGCATGATGGCCCTCCGTATGCCAACGGCAATATCCATATGGGTACTGCCCTGAACAAGATCATCAAGGATATCATCATCCGTGAAAAGAACATGTCGGGCTACTGTGCTCCCTATGTTCCCGGCTATGATACCCACGGTCTGCCCATTGAGCTGAAGGCTCTGTCCTCTCTGGGCGATAAAAAGGCCGGCATTTCCAAGCTGGAACTGCGCAAGATCTGCAAAGAGTTTGCTACCGAGCATATTGATGTGATGAACAGCCAGTTCGCCCGCCTGGGCGTTCAGGGCGATTTCGCCAACCCCTACCTGACCCTGCGCCCCGAATTTGAGGCACGCCAGGTGGAGATCTTTGGCGAGATGGCCAAGAAAGGCTATATCTACAAGGGCATGAAAGCCGTTTACTGGTGCCCGGAGGATCGTACTGCTCTGGCAGAAGCCGAAATCGAGTATGCCGAGGACGAGTGCGATTCTATCTATGTCCGCTTTAAGCTCACCGATGACCCCAACGGTGTTCTGGCCAAGTACGGTATCCCTCTGGACAAGGCATGGATCGTGATCTGGACCACCACCACCTGGACCCTGCCCGCCAACGTGGCAACCTGCCTGAACCCCAGCCTGGAGTATGCCTTCGTCAAAATCGGCGATGAATATCACCTGATGGCTGCCGGTCTGGTGGAATCCACCATGAAAGCCTGCCATATTGAGGATTACGAGGTTCTGGAGCCCCGCGTTCTCGGCTCTGAATTTGAGCTGATGCAGTATCAGCACCCCTTCCTGGACCGCAAGGGCCTGGTTATCCTGGGTGACCACGTTACCCTGGAAGGCGGCACCGGCTGCGTTCATACCGCACCTGGCCACGGTGTTGAGGACTTTGAAGTCTGCGTCAACCACTACCCGCAGGTTCCCGTTATTGTCCCCGTGGACGATGGCGGTTACCTGACCGAAGAAGCAGGCAAAGAGTTTGCAGGCCTTAAGGTCTGGGCTGCCAACAAAGTTATTCTGGAGCACATCAAGCAGTCCGGCCACCTGATGGGCGTGCAGCACATCACCCACCAGTACCCGCATTGCTGGCGCTGCCACCATCCCATCATCTTCCGTGCAACCGAACAGTGGTTCTGCTCTATTGATAAGTTCCGCGAAGAAGCCTATAAGGCCATTGACGAAGTCAAGTGGCAGCCGGCCTGGGGTCATGACCGTATGCACGGCATGGTGCGTGACCGCAGCGACTGGTGCATCAGCCGTCAGCGCGTGTGGGGTGTGCCCATCCCGGTGTTCTACTGCAAGAACTGCGGCAAGTACCACATCACCGATGCTTCCATCAAGGCTGTCAGCGACCTGTTCCGCAAGGAAGGCTCCGATGCCTGGTATAAGTACGATGCCAACGAGATCATGCCCAAGACTGAGGTCTGCGAATGCGGCGCTTCTGACTGGGAAAAGGATCCCGATATCATGGATGTCTGGTTCGACTCTGGCTCTACCTGGAGCGCAGTCTGCCGCGAACGTCCCGAACTGAACTGGCCCGCTGACCTGTATATGGAAGGCGCCGACCAGTTCCGCGGCTGGTTCCAGTCCAGCCTGCTGACCAGCGTTGCCACCCAGGGCGTTGCCCCGTACAAAGGCGTTCTGTGCCATGGCTGGGTCGTTGATGAGCAGGGCAAGCAGATGCACAAATCTGCCGGCAACGGTGTGGAGCCGTCCGAAATCATCCGCGATTACGGCGCTGACATCGTTCGTCTGTGGGTTGCTTCCAGCGATTACACCGTTGATGTGCGCGCAGGCAAGAATATCTTCAAGCAGCTGTCCGAAGCATACCGCAAGATGCGCAACACCGCCCGCTTTATGCTGGGCAACATTGGCGATTTCAACCCTGCCACGGATATGGTTGCTGAGGATCAGCTGTTCGAAATCGACCGCTGGGCACTCAAGAGCTGCAACAGCCTGACCGCCAATGTGCGTGCCGCTTACGATAATTACGATTTCTCCCGCGCTTACCACGCAATCTACAACTTCTGCGTCATTGATATGTCCAACTTCTATATGGACGTCATCAAGGACCGCCTGTACTGCGCGGACGAGCACGCACGCCGCTGCGCCCAGACTGCGCTGTACCGCATTCTGGTTGACTTCACCAAGCTGGTTGCCCCCATCCTGTGCTTCACCGCCCAGGAAATCTGGAGCTACATCCCGAAGCTGGAAGGCATGCAGGAGTATGTCTGCTGGGAGCGTATGCCGGAAGCCAAGAGCGATGAGGATGCCGCTTTTGACGCCAAGTGGGCCAAGATCATTGCTGTGCGTGACGATGTAAAGAAGGTTCTGGAGCAGGCCCGTGCCGATAAGACCATCGGTTCCTCTCTGGAAGCTGCCGTTACCCTGTACTGCAGCGATGAAATGTATGACTTCCTGAACGCCATCCCGATGGATGAGCTGGCCGATCTGATGATCGTTTCCCATGTGGATCTGGTCAAGGGCGAAGGCGGCGTGAAGGGTCTGACCGAGGGCCTGGGCATGAGCGTTGCCCATGCTGCCGGCAACAAGTGCCTGCGCTGCTGGAAGTTCGACACAGCTGTTGGCGAAGACGGCCTGTGCCCGCGCTGTGCGAAAGTTCTTGGTTAATTTCAAATAAAGGGCTATGCCGCATGATGTTAAGCGCTGTTCCAGTGCTTAAGCCTGTAGAACAGGAACTGTGCGGTATTGCCATAGTATGATTTACAGCGGTGCTTTTGCGCTTTTATCAAGCCTTTGCACCGCTGTTTTTGTCAGGGCATTTTGCAGCGCTGCATTGGCCCGGACGACGGAGGCGTTTATGCTGGTTGGCATTTTATCCATTCTTGCTGCGGCAGGCCTGACGCTGGTTGACCAGCTGATCAAACTTTGGGCCACCGTGGAACTGCTGCCGGTTGGCAGCAAACCCTTTATCCCGCATGTGCTGGAATTTTATTACCTGCTCAATGATGGTATGTCGTTTTCCATGCTCAGCGGCAAGCGCACGCTGCTGGTGATCGTTACCGGTGTGATGCTGGCTGTGCTGGCCGGTATGCTGCTTTTGCGCAAAATGCCGCGTTTGGAGCGTGCTGCTTGGATTTTGGTCGTGGGCGGCGGTGTTGGCAACCTGATCGACCGTATCCGCACCGGCGTGGTGGTGGATTACCTGAACTGCCTGTTCATCAATTTCCCGGTGTTCAATTTTGCGGATGTCTGCATCTGTGTCGGCGTGGGCCTGCTGGTCCTCAGCCTGCTGCTGGATATGCGCCGCGAACAAAAAGCAAAACAGCAAAAGGGGAGTGCGCCCACAGATGGAACAGCGTGAACTGACCCTTGCGCCGGAAAGCGTTGGCCTGCGGCTGGACCGCTGGCTGGCGGAACAGTGCCCGGATCTTTCCCGCAGCCAGCTGCAAAACCTGATCGAAGCGGGCAGTGTGACCTGCAACGGCAGCCCCTTGAACAAAAAGGATAAGCTGAAAGCCGGGCAGACGATTCTGCTCACCCTGCCGGACCCGCAGCCCATCGAAGCCCAGCCCCAGAACATTCCGCTGGACATTGTGTATGAGGATGACAGCCTGCTGGTGGTCAACAAGCCCAAAGGCATGGTGGTGCACCCTGCGCCCGGCAACCCGGACGGCACCATGGTCAATGCACTGCTGTGGCACTGTGCGGGGCGGCTGTCCGGCATCGGCGGGGCCATCCGCCCCGGCATTGTGCATCGCATTGATAAGGATACCAGCGGCCTTTTGGTCGTTGCAAAAACGGACGCCGCCCACCAGGCACTGACCGAACAGATGAGCGTGCATTCTATCCATCGGGTGTACCACGCTGTGGTGTATGGCAACCTGAAAGAGGATACCGGCTTTGTGGAAGCCCCCATCGGCCGCGACCCTAAGGATCGCAAAAAGATGGCCGTGACCCAGCAGAATTCCAAATATGCCTATACCGGCTGGCAGGTGCTGGAACGGTTCGGCAACTTTACTTACATTGCATGCAAGCTTAAAACAGGCCGCACCCATCAAATTCGGGTGCATATGGCATCCATTGGCCACCCGCTGGCTGGGGATGCCGTGTATGGGCCAAAAAATTGTATCCGCAGCCTGAACGGTCAGTGCCTGCACGCCAAGGAGCTTGGCTTTGTGCACCCCGCCACCGGGGAATGGATGCAGTTTGACAGCTCACTGCCTGACTGGTTTCAGGACTACTTAAGCCGTCTGAGAAAGGAAAGCCGCCATGGAGCGTTTGAGTGATTATCTGGTTTTTTGTGATATGGATAACACCCTGCTGACTGCAAAGGAGGGCATTCCCGCCTGCAACCGCAGCGTCATCCGGTTGTTTACCGCCATGGGTGGGCGCTTTACCGTCGCATCCGGCCGTCCGCCGGAGTCGATCCGCGCGGCGCTGGGCGATATCGAGCTTTCGCTGCCAGCAATCTCCTGCAATGGTTCGCTGCTGTATGATTTCCAGACCAACCGTGTGCTGCGTCGCTCCTGCCTGAATCAGGAACAGGCCGCTGCTGCCATTGCCGATATGCTGCAAAAATTCCCGAAGATTGGTGTAGAGGTTATGGCCGGTGCGGGGGAGATGTATGTTGTTCACGCCAGCAGCTATACCCACGCCCACCAGGTGGATGAACACATGGAAAGCGTGGCCTGCCCGCTGGAAAATGTGCCGGATGGCTGGCTGAAGGTGGTGTTTGCCGGGGACCCGGAAACGATCCGCAAAGCGGGACAGTACGCCAAAACGCGGTACTTTGGCCGGGATAATTATTTTTTGCCTACCAATCAGATCTACTTGGAAATTATGCCTTCCGGCATCAGCAAAGCAGCCGGAATGGAAGAGCTTTGCCATATCCTGAACGAGAACATCAAAAAAACCATCGTGATCGGTGACTATTATAATGATCTCGAAATCATGAAAAAAGCGGGCTATTCCGTGGCTGTGGCCAATGCGCCGTCCGAAGTAAAAGCAGCGGCCAACGAAGTGACCAACTGCGACTGCACCGGCGGCGCGGTGGGCGAGTTCCTTTACAAGCTGATCAGCAAGGTGGAGGGCGTATGAAACACAGGGAAAGTGAGCAGACACAGCTGAGAGTCAGCCGTTTACTGAACCGTGACAGTGTGATGCTGCATGCCGAGATGCCCAGTGTGCAGACGGCGCTGGAAACCTTGGTGGAACTTCAGGAGAGCAACGGCGTGATCACCAACGGTACCGCCTACTATAAAGCCGTGTGTGAGCGTGAACGCGCGGGCGGCACCACCGCCATTGGGGAAGGGCTTGCCATCCCGCATGCCTGCAATGCGGGCGTTGCTTCGCTTGGGCTGGCCGCGCTGACCCTTACCCGCGGGCTGGACTGGGGCGCAGCGGACGGCAAGCTGGTGGATATGATCTTTATGGTTGCGGTTCCGCCGGACCGCCAGAGCGACCACCTGTTGATTTTGGCTCGCCTTGTCAACCTGCTCAGCGACCACCGCCTGACGGAAAAATTGCGTATGGCGGATACGCGAGAGGCGTTTATCCGCATCCTGAACCAGACCGAAGCGGCAATCTTTGCATAAATGAGGCCAAAACGGCAAGGAACACAAAAGCAATCCAGCACCCGATTGCTGAAACAGAGAAAAATATCATTTTATAAGTCTTATTGATACTGCACACCCTGTGCGAATGCCCCAAGGGCAGAACGCAGGGTGTGCTTTTTTGTTAAAATTGTGCAAAATGTGGAAATTTAGTGCTCTAAAGCGCCGTGATTTGGCGGATTGTATCTTGCAGGGGAATACGATTGATGCTATACTTTAAATCACTAAATCGCTTTTCGGAGAGGACACCCACCCAAGGCTATGCAGCATAGTGGATGCCGGTGAGCGATGCATAGATTTGGGAGGAAGATACCATGAAAAAAGCACTTTCTATTTTCACAGCCGGCTGCCTGGCTGTTTCCCTTGCTGCCTGTGGCAGCACTGCAGCAAGCTCTGCTGCATCGGCCGCGGACAGCACCGCTTCTTCTGCCGCAGAATCCACCGCCGCTTCCGATACCGCCGCTGCTGACGGCCAGACTTACAAGGTCGGCATCTGCCAGCTGGTGCAGCACGTTGCTTTGGACGCTGCAACCCAGGGGTTTAAGGATGCCCTGACCGAGCAGCTCGGCGATGCCGTTACCTTTGAGGAAAAGAACGCCCAGGGCGATTCCAACACCTGCAGCACCATCATCAATGGCTTTGTTTCTGATAATGTTGACCTGATCCTGGCCAACGCAACCCCCGCCCTGCAGGCTGCACAGGCCGGCACCAACACCATCCCGGTTCTGGGCACCTCTGTTACCGAGTACGGCGTGGCACTGGGTATTGATGACTTCGATGGCCTTGTCGGCACCAATATTTCCGGCACCAGCGACCTGGCTCCTCTGGATGAGCAGGCAGGAATCATCAAGGAACTGTTCCCCGATGCAAAGACCGTTGGTCTGCTGTATTGCAGCGCCGAACCAAACAGCCAGTATCAGGTTGATACCGTAAAGGCCAGCTTGGAAGAACTGGGCTACACCTGCGAGTATTACGCATTCTCTGACTCCAACGATCTGGCCACCGTCTGCCAGAGCGCTGCCGATGCCAGCGATGTGATCTATGTTCCCACCGATAACACCGTTGCCAACAACACTGAGATCGTCAATAACATCTGCCAGCCCGCCGGTGTGCCTGTTGTTGCAGGCGAGGAAGGCATCATGAGCGGCTGTGGCGTTGCTACCCTGT
>OCHO01002031.1_pt1 | contig 11320 bp, 5 predicted proteins | sample 1538441 | NCBI WGS metagenome assembly OCHO01 (sample SAMN04571691, study PRJEB22368) | human gut metagenome | biome: human gut; material: stool | host: Homo sapiens | place: Luxembourg | collected 2012-06-29
GGCGTCTGCCTTGGCCGTACACTGGGTGTTCAGCAGAGAATTGTACAGCGGGCGGAACAGCTCAGGATCTCCCGGTGCGAAGGTTCCGTTGATCAGCTGCATCAGTACCTTGCGGACATCCTGATCATTGTTGAAGATCTCCATGGGGTCATATCCGCCATGGTTCTCATAGTTGATAACCTCCTGTGCGGACAGGCCGAAGATGAAGGCATTCTCTTCGCCCACTTCTTCTACGATCTCCACGTTGGCACCGTCCATGGTTCCCAGGGTCAGGGCACCGTTCAGCATGAACTTCATGTTACCGGTACCGGATGCTTCCTTACTTGCGGTAGAGATCTGCTCGGAGACATCTGCTGCCGCAAAAATGATCTCTGCGTTAGATACGTTATAGTTCTCGATAAATACAACCTTGATCTTGCCGTTAATAGCGGGATCATTGTTAACCACATCCGCTACGGAGTTGATCAGCTTGATGGTCAGCTTTGCGTTACGGTAACCGGCTGCTGCCTTCGCGCCGAAGATAAAGGTTCTGGGGTAGAAATCCAGTTCCGGATGCTCCTTCAGTTCGTTATACAGGTGCATTACATGCAGAATATTGAGCAGCTGTCTCTTGTACTCATGCAGACGCTTTACCTGTACATCGAAGATGGATCTGGGATCTACTTCGATACCGTTGTGCTCTAAAATGTATTTTGCCAGACGTACTTTATTCTGGTACTTGATGTTCATGAACTCCTGCTGTGCCTTTTTGTCATCCGCATATACCTTCAGGCGGGAAATCTGAGGCAGATCGGTGATCCAGTCGTCACCTACGTGAGCCGTTACCCAGTCAGCTAACAGCGGGTTTGCATGCAGCAGGAAACGTCTCTGGGTGATACCGTTGGTCTTATTATTGAAGCGCTCCGGGAACATCTCATAGAAGTCCTTTAATTCCTGGGTCTTCAGGATCTCTGTATGCAGTCTTGCAACACCATTGACAGAATATCCGGCTACGATTGCCATATGTGCCATCTTCACCTGTCCATCGTAGATGATCGCCATCTTACGGATCTTCTCCTGTACATCCACACCGGGTACATTGCTGTACTTCTGCTGGATATCGATGATGAATCTGCGGTTGATCTCCTCTACGATCTGGTAGATTCTGGGAAGCAGTCTGGAGAACAGTTCGATGGGCCATTTCTCCAATGCTTCCGCCATGATGGTGTGGTTGGTGTAAGCACAGGTCTTGGTGGTGATCTCCCACGCTTCCTCCCAGGTCAGATAATAATCATCCATCAGCACACGCATCAGCTCTGCGATCGCTACGGTAGGATGGGTGTCGTTCAGCTGGAAGGTAACCTTCTCATAGAACTTATGGATATCATCATGCTTTCTCATGTACTTCTCTACAGCTTCCTGTACGGATGCGGAGATGAAGAAATACTGCTGCTTCAGACGCAGCTCCTTACCTGCATAGTGATTGTCGTTGGGGTACAGAACCTCTACGATGTTACGTGCCAGGTTCTCCTGCTCTACCGCCTTCTGGTAATCGCCCTTATCAAAGGAATCCAGCTGGAAGCACTCTACGGGCTCCGCATCCCAGATACGCAGGGTGTTTACAATACCATTGCCATAACCGACGATGGGGAAATCAAACGGAACCGCCTTAACGGACTGATAGCCCTCCTGGGTAAATACGTTTCTGCCGTTCTCATCGGTATGCACACTGACATAGCCACCGAATTTCACAATTTTCGCATACTCAGGTCTGCGCAGTTCGAAAGGATTACCATTCATCAGCCAGTTATCGGGAACCTCTACCTGATAACCGTCGCGGATCTCCTGCTTGAACATACCATAACGATAACGGATACCGCAGCCGTATGCAGGATATCCCAGCGTTGCCAGGGAATCCAGGAAACATGCTGCCAGACGTCCCAATCCACCGTTACCCAGTGCTGCATCCGGCTCCTGGTCCTCGATCAGGTTCAGATCCAGTCCCAGTTCTTCCAGAGCTTCCGCTACGGGCTTATATGCCTTTAAATTGATGAGGTTATTGCCCAGTGCTCTTCCCATCAAAAACTCCATGGACATGTAGTAGACCATCTTGGGGTCTTCCTTCTCATATGCCTTCTGGGTCTCCATCCAGTTCTCTACGATACGGTCCTTGATCGCATAAGATACTGCCTGGAAGATCTGCTGTGCATCTGCCTCTTCCAGATTCTTACGATACAGGGTGCGCACATTATATTCCACACTTCTCTTGAAGAGCTCCTTATCGAACTCTTTTGCCTTTACCGGCTTCTCGCTGGCTGCTACTGATTTTTTCACCTATGTTCTCCTCTCCATTACCTCTCCGGTACTGTACTCTTCTCAAGATATTCCGCACCGGATAGCGTTATGATTTCATCCATATTCTTAACCAAATACAGGTAATATTATAACAAACTTCCATGCGCATTCCAACTGTTTTCGCCGGTTTTCGTAAGTTTCGTAAATGTTTTTCCGAAACAGAAAAGATTCTGCGGTCCCCCTTCCGGAAAACCACAGAATCTTTATCTTTATACTCTCTCCACAGCGATCACTGCGTTCTCGCCGTTGATATTCCATTCCTTCGATACGCCGTATTCCATACCGCTTGTCAGTTCGTCAGCCAGAACCTTGCCACTGATGGCTTCTTTGTTCTTCTGTGCGATCTCGGACAGCTTATCGTTGCCATTGATGGATACGCGGATGTGATCGGTCACTTCGAAGCCGCTCTCCTTACGCATGGTCTGGATCTTGCTGATAATCTCGTATACGAAGCCTTCCTCTACCAGTTCCGGTGTCAGGTTGGTATCCAGCACAACGGTCATCTTATTGTCCTCCTGAGATACATAGCCTTCCTTCTGTGCCATGTCGATCAGCAGATCGTCCTTGGTCAGTTCCACAGCCACACCGTCTACATCGAACTTTAATGCGCCGTCTGCATTCAGTTCATCCATTGCTGCATTGCCATCCAGTGCTGCAAGGTGCTTCTGGATGCCGCCCAACTGTTTGCCATACTTGGGTCCTACGGTACGCAGCTGGGGTTTGAAGGTGTAAGAGGTAAAGTCACGTACGTCATCGGTAAATACGACTTCCTTGACGTTCAACTCATCCTCGATGATCTCCTGGTAGAACTCACTTAAGGTGAAGTCTGACTTGATATACATTCTGCTGATAGGCTGACGATTCTTGATGGCAGCCTCGTTACGGCATGCACGCCCCATAACTACAGCATCCAGTACATCTTCCATATCCTCTTCCAGCTTCTTGTCGATGTGATCCTTGTTCACTACCGGGAAGTCACACAGATGGATACTCTCGGGTGCATTTGCATCGTTGCTTCTTACCAGGTTCTGGTAAATATCCTCTGTCATGAAGGGGATCATGGGTGCGGCTGCCTTACAGATGGTCACCAGTGCGGTGTACAGCGTCATGTAGGCATTGATCTTATCCTGCTCCATACCCTTTGCCCAGAAACGCTCACGGCAGCGTCTTACATACCAGTTACTCATCTCATCGACGAAGTCCTGCAGAGCCTTGGCAGCCTCGGGGATACGGTACTGGTCCAGATTGCTGTCTACTTCTGCAACGGTAGAGTTCAGCTTGGACAGCAGCCACTTATCCATTACGGGCAGTTTGTCGTATTCCAGTGTATATTTGGAAGCATCAAAATTGTCAATATTTGCATACAGTACAAAGAATGCGTAGGTATTCCACAGGGTACCCATGAATTTACGCTGTCCTTCCTGTACGGCTTTGCCGGAGAATCTCTTCGGCAGCCAGGGTGCGGAACTGGTGTAGAAATACCAGCGGATGGCATCTGCACCGTAGGTCTCCAGTGCGTTGAAGGGATCTACCGCATTACCCTTACTCTTACTCATCTTCTGACCGTTCTCATCCTGTACATGACCCATAACGATAACGTTCTTGTAAGGAGCCTTATTGAAGAGCAGAGTAGATTCTGCCAGCAGAGAGTAGAACCATCCACGGGTCTGGTCCACTGCCTCGGAGATAAAGTCAGCGGGGAACTGCTGCTCGAACAGATCCTTGTTTTCAAACGGATAATGATGCTGTGCAAAAGGCATTGCTCCGGAGTCGAACCAGCAGTCGATCACCTCGGGAACACGCTTCATCTGCTTGCCGCACTCGGGGCAGGTGATGGTGATCTCGTCGATGTAAGGACGATGGAATTCTACGGTCTTCGCCTTCTCATTGCCGCTCATCTTGTACAGCTCTTCACGGCTGCCGATGGAATGCTGGTGTCCGCATTCGCACTCCCAGATATTTAACGGAGTACCCCAGTAACGGTTACGGGATACGCCCCAGTCCTGAATATTCTCCAGCCAGTTGCCGAAACGTCCCTCACCGATGGAAGCGGGGATCCAGTTGATGGTCTTATTATTACGTACCAGATCATCCTTCACAGCAGTCATCTTGATGAACCAGGACTCTCTTGCATAATAGATCAGCGGAGTATCACATCTCCAGCAGAAGGGATAATCATGCTCGAACTTCGGTGCATCGAACAGCTTGCCCTCTGCATCCAGATCCTTAAGTACCAGAGGATCTGCATCTTTTACGAATTTTCCGGCATAAGGGGTCTCTGCGGTCAGATCACCCTTGCCGTCTACGAACTGTACGAAGGGCAGCTCGTAATTACGTCCGATACGGCTGTCGTCTTCACCGAAAGCCGGTGCGATATGAACGATACCGGTACCGTCGGTCATGGTTACATAACCGTCGCAGGTTACGAAATGTGCCTTTTTCTTCTGCTTCTTGGCGGCATCTCCCGCACACTTGTACAGAGGCTCGTACTCCTTGTACTCCAGATCCTTACCAACATAAGTCTCCAGTACTTCGTAAGCATCCTTGCCTTCTTCTGCAAGACGTCCCAGAACCTTGTCAGCCAGTGCCTTTGCAATATAATAGGTATAACCGTCGGCAGCCTTCACCTTCAGGTAGGTCTCCTCCGGGTTCACGCACAGTGCCACGTTGGAAGGAAGAGTCCAGGGGGTGGTGGTCCATGCCAGGAAATATGCATCCTCGCCCTTTACCTTGAAACGTACGATAGCGGAACGCTCTTTGACTGCCTTATAGCCCTGTGCTACTTCGTGACTGGACAGCGGGGTTCCGCAGCGAGGGCAGTAGGGAACAATCTTGAAGCCCTTGTACAACAGACCCTTGTCCCAGATGGTCTTCAGTGCCCACCACTCGGACTCGATGAAATTGTCATCATAGGTAACATAAGGGTTATCCATGTCCGCCCAGAAACCAACGGTACGGGAGAAATCTTCCCACATTCCCTTATATTTCCAGACGCTCTCTTTACATTTGTCAATGAAAGGTGCCAGACCGTATTCCTCGATCTGCTCCTTACCGTCCAGACCCAGCATCTTCTCGACTTCCAGTTCTACGGGAAGTCCGTGAGTATCCCAGCCGGCCTTACGGGGAACCATATATCCCTTCATGGTACGGTATCTGGGGATCATATCCTTGATGGTACGGGTCTCTACATGACCGATGTGAGGCTTACCGTTAGCGGTAGGCGGTCCATCGTAGAAGGTATAGGTTTCGCCTTCCTTACGATGCTCCATACTTTTTTTGAAAATGTCGTTGTCTTCCCAGAATTTCTCGACTGCTTTCTCGCGGTCTACAAAATTCAGGCTTGTGGGTACCTGCTTGTACATACTGTGCTTCCTTTCTTTTCTGAAACTGAGGATGAAAAAAGCTCCGTCCCGTAACAGGACGAAGCTCATGCATTCGTTAACCACCTCTTACAACATACTTCCCATACGATTCCACATGTGTAATCTCACAGGAGTGATATGCTTCCCGGTAACGGCGGGATTCCGTTCAGAACTACTGACCTGGGCTTTTGTTCTGACAGCTCAGAAGTGATTTTCACTTTTTCCCTACTCGCACCGGTCTCTCACCATCACCGGCTCGCTTTGCCTTTCTGCGGAAAAGTTACTCTCTTCGTCAATGCATTTTTGATATACCGCTATTATATATCTCATTTTTTTGCGTTGTCAAGCCGGATGTTATGATTTGCTTAGAAAGCTTTTCTTTCTTGCTTTTCCGACATTTATTTCATATAATTATTTTAAGACTGATATGTGTACCGATCTTACCGGAAGGGGCAGCGATTCTATGGAAAATACGCAAAATACGCCGAAAAGAAGCGGCGGTAAAATATCATATACTCTGCAGGCGATCGGCCTGATTCCCCTGCTGGCGCTAGGGATCGTCATGTTATTTTTCACTTCCCAATGGTTCACAAAAACTATGTATCAGGAAGTGGAACGTGAATTGTATGATGCCACAAAAAGTGCCACTACACTTCTGAACGCTGCCTATCCCGGCGATTACCGGCTGGAAGGTGATGTTGCCTACCTTCTGTATAAGGGCGATGTAGATATCACCCGTGAATATTCTCTATTTGATCAATTCAAAGAGGATACCGGACTGGACATCACCCTGTTCTATCAGGATACCCGCATTCTGACGACTCTGTATAACGCCCAGGGTGACCGCATTGTCGGCTCCGGTGCTCCGGATGTGGTGATCCGTGATGTCCTGAATACCGGTGAAGATCATTTTTATATCAACACTCTGATCAATGGAAAGACTTATTTTTCCTATTATAGTCCTGTCCGCAATCAGGACGGCAGCATAGTTGGCATGCTTTTTATAGGAAAATCCAGTGCCGCCGTATCTCAATCCATTCAACGTTATGTCTATCCGCTGACATGGCTGATCATCGGTTTTGTGGCTCTCGTGGCTGTCTGCATCTATTTTTACACCAGAAGATTCGTGGCTGTATTACTCCATATTCACAGCTTCCTGTCGGAGGTAGCCTCCGGGAATCTGAACGCCACACTGGATCATTCCGTAACAAAACGCAGTGATGAATTAGGTGATATCGGTCGCTGTGCCCTGTCCATGCAGCGCTCTCTTCGTACCATGATCGAGCAGGATGCCCTGACCGAGCTGTACAACCGACGCAGCGGGGAAAAAAAGCTGCGCCAGATCTTCGAGGAAGCCCAATCCTCCCGCCATTCTTTTGCGCTCGCCATCGGAGACATTGACTTTTTCAAAAAGGTTAACGATACCTACGGTCATGAATGCGGGGATGCCGTGCTGAAAAATGTTTCTGCCCTGCTAAAGCAGCATATGTGGCGCCGTGGCTTTGCCGCGCGTTGGGGTGGTGAGGAATTTCTACTGGTATTTGAAAATGTAGATCTTGCAGAAGCACGGAAACAGCTGGAGCTTCTCATGGACAAAATCCACGAACTGGATACGCTCTATGAAGGTCAACACGTGAAGATAAATATGACCTTCGGACTGGTCTGTGAGTCTGACAAAGATGTTCATACATTATTAAAAGAAGCTGATGAGAAATTATATATCGGTAAGACAAACGGTCGTAACCAGGTGGTATCTTAACCCGGTTACGACCGTTTCTTATTTGTTTCTGATCTTGTTATCTTTAACCTTGCAGGCATTCCGGATTCAACAGGAAATCATAAATATTGATTGTCAGAATACCATATTCATCATAATATGGCTGCACAATATCTTTTGTAATGACAATTTTTTTAAAAGAGTCATCAATCTTCCGGAACGGTCGGATTTCCTGCGTCCGCTTTGTTTCATCCGGAAGAGAATATGCCGATTGAATGTAATATCTGGCAGAACCAAGATTGCAGACAAAATCCACTTCCAGCTGCCTGCGGTTTACCTTTCCTTCCAAATCTTTTTCTGCGATAGGGACAACACCTACATCCACACTATATCCCCGCATCCGGAGTTCGTTATAGATTACATTTTCCATGGAATGTGTCTGCTCCAACTGCCGGAAATTAATTCTGGCATTCCGAAGCCCCAAATCAGAAAAATAATATTTCTTAGGAGTCTCTATATATGACTTTCCCTTAATATCATAACGCTGTGCTGACTCTATCAAAAAAGAATCTTCAAAGTAATCCAAATATTTCTTTATGGTTGCAGAAGTAATTTTAGATTTCTTCACGGTTTTAAAAGTGTTCTTTAGTTTTTCCGGATTGGTCAACGAACCGATCGCAGAGGAAAGAATATTTAACAGATCTTCCAATTCCCCAATATTCTTTATACGATTCCGTTTCGTAATATCACGGATATAAATTTCGTTAAATAAATTCTGCAGCGCTGTTGCCTTATCCCCGGCACCATCCCGCAGAACCACTAATGGAATTCCACCGTAAAGCATATATTCAGATAACCCGGTATATTTATCTCCGTTATAAACAGACATAAATTCAGCAAAGCTGAGAGGGTACATATGAATTTCATCACCCCTGCCTGCAAATTCCGTAGCAATATCCTTTGACAACAGTTTTGCGTTACTTCCCGTCACAAACACATCAATATTCTCTTTGCGAAGGTATCCATTCAAAACAGCCTCAAAACAATCCAGCATCTGAATTTCATCCAACAGCAGATAATATATTCCCTCTCCTGTAGTTTTCGACCGAATATATGCCATAAATTTCTCCGGATCCACACCCCGCTTTTCCTTTTCGATCTGAATAAGACTTTCACCGATCAGGTAAAGATCATCCGCAGAATCAAAGGCAAACCGTATGATATGGTCTGCTTTCACACCGGAATCTAACAAATGATGATAGAAAATGTTATTCAGCAGATAAGACTTACCACATCTTCGAATACCGGTAATCACCTTGATTAATCCATTGCTCTTTCTTTTTATTAACTTTTCCAAATAGAAATCTCTGCGAATATCCATATATTTTCTCCCTGGAATAGATTTTTGCAACTGGTTGCACTTTTCTATTCTATTATATGGATAATTTAACTGAAAATCAATATACTTGCTTCATTTTTGGAAAAGATTTTTGCAACTGGTTGCACTTTTCTATTCCAAATTGTAAATAAACAAAGTAATTATTTATTGTTCCATCTGTCTGCCCAGGAAGCCTGCCGCAGACAGAGCCAGTTTCTGCTCCACTTCTCCCATTTTGCTCTTCCCGTCATTTTCCAACAGGATCACACTTCCGATGATGTCCCCTTCGCAGATGATCGGCGTGATCAGCTGCCAGGCATAGTCCACGGCAATGTCTTCCGCAATGTTGACATAGTTGCGGTCTCCTTTTGCGGCAATCACAGTCTCTCTATTATTGACCTTCTCTTCCAGTTGACGGCTCACGGATTTATTTAACAGTTGCTTACAGCCTCCTGAGACGGCGATGAACTGGTCTCTGTCCGCGATCAGTGTGGCATGTCCCGACACCTGTGCCAGGCTCTCCGCATACTGTTTGGCAAATGTGGTCATCTCTCCGATAGGGGAATATTTTTTCAGGATGACCTGCCCCTCTCTGTCGGTGAAGATCTCCAGCGGATCACTCTCTCTGATGTGTAACGTGCGGCGGATCTCCTTCGGGATCACGATGCGTCCCAGGTCATCTATTCTTCTTACAATTCCAGTTGCTTTCATCATTTTTTCCTCCATGACATATTGCGTAAGATAAATCATCATCTCGCATTACTAATCATTAACGTTGCAGTTAGTATGCGAAATGCAGGAAAAAATATACTTTAAATTGCCAGATACACCGTCATTCAGCAGTGCCATTGCTGGCTTATATTTATAGCAGTTCTGTATTTTTCCTCAGAATTATTGTTTTATATTAAAATTAAAATGCATCCATTCAATTTTTGCTCTTGCATTATCGAATTTTTCAATTCTCAATCAGACTGTTTCGTACTGTATTTTCCTTATTTCTATGTTACACTTATTCTGTTTACGACAATTTTTTATGGGAGAGTTTAAACTATGAATCACAAAAATAATAACAGAAGTTCATTTTCCGGCAAGATCGGCTTCGTCCTGTCGGCTGCCGGAGCATCCGTAGGCTTAGGCAATATCTGGCGTTTCCCGTATCTGGCAGCCAAATACGGCGGCGGTATCTTCCTGTTGATCTATATTATCCTGGCGCTGACCTTCGGTTATACCATGATCGTGGCGGAGACTTCACTGGGACGCATGACAGGTAAAAGCCCCGTGGGTGCCTTTCATACCTTCGGGAAGTCCAAATGGCTGTCCTTCGGTGGATGGATCAACGCTATTATTCCTATTCTGATCGTTCCTTATTATTCCGTCATTGGTGGATGGGTGATCAAGTATCTGGTGGAATATGCCAAGGGTCACGGACATGATCTGGCAGCGGACGGTTATTTTTCCACGTTTATTTCCAATGGTGTCTCTACAGAGCTGTGCTTTATCGTATTCACTCTGTGTACTCTGGGAATCATCTACGCCGGTGTCCGCAACGGTATCGAGCGCGTATCCCGCATTATGATGCCGATCCTGGTAGTGCTCTCCGTGGTCATCACCGTCTATTCTGTTACCAGGCCGGGAGCACTGAGCGGTGTGAAGTATTTCCTGATCCCGAATCCCGCGAATTTCTCCTGGATGCCTGCGAATTTCTCCTGGATGACAGTCGTAGCTGCCATGGGACAGATGTTCTACTCTCTGTCCATTGCCATGGGTATTCTCATCACCTTCGGCTCTTATATGAAAAAAGATGTCTCCATTGAAGGTTCCACGAAAAATGTGGAGATCTTTGATACCGCCATCGCCATCATGGCAGGCCTGATGATCATTCCGGGTCCTTCCCTGATGTTCATCACACTTCCCAAAGTCTTCGACAGCATGGGCATGGGCACCTTCGTAGGTATTATGTTCTTCGTACTGGTACTGTTCGCAGCCGTGACCAGCTCCATTGCGCTTACCGAAAGTGCTGTGTCTACTTTCGAGGACGAGCTTGGCTGGGGTCGTAAAAAATCTACCGTGATCATGGGTGTGATCATGCTGGCACTGGGAACGTTATCCTCACTGGGTTACGGACCGCTCGGTGCTGTGAAGATCATCGGCATGCAGTTCCTTGATTTCTTCGATTTCCTGACCAACTCCGTAATGATGCCTATCGCTGCCATCACCATCTGTCTGCTGGTATCCCGCGTCATCGGAGTAAAGGCTGTGGAAGAAGAAGTCATGCACGGAGAAGCCGCTTTCCGCCGCAAAAAGATATTCAATTTCATGATCAAGTATCTCTGCCCGGTATTTGCTGCGATTATTTTATTAAGCTCCGTGGCAAATGCATTTGGATGGATTAAAATGTAATGATCCGTCCTGTCTCCGCGTTCACTCTATGCGAAATCGAGATTACGGTACGTCCTTTGGAAGCCCTCTTCAGTGCCTGCAGCACCTCTTCCTCGGTCTGGGCATCCAGATTTGCCGTAATCTCATCCA
>OCHO01002034.1_pt1 | contig 11309 bp, 8 predicted proteins | sample 1538441 | NCBI WGS metagenome assembly OCHO01 (sample SAMN04571691, study PRJEB22368) | human gut metagenome | biome: human gut; material: stool | host: Homo sapiens | place: Luxembourg | collected 2012-06-29
ACGGCGATGAAGTGGCATTTTTTCCGCCGGTCACCGGAGGTTAAATCTTAACTAAGCAAAGAGGTTCTCGAGTGAGCCTCTTTGCGGAGATTTCTTATGATTGGCGCCGGACTCCGAGCAGAGATCGGAACGAAATCGCGTGTGACTGCAACTTTAAGATTTGTGATCACGATTTCGACGGCGCTCCTGTTGTCCGGCCTTTTTCATAGCCCCCAATTAGGCGGTTTTGCCGCGCTGGGGGCTTTTATGGCTCTCTTAAGCGACACCGAAAGCGACTTAATTTCGCGCTTGGGCGGTGTTGCCATAACTTTTGTCGGCGTAATGTGTGCCGCACTCCTCGGCGTTGTGCTCAAAAACATGGAGTACGGCAAATGGCTGGTCATCGCATTGGTCTGTTTTGGCCAGAACCTGGTGACCTTTGCTGAGAAATTCTGGTGGCTTTGGGGAAAGTACGTTTTAGTTTTCCTTCTCATCTCCATCTTTGATTTCACGCCGGATCTGATGGCTTTTGTCGGCTACTTCGTCGGTTTTAGCCTGGCGGCCATCGTGCTCGATCACTTCGTTTGGAGATACGAGAAACTGTCGCTTCGACCAATGGCTCAGCTCAAACTCGTCGAAGGCGGCAACCGCAACTCTTACGCCTACGCGGTCATTTCCACGGCTACTCTGATATGCGCTTTGAGCTGTTCTTTTCTGTTTGATTTTTCCGAACCCGGATGGGTCGGAATTACCGCGCTTTATTTATTAAATTCCAACGTGGCCGCCGGCTATAAACGTGTGGTCCAAAGAATTCTCGGAACACTGCTCGCTTACTTCTTAGTCATCCTTATCTTTCCGCATATTGACGATAAGCTTGTGCTCGGTGCGCTGATCGTGGCATCTTCTGCGGGCATTCCGGTATTTGTCGGCGGGAATTACACCTGCATGACTTTCTTTATCACGTGCTACATCCTTTTTGTATTGGATTGGCTAATGCGTGCATACGGAGGAGACTATTCCATCCTTATTTGGAGGATTTGGGACACGCTGATGGCGGCAGGATGGGTCGCCTTCGGACTCGGCGTACTTTATCTGTGGGAAAAGTATCAGAAAAAGGCGACTTTAGGTCCGACATCCCAAGAAACGAGAATTGACAAAAATTGACCCCCAAACCAGAATTAACCGTTTGAGGAAACAAAAAGTTCTTCACAGAAAATCACATAATCAGGAACGATTCCATGGCTGACGACAACAAGACACCGAACGCAACATCAACCGCAAAACCTGCTGCTGCAGAACCGACCAAGGCGGCTGCTCCGGCAGAAGCAAAGCCCGCTGCCAAAGCTCCGGCAAAGCCTCGTACTGTTAAGGCACCGACCATCCGCAGACCGGCTGTACGCCGAACGGCTGTTAAAGCTACTGCACCTGCTGCAAAAGAGCCCTCTTTGAAGGAAGTGTCTTTGGACGATCCTTCTCTGTACATTAACCGCGACATCAGTTGGATTGAGTTCGACCGTAAGGTTCTTGAAACGGCAATGGATCCCGAGATCCCGCTGCTCAACCGAGTTCTGTTCCTGTCCATCTTCTACAATAATCTCGACGAATTCTTCATGGTTCGCGTGATGAACGTTCAAAGACAGGCCAGAAGCGGAGCCGAACCGACCGGTCCGGATAAGATGCCGCCCGCCCGTCAGCTTTCCGAAATCCGTCGTAAAGTTACCGAGATTCTCGAAGAAGCTGAAAACCTCTGGATTGATACGCTCAAACCCGAGCTCGAGAATAAAGGCATTCGTTTCTCTAAGTACTCTGCGCTGAACGCAGCACAGAAGAAGGAAATGAACCGCTATTTCGACGAAGATATTTTCCCGGTTCTGACGCCTCAGGCCGTTGACAAAGGCCGCCCGTTCCCGATGATTTCCAACACAAGCTTGAACTTTGTGATGGAGCTTGAGGCGGTAGAAAGCGGTGTTTCGGTGAAGAACCGTTTTGCTCGCTTGAAGTGCCCGAACAATGTGCCGCGTTTCCTGTTTGTTTCCAATAAAGACAACACCGTTACGCCGGATCTTTCCTACGCCACAACAGACGGCGTGATCGTTCTTACCGAAGATCTGATCGGAAACCGTTTGAATACGCTCTTCCCGGGTTACAAAGTTAAGTCTCAGGGTCTTTTCCGTATCACTCGCAACACTGACGGTGAAATTGAAGAAGACGAAGCCGACGATCTGCTGTCTGCTGTTCGTGACTATGTCGAACAGCGCCGTTTCGGTTCGATCGTCCGTGTCGAAATTGAAAAGGGCATGCCGCAGCGTCTTCAGGACTTCCTGTATGAACATCTGGATCTCCATCCGAACCAGTTCTATCGCTGCCGTGTTCCGCTGGCCTTCTCCGAATTCGGCCGCATGATGAAGATCGATCGCCCGTCTCTGAAGTATCCGGCTGATCATCCCAAGACACCAAAGGCTTTTGAACCGGGCCGCAATTGCTTCGACGAGATCCGCAAACGCGATATCCTTGTCTACCATCCGTATGACTCTTTCAACTGCGTGCTGGAGTTCTTAAAGCAGGCCGCGCTGGATCCGAATGTTGTCGCAATTAAGCAGACGCTTTACCGCTGCGGCAGCGACTCTCCCGTTGCCAAGGCTTTGCTTGAAGCACGCCGCCGCGGCAAACAGGTGACCGCTGTCGTCGAATTGAAAGCTCGTTTCGACGAAGAACAGAACATTAACTGGGCCGAAGAGATGGAACGCAACGGTGTCAACGTTGTGTACGGTTTTGCCGGCCTCAAGATCCACGCTAAGCTTTGCTTCGTGGTTCGTCGCGAAAAAGGCAAGCTCGAGCGCTACACGCATATCGGTTCCGGCAACTACAACGCTGCTTCTGCCAAGATCTATACTGACTTAGGTCTCTTCACGGCTAATAAAGACATCAACGATGATGTCCAAGATCTGTTTAATGTGATGACCGGCTACGGTTTGGTCAGCCATTACCGCAAGTTGCTAGTGTCTCCGCACACGCTGCGTCCCGGCATCACCAAGCTGATTCGCCGCGAAATCGATCAGCACAAGAAGCACGGCAACGGCCACATCATCATTAAGTGCAACCAACTGGTTGACTATGAAATGGTCAAGGTTCTTTATGAAGCCAGCCGCGCCGGTGTGAAGATCGAATGTATCGTTCGCGGTATCTGCAGTCTGCGCCCCGGCTTGCCCGGCGTTTCCGATACGATCACAGTTCGTTCGATCGTCGGACGTCTTTTGGAACATGCCCGCATCTACTACTTCCATAACAACGGAGATGAGGAGATGTACTTCGGCAGTGCCGACTTGATGACGCGTAACCTGAACGGCCGTATCGAAGTGTTGACGCCGCTTCTGCAGGAAAACCTGCGCAATAACGTTATGAATCAGATCGTCATTCCTCAGCTGAAGGACAACATCCACGCCTGGGTCATGAATTCCGACGGTTCTTACACCAAGTTTCAGCCTAAGAAAGATGAGCCTGTGTACGACAGCCAGGAAGAAATTGCGAAGAAATTAAACCTCATGAAGAAATAATCTTCAGATGCGTTAACTACAAAACTCCCGCAGTTTGATACTCGGGAGCTTTTTTTGGAGTAGAGATACATGGCACGAGACACTTCATCTCTTCAAGAAGCAAAAATGCTCCTGGAGGTTCTGAAGCGGATTCCTCTGAACCGTAAAATTTCCACGACAGACCTGCATCAGCAGCTCGCGGCGGCAGGCTTTGAATTAAGCCGCCGGACTCTGCAACGTTATTTGAAGGCTTTGTCTGAAAGCGACATGGGTGTTCAGTGCGACGACAAATCGAAGCCCTTCGGATACCGGCGTCTTTTGAATTCCAACGACTTGGATCGTGTAGGGCTTGGCGCCGACGGTGCGCTCTTGCTTCTGCTTGCTCGAGAGCATTTGCGCTATCAAATGCCGCCCGATCTTACCAATTCGCTGTCCTATCTTTTTGATGCAGCAGAAAATTACATGCACACAGCGTCGGGCTCTTCGCCGGAGAAGCGGTGGCTGAGCAAAGTGCGTTTTGTGAGCGGAAGTCTGCCGCTTTGCCCGCCGATGATCCGTCCTTCGATATTTAATAAGGTTTCCGAGGGCTTATTTAAACAAGTCAAACTCGATATCGTTTATTTCAAAAGTGAGAACGAAGAAGAGGTGCAGCTGCGGGTGTCTCCGCTGGGACTGGTTCAGCAGGATGTCAGGTTGTATTTAGTCTGCTGTTATGAAGACACGACACAGATCAGAAACCTTGCACTACATCGCATAAAGAAAGTTGAACTGACCTCTTTCATAGCTGAAGAGCCGAAGGGATTTGATCTGCAGCAGTACGTTGACAGAAGTCCGTTTAATTACGGCAATGCACAAAAGGTATTGCTGGAGATGGTATTTAAAAACCGTCAGACAGCTTTGATTCTCAGAGAAACACCGTTTAATCGGATGCAGAAGCTGGAAGAGAGAAGAGACGGAACGTTTAAATTAACGGTAGAAGTGGCAGATACTGTTTTACTCACCGGGTGGATAGAAGCTTGGCGAGAGAAGGCCGGAATTATTTCGGTCAAGAAAACGCCGATCCGATAACAACAAAAATCCCGCCACAGCAGCGGGATTTTTGTCGAATGCTTAAGAAGAATTACTCTCGGTCAGTGCGATAGAAATATTTTTGATGACGGCTGTTTCTTCTTTGATCATATGCGTAGCGAATCCAGGCTTCAGAGAGAGATTCTCCGTCTCTCCAATTGAAGGTGCGGACGCCTGCCCAAAGTTTCGGGTTCCACATCGGTTCGTCAGGAATACGAATAAAGGCATTTAAGCTCGGATATTCCTTAGGATTCTGCTTCATCATGACCGTCTTGCAGTCACGCACGAAGTCACCGTAGAAGTCGTCTACGAAGCGGTCAAACTTGGAGAAATCGATGGTGACGTCTTTGCCGCCGTTCGGAGAGGGCTCAACGAGAAGAATCGGAGAGCCGGTACTGTTCTTAGCAAGACGAAGCGTGATGCCGCCGTAGGTTTCATAGACGCTCTTGGAATAATCCGGCGTCGTCTGGAAGAAGTCTTCCGCGATCGGATTTAAACGAGGTTTGCGAAGCCAGGGCTTGTTCGGGACGTTCGGTCCTGAAATGACCATGGTGCGGGGATCTGCAAGAACTTCGGGCGGAACGTTCAGATCCTTAGAGTGAACCATTTCCTCGAAAGCATGCTTATCTGCGTTTTTCTGCATCAGATCAAGGATTGCCCAAACTTCAGGAAGGTTTTCCGCCGGCAGATCAAATTCATCGACATAGCCGAATTTGGCGCTTTCTTCTTGGTAATTCGGACGCTGATCCAAAGCATGCATGACTTTCCAAGAACGACCTTGAGAAGCAGAGGGGACAGGCCATTTGGGTTCTTCAGCTTCCTGACCATCAGCGTTCATATCCACCGGAAGTTCGTTTTCCATGTCGTAGGCGGGAATCTGATAAATATTTGGGTTGTGTTTGGGAAGCTGGGGTTTATTTTCCTGTGCTTTTTTGGCCTGAGCAGAAGCTACGGCGTTGTCCACGGCGCTCTGAATAAACGAGTCGTGCAGGGCCTTTTCATTCTTACTTGCATTTCGGCCGCGCATCGTTCTCTGGAAGAGAGAGTTTCTGCGGTTTCCTTTGTCACGCTGCTGGAAGTTTTCGCGTCGGCTGTTGTTTGAAGAAAATTCGGAATGTGAAGCGGGCGTTTCAAACGCAGGCTCTTTGACTTCCGGTGCGGAACGAGTTTCCTGAACGGCAGGTTCGGGTGCCGGACTAAAGACTCGCGGCTCGTTACTGAAAGTCGGCGCCGGTGCGGGCATCGAAACGGCCGGTGCAGGACTGACAGGTGCCGGGGCAGCTGCTGCCGGAGTGACAGCTGTCGGAGCCGCTGCTTCCGTAGGTTCCGGCGGACGTTTCTTTAATTGGAGTTTAGGTCTTCTCGGGGCTTCAGCAACCGGAGATTCAATAGGAGAGGAAGTTTCTACAGGGGTTTGTGTTGTCGGAGCGGACTCAGCTGCTTGTGCAGCCTGGGACTGAGCGTTTGCGATCGCCGTTGCCTTAGTTTTCTCGTAATCTTTTACCCAATTGTATAGGCTAACGATATTGATGCCTAAGTCAGCAGCTACGGCAGCCGCCTTTTCTTTGCCTTCTACAACTCGCAGAGCTGCATGATGTTTAAATGAAGGATCAAAAGTTCGACGTGTTCTTTTTTGTTCCATAAACAGCGTTTCTTAAGTATTGCCGTCATTGGGAAGTTTTCTATCCATAAGCATTAGGAAAACGGCTTTCGATTAAATAAAAAGGAAAGACGAACGGGAAATCGAAACGTTAATAAAAACTTTCGTAGAGATAGACGGCGACGTGTCTTCGGGAAAGATTGTACCTTTATTTAGGTAAAAAGAGTTTAAAAATTAATCAAAAAACTGCGTTATTTCTTATTCTGGGCTTGATTTTCTGAGATTACAGGGAGGTCTTAAAATCAAGCGGAAAAGTTCTTAAAACAGAAAGCTTCCTTTCGAAAAGATTGATTTCCTAGGGAAACTACCTAAAAAATCACTCGTTTTTATGTATGGTTCCTCTTCAAAATGACGCCATTCTCCTTTTTGCTTTTATTTAGTTAATAAATATCGTTATGACAATTAAGAACTCAACCTTTGGGGAGTTGACAGTTGCGGCTGCCCTTTGTTCTTCTGCCATTATGTGTGCATCCACGGCTTCAGCAGCCGGTTTCCAACTGACCGAACAGAGCGTGGCAGGTATGGGCCGTGCCCATGCCGGCGCCGGTATCGTCGGTGATGACGTTTCTGCGATTCATTTCAATCCTGCCGGCATGACACTTCTGCATGGTCTCCAGACGACCGTTGCGGGCACTTATGTCTCTTTGGATATTGACTACAAGGGACTTGACGGTGAGAGAGAAAACGGCCGGGACAAACCCGCAACAGTTCCCGCAGCCTTTCTTTCTTATCAGGTGAACGATTCTCTTTGGTTGGGTTTAGCCATTACTTCGCCTTATGGCATGAGAATTCGCTATGGAAGTGATTGGGCGGAAAATCAGCGTGGTATTAGCGGTTCTGTGACTACTGTTGATATTAACCCGAATGTTGCTTGGAAAGTAAACGATTACATCAGTCTTGGTGGAGGTGTCTCTGCTCTTTGGACACACTCCAAAATTAAAAGTGGACTTCCAATTGGTGGCGGCCAATTTGAATATAAAGGTTCTGACTGGATGTTTACCTATAATTTAGGCTTGATGATCAGTCCCAATGAAGACTTGCGGTTTGGCGTTTCCTATCGCTCTTCAGCACACGTTACTGCCCGTGGTGATTACTACATTCGCGGTAATGCAATTATGAACGGAGAAAGTGATGGTAAGGGGCGTCTCCAGACTCCTGAGACTGTCTATATTTCAGGTACGTGGAAACCTATTCAAAGGCTTAGATTGTCTGGTTTAGCTCGTTGGGCGAACTGGAAAAAGTTTGAGAACATGCGGTTTAGCATGGATAACAGCGGAAACCTTGAACAGACTTCAACGGCCTCCCCTTATTTGGCTGGGTTTGCACAGCAATTGAAAGTTCCAGTTAGCGCCGCAGGAGGAATTCTGCAGAACAAATTTGCCAACATTAGTATTGAGAATAATTGGAAGGCGGCCTGGTTGTTCTCTCTCGGCGCAGACTTGGATATTACCGATCAGTGGACGATTCGCGGCGGTGTCGCACTTGAGACAGATCCTATCAAACAACAAAATCTGAGAACAGCATTAATTCCGGATACTAAGCGTCTTTGGCTGACATGCGGCTTGTCTTGGAAGCCCACTCCGAAGTGGCAGATTGATATGGCCTATGGTCATATTCGCGGCATCGGACACAGAGATCTTTATAAAGAAGCTGGAAGCAACGAAAAAGTTGGTAAGTTTGAAAAGATGAACGCGTGGATGGCCGGCGCTGCCGTCACCTATCGCTTCTAATTTCAACTCTTTTCTCTCAACAAAAAATCCGGTTCTGGCCGGATTTTTTGCTTAGTGGCGTGGATATCGAAGCAATAAGCCGATAAAGACAATGGCGGAAATAAAGCTCAGAACGCTTCCCGGAAGGGCGCTGAAATTAGCAAATCCGTAATGTCTGATCGCTTCTCCGCCGAGGAAGGCACCGATCGCATTGGCGCCGTTATAAGCGATCTGACCTAAAGCCGCGAGAATCACTTTAGCGTCTCCCGCTCCGGCAATAATCAGCGCCTGCATGGGGCCGGAGATGAAAAAATAGCCGAAAGCGGCAAGAGACATGGAACTGATTGCCAGCCAAGGAATGTGAGAATAGAAGAGAGCGCCTAAGACAGCAATAGCAATAAGCGTTTGGCCGACGCAGACCAATGCAACATCCGAATAATATTTCGTCAGCGGAGCCGAAACGATGTTTCCGATAAACATCGATGCGCCTGCCAAAAACATGATTAAGGTCATGGATGCTGCCGGCAGATGGGCGATAGTGGCCATGATCGGATCAGCATAGGAGTAGTAGGCGTAGAAGCCGGCACTGCCGATAGCGACTCCTGAAAGGATGAACCAAGATGCCAGCTTTTAAGAGCCGTAAGCTCGTTGGAGAGCGGCTTCTTAACAACAGGCATGGAAGGAAGCCAGCGAGTTAAAGCTAGGATTAAAAGTAACGCTAGGCGGCTATGAAGCCGAAAATCAACCTCCAGCTCACGGCCAAACCGATGAGAGATCCCAGCGGTACACCGACGAGATTTGCGGATGTTTGACCTAAAACCATCAGCGTGACATCGCGAGAGGCTTTGTCGGGTTCGGTGAGACGTTCACAAACGACAGCGCTTAAAGCAAAGAAAATTCCGTGAGGAGAACCTGACACGAAACGTGCGGCGAGCATCATGAGGTTGTTCTGGGCCAGAGAAGCACCTAGATTCCCGCAGAGGATCAGACAGGCTGCAACTAAAAGTGTGGTTTTAAGGTTCGCGTTGCGCCCGAATGCTAATAGGCCGACGATGCCGGCGCAGACGCCTGCCGCATACGCAGAGATGTAAAGACCGGCCTGCGGAATCGTGACATGGAAATCATTAACGATCGTCGTTAACACCGGCACGATGCCGAGTTCGGCAACACCGAGGCAAAAGGTTCCGATGCAGAGAGCTGCAATATGTTTATTAAGCTGCATAGTGAGTTATAGATGAGTCGAGTCCACTTTATGCAAAAACCAGAGACAAAAATAAAAGGCCTGCTCTAAATCGGGAAGGAATACCCTGAGCAGGCCGAAACTCTAACGAAATTGTCAGACAGCAGCCATTAATTCCACTTCAAGTCGATAGCCGAAATGCAGTTCTTTAACAGGAACGACGACTCGAGCCGGACGAGCAGATTTGAATCGTTCGCTGTAAAGGCGATTGATATCGGGCCAGTCATTGAGGTCAGCAATATAAATGCGGCAGTTCACAACTTTTTCTAAAGAACTCTCACATTCTTTAAGGATTGTTTCGATGACGTCGAATACAGCATCAAACTGTTCTTTGACACTGGCTTCCGGTTTCACGCGCATTGGAAGGACGCCGGAAACATATGCGGCACCGTTAAAAATGACGGCATGCGAGTAATGGCCGTTGGGAGGCGGCAAAGACGGAAGAATAACTTCTCTCATAATGAAACTCCTTTCGGCTGCCAGCCATAGATGCGGTTCCAAATATCAACGATCTTGCCCTTACGAATGACGAAGTACTGAGGATGCTGAGCAGCCATTGCGCAGGCATGATTCGGAAGGATTCTGAGACGAGTCCCGATCGGGAAATCCTTGGGATCAACTAAGCGGCCGTCACGGTGAGTAATGATGCCGTGCTCTTGGTTGGCGGAAGCGACGATGAGATCATCAATCGGATTTCCGTCGATGTCGCATACCACCCCGTAGCCTTGATCGACAGCTTGAGCTGCTGTTCCCCGATCGCGGGAGAGAGCCATCCATCCGCCGTCTGTGATGATCCAGCCTTTTTCTTTTTGATGTCCTGTGACTTCAACTAACAAGGACAAAGCAATTTGATCAATTGTGCAAACCTTTAGCCCGGCCATCACCAAGTCAAAGAGACAGTAAACGCCACAGCGGACTTCGGTAACGCCCTCCCAAGATTCGGCAAAGACGGCGGTAGGAGTGGAACCTGCAGAGATAATCTTCGGATCGAATCCGGCCTTGCGCAGACGATTGGCGCAATGAACGAGAGAATCTCTTTCATTTTCCTGAGCCTTGAGGCAAGCGGCTTGACCGACACACTTATAGGAATCGCCTGCGTGTGTGAGCACGCCGGCGAAATAGGCCTTTCCTTGGAGAATTTTTGCGATTTCGATTAGATCGTCAGAGTCGGGCTTAACACCGGATCTGTGTCCGTCGACGTCGATTTCAATCAGAACTGGGCAGGGGATCTTTCTTTCTTCGCAGTAAGCGCTGAACTGCTCGGCTGTTTCCTTGTTGTCTAAGATGACCTTCAAGTCGCAGCCTGCTTCTCTTAAGTTTATGGCGCGTTCGAATTTTCCCGGCGAGATACCGACGGCATAAATAAGATCAATAACGCCGAGATTAAAGAAATACTCAGCTTCTAACAAAGTTGAAACGGTCGCAGGCCCCGAAGGGGATGTCATTTGAACCTTTGCGAACTCAATGCATTTTCCGGTTTTGAGGTGAGGGCGGAGCGCTACATGCAGACGTTCTGCTTTTTCTTTCATCCAATTACAGTTCCGAGTGAACTTGTCTAGGTCAAGGAGAAGGGCCGGGGTTTGAACGGTTTTGAGATTCACGATTGCTCCCAGAGATTGTTATTTTGATGGTTGTTATTTTAGATCAGCACTTAAATCCAAGGATTGAGGGGATTGAGACATGAGTGAAAACAAGGACATCTAAACCTAGACTTGTATTGCAGAAGCCATTGTTATGCAAACTATTTGGTTGAAAGAGATTTGCTAGTGTGTATAATTACACACTGTTGATTTACTTCGGAGCGAAACCATGGATAGTTCCAAGGTAATCAGCATACTTAAGCAAAACGGCTGGGTGCTCGTAAGTGTTAGAGGGGGACCATTTCAACTTTAAAAAGGATGGTGTACGCTTTATTGCCACCGTTCCACATCCAACTAAGGATTTATCAAAAGGGGTTTTGGCTTCTTTGAGGCGTGTTACTGGCCTAGAGCTTAGGTAAGTTGTTACAGGGCGGGGGCTCTGCCCCTGCCTCTCTTTACAGATTGAGGAGAGGTTATGCGTTACCCTTGTGTTATTGAACCAGGAGATGAAACCCATGCTTTTGGTGTTATTTTTCCCGA
>OCHO01002037.1_pt1 | contig 11292 bp, 7 predicted proteins | sample 1538441 | NCBI WGS metagenome assembly OCHO01 (sample SAMN04571691, study PRJEB22368) | human gut metagenome | biome: human gut; material: stool | host: Homo sapiens | place: Luxembourg | collected 2012-06-29
AGTTAAGTGGTTATTTAAATCTTTTTCTTTGTTGAACTATTTAAATAACACGAACCGAACTAAAAGGTTTTAGAAAAAGATGAAATTATTTGTTTTATTTGAATAATCTTTCGATGTCTTCCTCCTTGATTGTTGTCAAAACAGTTTTCCCATCAGGGGTGTAATTCGGTGAGGGACAGGCAAAAAGGTTGTCTACAAGGCTTACCATTTCTTCATTACTCAACACCTGTCCGTAAACAATAGCCGCCGCGCGAGCCAATGTTAATGCCAGAATACTTTGGATTTCTTCCTTGACGTCACTTCCTTTTTCCATCGCCGTATGCAGCATATTACGCACCAGTTCCACCGGATTCAGACCTTCAATCCCCGAAGGAATACCATTAATGGCATAGCTACCGCCTCCCAGATTACTCAAATCGAAACCGACTGCAGACAAATCATCCATAATACTTTGCAGTACAGCTGCTTCCGAAGCCGGCAACTGTAAGATTTCCGGGAACAGGACGCCTTGTGATACCCCCTGTTTCTGTTGGATCTGTACCATATAACGATCAAAAAGCACCCGTATGTGTGCCCGGTGCTGATCGATTAGCATCAAACCGGATTTAACTGAAGTCAAAATAAACCGCCCTTTAAACTGCAAATGCTGATTTCCTTTCTCTATCACCGGTTCACTGGCATACAAAGTAGAAGAAGCGGCAGAGGTGACCGTCTCCATCTTTTCTTCAACGAAAGCAGGTTGGCCGCCAATAGAAGAGTCTTCCCAATCCATTTCGGGTTCCGGTTGCGGGTTATTCATCTTACTGGCTTTCGTCAGCCCTCCGTACAAATCTTCCCATTCCACTTTCGAACGGCTGTACGATCCGCCACCACCGCCACCGGCAGAAACTTTAAACGGATTATAATCTGTATTATAATGTATCTTCGGAGGCTCGGAAGATATTTTCTCCTCAAATGCCGGAATGTCAGGCATATCTTCCGTATCAAAGTCGATGGAAGGGATCGCACTGAATTTACCCAACGACTCCTTCACGGATGCCGAAAGTATCTGCCAGATGGCCTGTTCATTTTCAAACTTGATTTCGGTCTTTGTCGGATGGATATTCACGTCAATATTGGCCGGATCTACATCAAAATAGATAAAGTAGGAAATCTGTTCACCAGTGGGAATCAACTGTTCATAAGCCTCCATGACTGCCTTATGAAAATAAGGATGACGCATATAACGCCCGTTAACAAAGAAATACTGATGTGCCCCTTTCTTACGGGCAGTCTCCGGCTTGGCTACGTATCCGGAGATTTTCACCATGGTAGTATTTACCTCTATATTGAGTAACTGCTGATTGAGCTTCTTACCGAAAATAGCAAGGATGCGCTGGCGTAATTGTGATACCGGAAGATTGAATAACTCCGAATCATTACTATAAAGCGAAAAGGCAACCTCCGGATGCACCAAAGCGATCCGTTCAAATTCGGCAAGGATGTTACTCAATTCCGTTGAATTAGCCTTTAGAAATTTACGACGGGCAGGTACATTAAAGAATAGGTTCTTTACAGAGAAGTTACTTCCTTTAGAACAGGACACAGCCTCCTGACTTTCCACTTGAGAGCCTGCAATCACCAGCTTCGTGCCCAATTCTTCCGATTCCGGACGTGTCTTTAACTCTACCTGTGCCACAGCAGCGATGGAAGCCAATGCCTCTCCGCGAAATCCCATTGTACGCAAAGCAAACAGATCTGCCGCTTGACGTATCTTGGAGGTGGCATGTCGCTCAAAAGAAAGACGGGCATCCGTTTCGGACATTCCTTTTCCATCATCAATCACCTGAATGCTGGTTTTACCTGCATCAGTCACCAATACATGTATATTTTGTGCATCTGCATCAATCGCATTCTCCACTAGCTCCTTGATGACAGACGCGGGACGTTGTATCACTTCACCGGCAGCAATCTGGTTAGCTACCGAATCAGGTAACAAATGAATTATATCGCTCATTCTTCGTAAATTAATAATTAAAAGTTCCAGCTTCCTGTCGCCAAATAATGCCACAGATAAAGAAGGAAAGCAATGATTATCAGTATGATTCCGAAAGAGACCGGTTTGCGGCCACTCGCTTTTCTTTTTTTCAAATGCGTAGTACCTTCGATGAACTTACCGCGAATATCCTCCGGATTAAATTCCTTTTCCGGAAGCATCCCCAAGTCACGTTTGGCGTTCTCCTCCATCTTTGCGAGCTTTTCTTTCCGCTCGTCTACATAAATGTATTGATGATTAAAGCCACGGGGCTTTCTCATTGAGTTAAACATTCCCATACTACTTCATATTTATTAAGTTTCGCTTTTCTGTTTTGGGTCGCCGGTCGGTGGTCGGTTTCAGTGTATCGCCCGCACGCTTACCCCGCCAGTTAAAGATATCATCCTTATTCAGCGGACGGACATAGTCGAACCAGGCAAAAGTGGGAAGACGCAATTTATCAGGCGGTATCTGGTCCATCGGATACATCGTTCCGTTGGATTTACCGATAAACAGTCCTTTTTCCATCTTCTTGTCCTTCATATAAAGATGGAGCACACTACCTTCCAGACAATTAAATCCGGTCATCGTACTGTCTTTTTCTTCCGGATAGAAAGCGGTCAACACATTACCAATCACTTCAATATGACGCATATCTCCATTGATGAAATAAGCTTTCATCTCTTTGCCGGACACTTGGTTATAATGAATAGAATCTTTCATTTCCACCGTCAACGCCTGGTTGATGATGTGCGCCCAGTCAATCGTGCTGTCATTCATATAAATCTTGATCTGCTCGCCAAGTAGTTGCTGCCCTTCATTCCAAAGAATAGGGTCGGTATACATGGTCATACAGGAATCCTTCGAATTATAGACCAGTGAGTCACATACTCCCTGAACATCCGTACGATACATACGTACCTTGTGATAAGCCTTCATCAACCGGAAAACGGAATCGGTATTCAGGTTGTAAGACACCAACTGCAATGTATCGCCATGCATAAAAAGACTGTCAGGCCCTTGCGAGTAGTCGATTGCCACCGCACGTTTCGTCGCAAACGCGGAGTCTGTCAATTCATTATAGAAACAATAATCACCCGTCAGCATATTCTTATTAATGGAATCTGTCATCTTCACATTATCGAACGCCTCGCCATAACCGATGATACGGTCATAGAACAGACTGTCGCCTACCAGTTTCTTTCCCTGATTGGTCAGTACCGAACGGTCCAACAATTCGGCTTGTTCGGTCATTGTGTTATAAAATCCCCGTTCCGAATAGATATGATTATTATCACTGACGATATTGGAAGGTCCGAGAATAACTGCGATTTTGCTTTCCGTATTATACCTTAACGTATCGGAAGTCAACACAAACTTTGGGTTTACCAACTTCACATCATGGTTGAATACCGACTGTTTCGTTGCAGGACTGTATTCTCCCCAATCGGAAGTCAATACATTCTCTTCATCCATCAAGGTTCCTCCCTCGAAATAATATCCGAGGTCGTAGAGACGGTCGTAATTCAAGCTATCTGTCAACAGGGTGGTGTTCCGATTAATCATCTTCACATTTTCACGAAGCTGCGCTATTTGCGTCATTCCGTCATAATAAAGATAATCACCGTAGATGAACAAAGTGTCTCCCTGTTCCATACGCACATTACTGAAGGCCTCCACAGAGTTGGTTTTCTCAAAAATCAGTGCACTGTCACAGTACATATACATACTGTCATGCCGCAATTTCACGTTACCAATCAACACCTGCACATCCGGACGCGCCAACTTATCCGCCTGACCTTCATCAGCATGAAGCAGATAAACTTTGGTCTTTTTATTCTCCGGTTGTTTCTTGTTATCCGGTTGCTTCTTGTTGTCCGATTGTTTCTTATTGCCGGCCGGTGTTTTGGCTTTTGGAGCCGACTTAGACGTATCCGCAGCCGATTTGATTGAATCCCCTGTCACAGGTTTCTGTCCCGTTGGCCTCACTTGTGCTACAAGACATACACCAAACAGGCATAGAAAGCCTATAAGGAGCCATCTATGCCTGTCTTGTTGTTTATTTTTCTTATTTGTTTTCAGCATATAAAATCAAAGCAAGGTTACATCAGTCCTTCTTGACCCAACCCGGATACTTGAAGTCACACTTCTGCCAGTTTTCGTTGATGCGTACATAAGTATGTTTCTGCTTGTCCAGAATCCATTTCTGCAACATCTCTTCACGGCGTTTCTCCATCACAATTTCTTTCAGGTCCTGATAGTCTTCTGCAATGGTTGCTTTATGACCGTTGATTTTTGCTTTCAACTTCACGATAGCACATACTTCTTTTCCATCTTTCTCATTAATCATTGTAAAGGCTTTGGAAATTTCGCCTACATTCATCTTATCCACTACCTTAGCAACGTCTTGAGGAAGATCCTGCATCTGGAACTTAGAAGTAGTCACACCTGAATTTTCATTGATGTTCACCATAATACCATGGTTGTTACGAGTATCTTTATCCTGTGAGATAACGGCAGCCGCATCATCAAATGTAAATTTGTTGGCACGAATATCATCGGCAATAGAATCCAGACGGGCACAAGCCTCGGTCAGTTCTTTTTCCGATACTTTCGGACGCAACAAGATATGGCGAGTGTTGACACGGTCACCACGTTTTTCAATCAACTGGATAATGTGAAAACCAAATTCCGACTCCACAATCTTGGAAACTTTCTTCGGATCTTGCAAACTGAACGCTACATTCGCATAAGCAGGGTCCATCATGCCACGTCCCATGAATCCACATTCACCACCTTTAATGGCAGATGCCTTGTCTTCCGAATACAAACGCGCCAATGTAGAGAAGTCAATTTCTCCTTTTGTCACACGATCCGTATAATCACGCAACGTCTTTTTTACATCCTCAATCTCCGAGATAGGAATTTTCGGTTGTAAAGTAATGATCTGCACTTCTACCTGTGTCGGAATGTAAGGAATACTATCTTGTGGAAGGTCTTTAAAATAACGGCGTACTTCTGCCGGAGTCACTTTGATTTCTCCTACCAGTTTCTGCTGCATCTTCTGAACGGTCAATCCGTCACGTGCATTATCACGCAGCGTCTCACGAATCTGGGTGGAAGTTTTATTGAAATACTCCTCCATCTTCTCTCTGGAACCGATCTGCTGGATGTACATGTTGGTCATCATATCCACACGCTGGATGATTTCCGCTTCGGAAACCTCGATACTGTCCAACTTTGCCTGATGCAGGAATAACTTCTGCACAGCAATCTCTTCAGGAATTACACAATAAGGATCGCCGTCAAATCTGCGTCCATTATACAAGGCATCCATACGGGCCTCTTCTACATCTGATTTCAAAATAGCTTCGTCACCTACTACCCAAACTACTTCATCAACCACATTATCTTGTGCATAGGTTGCCACATTAGCAAATATTGCCAGGACAAGGGTAACAACAAATCTAAAGTTCACAAACTTCTTCATTCTTTGTATTTAATAATTATATATAATCTTCTTCTTACTTACTGCCTGCTGATACAAGTCGTTCTTTACCTGTTCCATAAAGCTCACCCGTTTCTGATTAACCAGTAAGTCTTTCACTTCCGAACGGGCAAATTCATACGGTTTCTCTTCACCAATTCCGCGATAATCGCTCACATTCAGGAAATAATAATAGGCCGTATCTTTCAATTCTACCTGCCGGTGTTTGTCTACGTACTCTTCCGGTGCCTCTACTTTCAGTGGAATCATATCCAGTACATCAGTCACGGACACCCATTTGTCATAGAAGTATTCGTATTTCACTGCATTCTGTAAGCTATATTTTTCCAGGCTCTCGACAGCATCCTGTTTTTCCGACTTATACCACCTGCGCACATTGTTCAGCTGGGGAGCCGTCAACGGCACTTTGATAAACAATCCCTTAATCAACGGGGTTTCCAGTTTAAACAGTTCTTTGTTTTTCCCGTAATATTCTGCGATCTCTTGTTCGGAAATATCATTCGACAGCTTCTGGTTTATCAACTCCTGCTGATAAGTATGCATAATCAACGCTTTCCGATAATTCTCCACTAGTTTGTCTACATCCACATTATCGGGAATATTGTTCGCAGCTTTCTCATATAATAAAATCTCTTCCGCCCAACTACGAATATAATGTTCGGTGAAGAGAATACTATCATCTTTTGACAATCCGACCGAAAGCACGGACATCAAATCTTCTTTATATAAAAAGTTACCGTCCACCTCTACCAAAGGAGTCTTTCCTTTGTGGTCGCGCTGTTCCTTGCACGCTCCACAACCAAGAAGGGTAATCAGTAAGAGGACTAATATTCGCATTGGCAACTAAAATCTACTTATTTAAGGTACGAAGATAGTGAATAATCGGTTACATCAGTTATTATTAACTGTTTTTAAAACCTCTTGGTTTATTTCAACCTTACCAAACTCCCTCAATTCCCGCGCCCAGCACGTGTCAAGATAGCTTCGATAATCCTTTCGCACCTGTTCAATTACTTCCCGATAATCATCCGGTCCTTTCATTTTTTCGCCTACCACAACGGTAAAAGGATAAGACATCACGGGTTCGAAACCACCCTTCTTAAAAACCAGTTTATCTATATATTTATTGTCTCCGTCGGCAAAAATACCTTGTTCAACCTGTATCTTTTCCGTCCCGGATGTATTAAAAGTTTGCCGAAGCTGGTCCGCCCACTCTTTTTCCGGCACTTTCTTCAGCATTTTTTTAGCTTGCTTTGCCGTCTTTTTATCAACGCAATGAAGCACGACTCCTCTATACCGGGGACTCTCCCACCGATAATCCGACGAATGAAATTTGAAATAGGTAGCCAATCCGGCCCGGTCATTAATAGCAGGCAACTCTATTTTCTGCCGTGTGATTTCTTTTACCAAATAGTTTTCGTCAGATTCCCGCAAGGCAACACGAATTTCCGGATGCTTTTTATCTATATTCCGGCTTTCATAATCCAATAATGATTTAGCAATAAACCCTTCCAACTGGCGTTTGACAGATTGAGGATGAGAAGAGGCAAAACGCGTGAACATAGCTCCGGTATATACCTGTCCATCAATCGTAAAGAGATTTTGTTCTGTCCGGCCTTTCGTCAACAGCTCTTCCATTGCTGCCTGATTCGGGGTATACTGCCATGACTTTTTTAATCGGTCGAGCATCGCTGCCGTGCCTCTGTCTAAAACCTCCTTACGCCGTAACCGCTCTATCAACCTGCCACTGACATTTTCATAAGCAAATGCTTCCTCCCGGTCAATCACTTTCAAGATATGAATCCCTTCAGGAGTGAAGAATGGCTGTGATACCGCACCTTTCGCCAAAGAGAAAGCGACATCCTCAAATTCACTCGTTGTCTCCAGACCTTCTATCCATCTACTCTGCTTATCATCCGAATAGATTTCCACCAAACGGTTAAAATTCAAATCCGGCTGATTCTGTATCACCCGGTATATAGAATCCATCCGGACTTTTTCTTCTTCCAAATGACGGGAAGTAACCGTCTGCGGTAAACGTTTAAAAATTTGCATGACTTGCACCCGGCCGCTACGTGCTTTCAATCCCATCTTCTGATACAAGACACGGGCACAACTATCCATCACTTGTTTGTCAATCAGATAAGATTCTACCAATTCTGTCCGACGCTTCTCGTGTTGTTTACGGAAAACTGTAGTCGTATCAAGTCCGGCAGCCCTGGCTGCTTCCACCTTCAACTTTGATTGAGCGAAAAGTGCCGCATACTCTTTTGGTGAAAGCTGGGCATTTGAGCGTTCTGCATAACGGCGGTATGCATTTTCAAATTCCGAACGGAGTACCTCTCTTCCGTTAACACGCATCAATACCGGATCTTCTTGCGCAAAGACCGCGACAACAAAGAGAGAAATACATCCCAACAACAGGCTTCTTTTCATCATCATTTTTTTATTTTCCAAACAATAAACAACAAACATCACAGAGACAATAACAGATAAACAACAAACGGTGAGCAGTGAACACTTTGCTGACAATACAGCCTGTTCACCGTTCACCGTTAATAGTTCACCGTATCTATCTATTATTCCGGACGGCTATAGTTAGGCGATTCACTAGTAATCGTCACGTCGTGCGGATGGCTTTCCATTACACCTGCATTGGTAATGCGGGTAAACTTAGCATCGTGAAGTTTATCAATATTGGCAGCACCGCAGTATCCCATACCTGCACGCAAACCACCTGACAACTGATAGACAACTTCGAAAAGCGTACCTTTATAAGGAACACGGGCAGCAATTCCTTCCGGAACCAGCTTCTTCACATCAGCAGTTCCACTCTGGAAGTAACGGTCTTTCGAACCGTTCTCCATCGCTTCCAACGATCCCATACCACGATAGGATTTGAATTTACGACCATTGAAGATGATTGTGTCACCCGGAGACTCTTCTGTTCCGGCAACCAATGATCCGATCATTACACAATATCCACCGGCAGCCAACGCTTTCACGACATCGCCCGAATAGCGCAAACCACCATCGGCAATCAAAGGAATACCTGTACCCTTCAAGGCTTTTGCTACATCATAGACAGCAGACAACTGTGGAACACCTACACCGGCAACCACACGAGTGGTACAGATAGAACCTGGACCGATACCGACTTTCACTGCATCCGCTCCTGCTTCTACCAACGCTTTTGCAGCTTCTCCGGTAGCAATATTACCCACTACGATATCAATGTTCGGGAAGCGTTTCTTAGCTTCTTTCAGTTTTTCAATCACAAACATAGAGTGTCCGTGAGCCGTATCAATCACAATTGCATCCGCACCGGCATCTACCAATGCTTGCATACGATCCAGCGTATCGGCAGTCACACCTACACCGGCAGCTACACGCAAACGACCTTTGGCATCTTTACAAGCCATCGGTTTATCTTTTGCTTTTGTAATATCTTTATAAGTGACAAGGCCAATCAACTTTCCGTCCATTCCGACAATCGGAAGTTTCTCGATCTTATGTTTCTGAAGAATCTGTGCAGCAGATTCTAGATCAGTAGACTGGTTTGTAGTTACCAATCTTTCTTTCGGAGTCATGACAAGATCAATATGTTTAGCCATGTCTCTTTCGAAACGCAAATCTCTGTTGGTAACAATACCCACCAAGTAACCTTCATCATCTACCACAGGGATACCACCGATTTTGTATTCCGCCATGATGTCCAGTGCATCCTGCACAGTAGAACCTCTTTTAATAGTTACAGGGTCATAAATCATACCATTTTCGGCACGCTTTACAATAGCAACTTGTCTTGCCTGTTCTTCGATAGACATATTTTTGTGAATCACGCCGATACCACCCTCACGAGCAATGGCAATAGCCATTTTCGCTTCGGTAACCGTATCCATGGCAGCCGTCACAAAAGGAATTTTTAACTCAATGTTTTTTGAAAACTTAGTCGAGAGATCGACAGTGCGCGGTAAAACTTCAGAATAAGCGGGGATCAACAATACGTCGTCGTAAGTTAACCCATCCATTACAATCTTATCAGCAATAAATGACATAGGGCTATGCGTTTAAAAATTATTGCGTGCAAATATACGGTTTTTATTCAAAATGCGCAAACTGTGCGCCAGAATATTTAATGAGGGGAGCTAATTAATACTTATCAGAAAGAATTGCCTTAAAAGAACACATTCAAAGAACCGAATTAAAGAACAACTTTAAAGAACAAGATTATGGAAAGGCAGATTTTTATTAATGAGATGCAAGCTCGTTTCAATTTAAGAAAACCACGTAGCGAGAAGCCAACCAATCTCTATTTAGTATGCAGAATAAACAACAAACAGGTTAAACTATCTACAGGGGTAAAGATATATCCAGGCCACTGGAATGAAAAAAGACAAGAAGCATATATCAGCGTACGCCTATCAGAGTTAGATAATATAAATAACACTATAGTGAACAAGAAAATCACAAAACTAAAAGAATATTTCATCGAATTTAAGCATTATCTTTGTATGCATCCAGACGAGATTGGAGAAAGTATGAAACTATTAAAACAACACATATATAAAGATAAGATGAAGAAAGAATTACAGAAACCCGTAACTTTTATAATGAAACAAATTATAGAAGCAAAGACTTGTGCAGAAAGCAGTAAGAAACAATATCGTTCTAACATAGACAAATTCGAGCGTTTTCTCAAAGAGAATGAAATTCCCAATACATGGGAGAGCATGAATTTAGATACTATCAATCGCTACCAAAAGCAAATCATAAAAGAAAACCCATTGCATCCTCATAACACTTTGCGTAACATAATTAAAGGAACTATATTTAATTTACTAGGGATAGCAGATAAAAGACTGGATATTCCTTTCAAATGGTCTGACAGCAATTTAAACAGTTTTGAGTTCGTGAAAGATAAATCCAACAAAGAATTAGCAGACAACAAAAAAGTTTCATTAACAGAAGAGCAACTGAATAAATTCTACAAGCATATCATCACGGGAACAGAAAGACAAATAAAGAAATACACAGAAATTAGAGATTTATTCATATTACAATGTTTAGTTGGGCAACGAATTGGAGATATGCAAAAATTCTTTAATGGAGATAATGAAATGGACGAAGAAGCAGGAACTATCTCTATTATACAACAAAAGACAAAAGCCAGAGCTATAATTCCACTATTGCCATTAGCCAAAGAAATTATATCTAAATATGAGAATAAAGAATTATTATATTATAAAGAAAGAAAGTCCATTGTCAATGAAGCCTTAAAAGAAGTAGCAGAACAAGCAGGATTAGACGAGCCTATCACTTATGAAGAAAACGGGATTAAACAAACCCAACCTCTTTATAAATTACTGCATACACATACAGCAAGGCATACTTTTATCACAATATTGTGTAGAAAAGGCATCCCCAAGGAAACTGTTATTATAGCGACAGGACATGAAGATACAAAAATGATAGACAAAGTTTATTCTCATTTAAACAGTAAAGATAAAGCAAAGAAAGTCTCTAATGCTTTCAAAAGTTTAAATAATGGCATTTTTAATATGGGCAAGGTGGAGACAAATTCTCTCAATGAAGCGAAGCCTACGAACGATGCAACTAATAATATCACCTTCGATACTCTGTTGGACACTCAATTTTTTGCATCCCGAATCAATAAAGCCAGTGACATGTTTGAACGTATGGGGTATGTGAAGGACGGCAAACTATATGATTACAATAGCGAGATAAGTGGTATTGTGAAAGAAATAGA
>OCHO01002042.1_pt1 | contig 11269 bp, 29 predicted proteins | sample 1538441 | NCBI WGS metagenome assembly OCHO01 (sample SAMN04571691, study PRJEB22368) | human gut metagenome | biome: human gut; material: stool | host: Homo sapiens | place: Luxembourg | collected 2012-06-29
ATTATGCATGGATTGTCAGTAAAAGATGTAGAGTTTAATGGTGCAATGCTGAGAGCAGCACAGATAGAAGATATCGTATGGGTAGGAGTTAAGTGGATCTGTGATGGGCTTGGATTGAGTGAAGACAGAGGGAAATATGAACGCAAGAAAATTCAAAAAGATTTGGTATTGAGCAAGGGGGTAAATTTTTACCCTCTAGGTACAGATAATGCAAATAGCGATGTTTTATGTCTAATGTTAGAATATCTTCCTTTGTGGCTAGCGAAGATTTCTATTACTCCAACGATGAAGAAGGAAAATCCAGAACTAGCCGATAGATTAGTAGAATATCAGCTTAAGGCAAAAGATGTGTTAGCAGAAGCATTTCTTTCTAAGAGAAAAGAGATTGTTCCGGAAGTTAGAAATAATATGATTCAGATTCCTATTCCTGAAGTTCCAAACTATGCAGAAGAATTTGAAATTCTTTATGCAAAATTAGACGATCTGGAAGAACAGAATCAGAAATTATACAATGGAATGTCAAATATGGCGAAGTTGCTTCTTGATATGAGTTCACGAAAAGAAACACAATTGCCGGAAAATAAAATACCTGTAAAAGAAATTTCAGAAGAAGATTCGTGGAAACAGATTGTGTACGGAAAAGCGGAAAACATTGTATGTAATAGTAGTTTCCGTAAAACAGCAAGCGTCTTAAAACATATTTATGATTACATGAGACAGAATTATGGTATCTGCTGGGAACAGGAGGCAAAAGACTATAAGGAACGGAATAATCTCAGTTATTCACCAAAGACCATTGAGGTTGTGTATCAAAATGAAGATCTCCGAAGTATTTTCATAGCTGTGTTGACAGATATGGAATATAAAGCAAAAGAAGCTAAGGAAAAGAAGAATGAAATTGATTGGTCAGATCAACAGATTCTTCCGCTTGTAAAGAAATATGATGATCACAGTAATGGTTTTATGGTTACATATAAGAAGGTGTACACAAGAATGGAAGAGAATAGCCGGATTGGTTGGAAGAATCTTGTAACAAGATATATAAATGAATGCGGTGGAAAGCCAACCAAGAAAGATTTGATTAATACACGAAAGTCTTTGCAGAAGAAATTTACAAAGGCAATTGAAGAACTAATGGAGGAATAAGATATGAAAGTAATTAGTAGATTTGAGACAAATGGAAAGAAAATGATTACTGTTATGATTGGATGTAATGTTTCTGTTATGACGGAAAGAGATTATAAATGGATTTGTAACCGTTGTGTATAAAGTGTGTATTAAAAATATTGACATTACACACTAATTGTGTATAATATAAGTAGAAAGAGGTGATACTTATACGTGAAGAGAAATGATTTAGTAAAGAAACTTGAAGATGGCGGATTTATTTTCGAAAGACATGGTGGGAGTCATGATATCTATATAAAAGGAAATGTTAAAGAAACTATCCCAAGACACAAAGAGATTAATGAACGGTTGGCAAAGGCAATATTAAAGAGAAATGGACTTTTATAGTCCATTAATCTTTAATGATTTTTATTATATAAAACATTGAATGGAGGTTGTTAATAGATGAAAAATGTATATCCTGTATTTTTCACCAAAACAAACGAAAATATATTAGTTGAAGTTCCAGATTTTAGTATTCTGACTGAAGGAAATGATATGAATGATGCTATGGAAATGGCTAGAGATGCAATCGAATTAGAATGTGTATCAATGGAAGATAACAATGAAAAAATTCCATCTCCATCAGATCTAAAAGATTTAGATATTACAAAGGGAACATTTGCGAATGATGGGGAAACAATAGTGTCTTTTGTTGATATTGATTCGGCTATATATAGGAAAAAGATTGATACAAAAACAGTTAGGAGAAATGTTGCATTGCCTAGTTGGTTAAATTATGAAGCAGATCAAGCAGGTGTGAATGTATCACGGATTTTACAAGAAGCGTTGATGAATGTATTAAAAGTGGAAAATAGAATGTAAATGATGAAAGAATTGTTTTATGAGAGGTAAATGAATAATAGAACAATAATTTTATTTAGATGAAAATACCACCAAATTAGTGGAAAAATGTGTTGACATACCACTTAATTGGTGGTATTTTATAATTAGTAAATGACAAGGAGGAAATATATATGGGAACTTGGACAATAAGCGTTGATGATGGTCAAATGAATAGTTTAAGAGAATATGGGACAACATATAAAACAGGCGGTGGAGCTGGTGGGTGTTTTGAACTTTCCGGCAATACATTACAAGAGGCTGCCGACAATATATTAAAACCTTTAGCACTGGCATTTTCAAATGATAGTATTTTAGAATATCCAGAGCATGTACAAATAGAAGATGAACTCTTTGGGTATTCAAATGTTGCAGAAAGGCATATGAAGATCATTATTCCGTGTACATTTGAAGGATATCATGGAGAATATAAGAGAAACGTAATTATTTACGTAGACACTCAGAAAATGAATGTTTCTGAGATGAGAGAACTTTTAAACGAGTCAAGAGCAGCATTTTCTAGACGGTATAATATTCCAATTCGTACACTTGAAAATTGGGAGTCAGGAAAAAGTAAATGCCCTGAGTATGTAAGAGAATTGCTTGAAAGAGCAGTAAAAGAAGACGTAAAATAGTATCGGAAGAAATAATAGATTCAAAGATAATGGAATTGTCGTAAGGCAGTTCCATTTCTGATATAATAGAGAATATAATATTGAGGTGATATAAATGTATTATATAAAATGTGGAACAGATTATATTTGCAAAGGTTCTTATATTGTAGGTGGCGAAAAATACAAAGTTCTTGGAACAATTGAAGAAGCGAGAGCATTTAAAACATATTTAGGCGCACAAATAGCATTGGATACACTGATGGATACCAATGTTTATAACAATTTAATTGATTGTGAAATAGTTGAGGTGATATAAATGAATAATTTACAAAAAGCATGGAACGATTTAGATAAAGCATATGAAAAGATGGAAAATGCAATTGAGAAATTATCAAAAATGGATACTGTAAGTGTTGAATTGAAAAATGCGGTCGAAAAATTTGATATGTCAGAAATCTCTTATATGAAGCAGCTTGTAGAAGAAATGATGGAGAACAAATAGATGAAACCAAGTTTTCTTCGTGAATAGAGGAGTAGATTATGGAATTTGCAAAATATTATAATGTATCAAAGATTGTAGAGAAGATGCAGGAAACAGAAGAGATTGGCTGCTATCCTACAGGTGATGATAAATTCGAAGGTGTATATGTTTGCATGGACACTAATGACTTTTGGATAAGCAGAATCAACAAAGGATATAACGGAGAATATGAAAGAGAAGATGGAAAATACTTAGTTGAGAGAAATAAAGTCAGCATTTACGATGTAATGGATAAATTGCATGAATGGTATGAAAAGAAGTTGCCGGAATTTAGCGAAAAAGATTTGAGTTATGAGCAGAAAAGCAAAGTTCATGATTATCTGAAGAAATTCAAAACAAAAGATATTTGTCGAGCAGTTATTTCTATGGATGATTACGATGGATTATCAAATTGGGATAATTATGAAGTGAATTCTTTAGAAGAAGCTATAGATATCATTGATGGTGGATATGGAATTCTATCGGTAGTGTAGGTGGAATAAAATGGAATTAGATGATTTTATTAAATATGCTAAAGAAAAATTTGGCTGTGAAGTCTCTATAGAAAAATCTGAAAATCCTGATACATTTGATAAGATTTTTGGAGATGTAGTGGAGGACAATTGTATGGAAATAAGTAAGAATGCAATTGAGAATATGATGTTGGTATATATTGACCATAAACAAATTCTTAATGAATATGAATCAGAAATGGATGAACAAGAAATGGAAGAAGATGCAAATTATAACTTTCATAGAGGATGTTGTGAAACAGCAGAGTGTTGGATGAGAGCAATTGGTGTTAGTCCAGATTGTGAGTTTATTAGAGAAAGGCTGTGATTATATGAAACCAATATGGTATACAGATAACGAGGGAAATAAGATTGATATTGCATCAACAGAAGGAATAGGAACTGCCATAACTGATATATTTGAAGACTGCAATCACGAAAACGCATGTTTGTGTGTTAGGGAAAATTTAAAAGAGTTGATTGATCGAATCTACAAAGAAAGAGTGGCAGAAATTAAGAATGAAATCTAGGTTTTAAAAAGAAAGGATAATATTATGGAGAAAGAAATTCGGTTATTTGTACAATTACCAGAATTATTATTATGTGGAAATAATAATGGGATTGCTTATGATAGAAAAGAAGTAGAACGAAGATTTATTGACGGAATACAGAGAACTTCTAATATAAAGAAATTTAGAGATAAAAATACATTAATAAATGCATTAATAAATAATGATGCAATACCAGAAATAATAAAAATATAAAACTCAAGTAAATTAATTTCCTTGTTATTATGTGGGTAGCTAATATAGGAGCTGCTATGACGATAGCAAACGAGTTCAAGTCTCGTAAATCAGTAACCAGGCTGACAAAAGTAAGAATGGGTTCGAGTCCTATCGCCCACAACTTAATATAAATTTTGATTTTATATCTTACATAGGAATGGAGATAGCAAAAATGAAAATAACAAGATTTAAAGATATTCCTCAATTTACATCTAGTGGATCATATCAAGTGAATTATCCTCTTACAAGTCTTGTAAGAGAAATTGAAGAAGAAGTCAGTGAAATGGGATTGCAACTTAATCCAGAATTCCAAAGAGGACATGTATGGACTGAGGAACAACAAATTGCATGGCTTGAGTATCATTTACGTGGAGGTAAATCTGGGAATACAATTTATTTGAATAATCCATTTTGGAATTCTTATAGAGAACCGAAGGAAAATGAGTATTCTGATTATGTATGTGTTGATGGTTTACAAAGAATAACAGCAGCACAAAGATTTGTTCATAATGAAATTAAAGTATTTGGTTCATATTTTAAAGAATATGAAGATAGACTTAGACTTGTAAATGATGCAACAATGATTTTAAATGTGAATAATCTTAAAAGTGAAAAAGAAGTTCTTCAATGGTATATTGATATGAATGCCGGTGGCACACCTCATACAACTGAAGAGATTGATCGTGTTAAGGAAATGATGAAAAAATTATAAGTAATGAAAAATTGCTTTCAAGTGGAGAATTATATAATGAGTTCTCCAACACAAGAAGAGAAGAGGGTGACAATATGGCTTGTAAATCTATGAATTGTATAAAATTTTGCAGTGAAGAATGTAAAGATACTTGTAAAAACTGCAAGTATTTTTCTTGTAAATACTGCAAGAGTCATTGCCAAGGGAATGAATATGAGCTTACTGTCAGAGATTTCATATATCAAGGAAAGGTAAAAATTATGTCTACTCCAAGAAGAGAATTATCTATTGAGAGTGAATACCCGGATTTGATAGGCTTGGAAGGAAGAATCGCTGGAATTTCAGGAAATAAAATTGGTATAATTGTTGACAATAAATATAATAAACATAGTAAATTTGGTTGGTATTGGTTTGAGCCAGAGTGTTTAATAAAAATAGAGTAAGAGGTAATTTTATGGTAGAAAAATGGAAAGCACAGGAGATTGTACAATATTTGGAAGAACAACTTTCTAATTCTTTATTACATGACGATCTTTTTGAAGCTAATGAAAATGGATATAGATGTGCAATCAACGATATCAAAGAAAAATATATTGATGAGGATTGATTATGGTTTGCTTGGATTGTGGTAATAGAGATATTAGATATGATAAAAAAGAGAAATCATATCATTGTAATAATTGCGGATCGCGAGAGCTAGGGAATAATTTTACTTATTGTATTGGTGATTACGTCTTTGACAAATCTGAGAATAAAGTCAGACTTGCCATTGAAGGGGATAACCATAGGAGTGATGTAGAATATATTGGTAGATTCTTAAATTTGGACGAAGCAATGATATGTTATAAAAATATGAACTATAAGGAATAATGAAAGATTGTTTTCATTTATGGAGGAAATAAAACAATATGATTAATTTAAATACAGAAGGATTTGAAAATCCGGAAATAGCTTTAATGGAATGTTCATGTTTTATTTATAATTGTTTTCCAACAGAAACTAGAATAATCATTAAAGAAGATTGGGAAAGATCTGGTGGAATAAAAAATATGCCGTGGTGGAAGTGGTGTATAGAACATTGTCATGTTTCATATGATAAATAAGTTATTAAAACGGAGGTTTTATGGAAAAAGGAGATCTGGTAAAATTCGGAACCAATAAAGCAAAAATTATAAGTAAATCAATGAAGGGTGGACAAATACGATATAAAATTCGACAACTAGATGACTGGGGAACTATAGTTAATAACATCCACGAAAGAGAATTGACGAAAATAAAAAGTTGATTGAAACAGACACTTCAAATGGGGTGATATTATAATGACAGTGGGAGAATTAAAAAACATATTAGAAGATTATGATGAAGATTTTCCGGTATGTATTGGAATGATTCAGACATATGGTTCTAATTTTGCTACAGAACTTGATGATGTAGATGAACTTATGGTTGATGACTGGGAATATGGCGAGGAAAAGAAAATTGTTTTGACGCAGGGAAGTCAAATTGGAATAGTTAATTATGAGGTGATTTAATGGACAAATCAGAAATGACAACAAATGAAGTTGTAAATTTTCTAATGAACAAAGGAAATGAGATTGACAATAAAATCATTAATACAATATCAGAAGTTCTTAGGCTTGGATATGAAACTGAAAGAGGCAAAGGGTGCGTAAAAGACCTTAGAAAATCGATAGAATATACTCTTGATGAAATGGAAAGAGTGTTGAATCGATAGAATTCGATTGATGAAATCAATATTTTAACAGAAAAGAGAAAAATGATAGAAAAATTTGATATTAATTTTGAAAGGGAACTTATTAAAGATGAGGCAGAATACACCTATAAAACCCTTATAAATAAGGCAAATTCAAGGTATCTTGAGCCGGATTTTGTATTTGAGGAGTTTTTAAAGCAATTTAATGCAATTGCTAAGAAAAATGGCGTTTTGTAAGGCCGATGAAGCTGGTATTTCTTCTTAGAATGATGTAATATAAAAGAAAGATCATCTGTCAAAATGATAAACAGTAGCATAAGATGCACCGGAAACGGAATATATTTTAGGAGGATTTTGATATGAAATCATCAATGGGAACCATGGCAGATGATGTACAGAAGAGAATTTCTAAACAAGCTGCAAAGAAAGAATTTGGATGTAATAGCGTGGATGAATGGTATTATGTTTGTGGTTTGTGGGCAAATAGGATTCTTAATGGAACGAACTGGTCTTCTGAAACACAAACAAAAAAGAGAGCTGAACTCTCAAGACTTGTTTTAGCAAAACAACCGGAGTTGTTGAAAAAACAACTTGTGAATCTCTTCACAAGGGAATACACAAATATGTCTTCTGAATTTCAGAATGATTTACTTGATGGTGTATTCTACGGAATATTAGATTGGAAATTTGAAGATGGGGATGAGAGTTTTGATGGTGGAGAGGCTTTCGCCTTCGCCTGTGTCGATCCAAGACATTGGTGGGAACAAAAGTAAAATTAAATAATGCAGCTTTAAGGCAATTAACTGTAAAAAGTTAGTTGCTTTTTTGTTACTTAAAAATAGGCATATGGAGAATAAATAGTAGGAAAGGATGTGATAGATATGTGCAAAAAGATTGATGAAAAGAATCCGGATGTTCAGGAGAAAGAAGTCAGGCGAATGGAAGTTTGGGAATATTTAGAATGGAAGATGGGTGAGAAGAATGTTAGCAGTTCAAAAGGATTATTATGATAATATTGACAATATTGTAAATTTCCCTGGTTATAATGAACCTTGGAATTATAAATCGACAAGAATGGAATGTCTTTATAATGACAAAGAGGTTTCTAAGTTAAATGATGTATTTGTAAGACATATCCAAATTACGAATAGTTATAAAAGAAAGAAAAAAGCGATTAGAAACTTGACCATGTATCAATGTTCAATTAATATTGGATTACGAGGTGGTGATTTTTGTAAATTGAGGTGGTTTACAATTTATGATAAAGATTGGAATATTAAAGATGGGGAAGATTTTGTTCCGCAAAAAACAACAAAAAAGAATAATAAAGGAGAAATTATAAAAAGGAAATATGTTCGCTTAGTATATAATGATAATTTTAAAGGAGCAATTGAGCGATGGAGGCAGTTCCTTCTTGAAAATGGAGAAGATATAGATATAAGAAATTATGTTTTTCAAACTTCAAAAAATAACTCAATAAAACAAAAGACGTGGTATGATATAGTTGAAGAATATAGAATAGAAGCGGGGATACAGCAAAAAATAGGAACACATGGATTAAGGAAAACATTTGGTAGAAGATACTATATGGCAGCTGATAATAAATGGGATGCATTAATTCAATTAGAAAGGATTTTTAGACATGGAAGCCCAGAAATAACGTTAGTTTATATTTGTGTGACAGATCAAGAAATTTATGACAACATAAAGAAAATTTGTGTAGAAGAAGGTCATGGAGATTTTGGATTTGTAAATTATGATGGAGGCGATAAATAATGAAAATAAATATTAACGAACCAATTGATCACAAATGGACACCTGAAGACGTTGTAGAAGATTATAGAAAATACCAGGATAAGAAGAAAGTGGCAAAAATATACGGTATAACCACAAAAGAAGTCACGCAGATTATCAAGGAGAAATGCTATGAATAAAATATATTTGTCAGAAGAAGAAATGGAATTCATCTTATCTTATAGGAAAGCTAATACTGAGGATAAAAAGAAAGCGAAAGAAATATTAAAGACAGAAGGTGAAGGAAAATGTTTGAGAGAGGAGACAAATGCTTCATCGTAGAAAATAATCGAACAGTAAAAGCTGCTAAAGTAATAAGCAGACAAGGAGAGTTCTATACAATTCAGACTGTTGGATCGTGTGGAGCTATCCGATTAAAAGAAAGCCGGTTGTTTATGACGGAAGAAGAAGCAAATAATCATATTAATGGAAAACGTATAATTGAAAACAATAAAGGTAATAATGATGATATAGGATTCATAGACGTATTTGAGGGAAAACGTTTTAAGAAGAATCCTTATATATAGAAAAGACGATACTTATTTGGTATCGTCTTTTTCGTTATATTCTTTTATTAAAGCCTTTACTCGTTCTGAAAATACTTCATCTATAATTTCTCCAAAACTAACGTGTGCATCTTTAGCGAATTCTTCTTTTGGTAATTGAGAATTATCCTTTTTTGATTTGCTATAATCTGTGAATAAGTCATTGGGTGTACAATGGAATAAAACACAAAGTTTTTGAAGAGTTTCAAATTGAATACTTGTTGCCTCTCCTTTATATAATGCATAGAAAGTAGATCTTGATATCCCAAGATATTTTATTATTTCTCCTTTTGATAATTCACAGTCGTTAATAAATTCAGAAATATTTATCTTCATCTTCATACCTCCTTTATATATGTAAAAGGATGCTCGAATTATTATAACATATACTAAACATATTGGAAAGTATTAAAAATCGAACTAAAAATGATAAAAAGTACGTTATATAAGACAAAATACTTGACAAACAGTCTGAAATATCGTACAATACATTCAAAGGTAAGCAATACATAACGAAAGGAGGAATACATATGGAAAGTAAAAGAAATTTACATCGCTACGATATAATTGAAGCAGAAATTATAATGAAAGAAACATCTGGATCAATACAGAAGAAAAAACGTCCATATGTGATAGTTGGCAATGAGTTAGGCACAGCAACTGCTCCAACTGTAATTGCTATGCCTTTAACTCATGTAATAAAAAGAAAAAATATGCCGGTGCATGGTTGTATTGAAGCTAAAGAAGGAAATGGATTACATCTGTACTCGATGGTTCTTGGCGAACAACCTCAGACATTGGACAAAAATCATGAAATCATCAAAAAACTTGGTAATATTGCAGATCAAAAACAAAGAGATATTGTAAATAAAGTTTGCTTTAATACATTGTTTTACGGTGAAAATATTAAATGGGAGGAAGTGTTAGCATGATGAGTATTAATATTGTAGATAAAAAAACAGCTAAACAAATAATAGATAATGCACCCGTAGACAAAATTACAATAATCTGCTTGGATAGAAAAACACTTATACATGAGAAACCAGAAAGAAGAGAAAAAAAATATGGAAAAGAATTAGTAGAAATTGCGAAAAGCATTTCTTATGATGAAAATGATATTTTTGGAATTCTCTCGCTTGATGGAGAATTGAAAAGTAATCGTGATATTCTAAGAAATATTCTTTTCCCTAAATGGAATAAAACAAACAAATGTTCGTAAAGATGTTGACAAGAACATTTGTTCGAAGCTATAATAAACATGTCGAAAATAACAGAATAAAAAAGGCAAGTTCACATAATGGGCTGCCACCCGTGAACTTGCCTAGTGAATTAACACCATAGCCGTTAACGACTATAACTATATTATTACATATTATCAAGAATATAGTCAAGGCAAATTCTGCCAATTTTTCGCAAATGTAATAATTAAATATTGTAACTCTGTGAAAGAGAATACGTTCTTGAACGATAAAAGACGTACAAGGTTTATTTCTTGTGTCATTTTATCGAAATCGAGGATTATTTCTCAAAAATATTTTTAATGAAAGGGTGATTTCTTTGGGTTATTTTCTGCTCGTTTGTCGCAAAAAGAAGCTCTATCTGCGCATTGGCGAAGGTGGAAGTCCTATTGTTTGTGGCAAAAATGAAGCGAAAGTCTTCGATGACATAAAAGCACAGAATGTTTTAGATCATCTGCCAAAAGTATTACAAAAGATGAATTTTGTAAAAGAGCCGGTAGTACAATCTGAGCTTAATATTTCTGATGAAGAAGAAATTCCAAGCAAAAAGACAGTAATTGTTGAAAAAACTGTGGTGAAAAACACTTCTTATAATAAGAAGAAAAATGTTAAAAAGAAAATGAATAAGAAGAAAAAGAAAATTATCAAAAATACTTCTTACAAAGCACCATTAAATGTTATGAATTGGGTCGATAGAGTAACGCAATGCAACGATTTGTTCTTAGATGCTGAAGAGAGAAGGCGTGAATTGCTAGACTGCTTATCAAATACGGATAAGAATCTATCGAATATATTGCATAAAATTGAGCTTGAGGATGATATGAATGCTTGCATGGGTTTTATGCA
>OCHO01002049.1_pt1 | contig 11239 bp, 5 predicted proteins | sample 1538441 | NCBI WGS metagenome assembly OCHO01 (sample SAMN04571691, study PRJEB22368) | human gut metagenome | biome: human gut; material: stool | host: Homo sapiens | place: Luxembourg | collected 2012-06-29
TTGTGTCGGAAAATATCCGGTCTGCATGTGAAAAAGCAGGAAAAACGTACCTTCGGCTGCTGCGGCCGTCGCTTGCGGCAGATCCATCCTGCGTCATGGTCGACACGACAGAAGAAGCGGTATCGTATCTGGCGGGCACAGAGGGAAAGATTCTGGTGACAACAGGAAGCAAGGAACTCGCAAAATTTGCAGAGCTTCCGGATTATAAAAACCGTGTGTATGCCCGGGTGCTGCCGTTGCCAGGCGTAATTGCATCCTGCGCGGAACTTGGATTTGATGCCGCACATACCATAGGCATGCAGGGACCGTTTTCTATGGACATGAACGTTGCAATGCTGCAGTCGTTCCATGCCGAATGGATGGTAACGAAGGAATCCGGAAGAAACGGCGGCTTTGAAGAAAAAATTGAGGCAGCAAAAAAGGCCGGTGTCCGTGTCGTTCTGATCGGCCGTCCGAAAGAGGAAGAAGGACTCTCGGAGGACGAGGTCAAGAGGTATCTCGTTGAAAAATTTGATCTGTCCGTGAAACGGGACGTCGTGATCGCCGGAATCGGACCTGGTGCAGAAGCACAGATGACGCTGGCGCTCGTAGACGCGTGTGAGCAGGCGGATGTGCTGATCGGTGCGGGACGCATGACAAAAGCAGTAGAAAAATATCAGAAGCCAATGCTTGCAGAATACAGCCCGGAAAAGATTTACGAGTATCTGAAGGCGCACCCGGAATATGAAAAGATTGTTCTTCTGCAGTCGGGTGATGTCGGCTTTTACAGCGGAGCAAAGAAACTTCAGGCCGTCCTTGCGGAAGATGCGGATTTTTCTGTCCGTGTAGAGCCGGGAATTTCTTCGCTGGTTTATTTCTGTGCCAAAATCGGAGTGTCCTGGGAGGATGCAGCATTTGTGAGCCTGCACGGACAGCACTGCAACTTTCTGGAGACGGTCCGCCGAAACCGGAAAACTCTGGCGATCGCCGGCGGAAAGGGCAGTGTCAGGGAAATCTGCCAGACGTTAAGTTCGTACGGCTGGGAGCAGATTGTGCTGCATGTGGGAACGGATCTGTCGTATCCGGAAGAACAGATTGTGGCAGGAACGCCATTCGAACTTGCTAAAATGGAGTTTGCTCCGCTTGCGGTTCTTCTGTTTGAAAATCCGAATCCGGAACCAGAGTTTACAGCCGGCATGGCAGATGAAGTATTTCTGCGTGACAAAGTACCGATGACCAAGCGGGAAGTGCGCAATGCGTCTCTTTCACATCTGCAGCTTTCTTCGAATTCTGTTGTCTATGATATTGGATCGGGCACAGGTTCTGTTTCGATTGAGATGGCGCTTCGTGCAGCACAGGGAAAGGTATATGCGATAGAAAAAAATCCGGCAGCCGTTGCACTTCTGCAGGAAAATAAAAAGAAATTTGCAGTGGATCATCTGGAAATTATTGAGGGAACTGCACCGGAAGCACTCGAAGCACTCCCGGTTCCGACGCATGCATTTATCGGCGGGTCTGCCGGAAACTTAAAAGAGATTCTGGAACTGCTCCTGCGGAAGAATCCGAACATCCGCGTGGTATTAAATACAGTAACCGTGGAAACATTAGCGGAGGCAGCATCGTGTTTCAAAAAACTTGCGTTTGAAGAGCCGGAAATCGTCTGCCTGCAGGCTTCCAATGCGAAAAAGGCCGGAAGAAGCCATCTGATGATTGCCCAGAATCCGGTTTATATCTTTACAGCCCAGGGAGGTGCCAAAGAATGAAAGCACCAAGAATCATGCTGGCAGCAGGAAGGAGCGGAAGCGGGAAAACGATGATCACCTGCGGACTGCTCCGTGCACTGCAGCAGATGGGAAAGCAGCCCGCAGCGTTTAAATGCGGCCCGGATTATATCGATCCGATGTTTCACGAACAGGTAATCGGCGCCCCGTCGTGTAATCTGGATCCGTTTTTCACAGAGGAAGAAACAACACAGTATCTGTTCTGCAAACATGCAGCGGGTCATGACATTTCCGTATTGGAAGGCGTTATGGGGTATTACGACGGTCTTGGCGGAATTTCTACCAAAGGCAGCGCCTACGATCTCGCCGGTATGACAAAAACGCCGGTTCTTCTGGTTGTCGATGCCAAAGGCATGAGCGTTTCAGCGCTTGCCTTTATCAAGGGATACCTGCAGTACAAAGAGGACAGCCGGATCGCCGGTGTAATCTTTAACCGGATGTCAGAGATGCTGTACCGGGAGATCGCGCCGATGGCGGAAAAAGAACTTGGCATTTCCTGTGTCGGCTTTGTGCCGGAACTGAAGGAATGCCACTTAGAAAGCCGCCACCTCGGCCTTGTGATGCCGGATGAGGTGGAAAATCTGCAGGAGCAGGTCAATCTGCTTGCAGAAACACTGCAGAAGACACTGAATTTTGAAAAAATTCTTGCGATTGCAGAAGGGGCAGAAGAGCTCTCGGGAAAAATGCCGGAAGCCCTGCGTAAGGTGACAGAAAGCGAAGCAGCCGCCAAGGTGCGTGCTGCGAAGCCGATTCTTGCCGTTGCAAAGGATGAAGCATTCTGTTTCTTTTATCGAGATAATCTGGAGCTTCTCGCGTCACTTGGAGCCAAAATCGAATATTTTTCGCCGCTTTCCGATGCGGAGCCGCCAAAGAATACAGACGGATTTCTGTTCTGCGGCGGCTACCCGGAGCTGCACGCAGAAGAGCTTTCGGAAAACCAGACCATGAGAACGAAGATCCGCGATAACATCCGTCAGGGAATGCCGGTTCTTGCAGAATGCGGCGGTTATATGTACCTGTCAGAATCCATGGAGGATATGGATGGAAATGTGTATCCTATGGTACAGGCTGTTCCGGGAAATGTTTACCGGACAAAAAAGCTGGGAAGATTCGGCTATATCACCCTCACGCCAAACACGAAGGATACCTTTCGGAACGGCGGAAATCCGGTGCGCGGCCATGAGTTCCATTACTTTGACAGCACAGACTGCGGAAGTGCATGGCATGCGGCAAAACCGCTGCGGAAGCGGAACTGGGAATGCATTCATGCGACAAAACGGATGATGGCGGGATTCCCGCATCTTTACTATATGGCAAGTCCGCACCTCGCACTGGAATTTCTGGAGCAGTGTGTCTCTTACCGGAAAGAACAGGAGAAAACAAGATGAAAACAGCATTAGCAGCCCTGATTGTGGGCTATGGATTGGACCTGCTGCTTGGAGATCCCTCCTTTTTGTATCATCCGATCCGTGTGATCGGAAATCTCATTGCCCTGCTGGAAAAATGGCTGCGGAAGGTATTTCCGAAAACGCCAAAGGGAGAGCTTGCCGGAGGAGTTTTTCTCGTGATCCTCGTCTGTCTGGCGGGATACGGTGTTCCGGCACTGCTGCTCTTTGCGGCATTTAAAATTCATCCGGTCATCGGCTTCCTTTTGGAGGTTCTCTGGTGCTGGCAGATTCCGGCAACGAAATGCCTGAAGGATGAGAGCATGAAGGTCTATCAGAAATTAAAAGAAAACGATCTTCCGGGGGCGCGCTATGCGGTTTCCATGATCGTAGGACGTGATACGGAAAATCTTTCGGAAACAGGAGTGACGAAAGCTGCCGTGGAAACGATCGCGGAGAATACGTCGGACGGTGTCATTGCACCGCTCCTCTTTCTTGCCATCGGCGGACCGGCAGTGGGCTTTCTGTATAAGTCCATCAATACCATGGATTCCATGGTGGGATACAAAAATGACAAATATCTGTATTTTGGACGGTGTGCGGCAAAGCTGGATGATGTCGTCAATTACATACCGGCGAGAATCAGCGCATGGCTGATGATTCTTGCGTCTGCATGCGAGCGCATGAACTGGAAAAATGCAGAAAAAATTTACAAACGCGACCGTTACTGCCACGCCAGCCCAAATTCCGCGCAGACAGAAGCAGTTATGGCAGGGGCGCTGGAAGTACAGCTTGCCGGAGATGCCGTGTATTTCGGCAAAGTCGTAAAGAAACCAACGATCGGCGATGACATCCGCCCGGTCGAGGCGGAAGCTATCGAAAGAGCAAATCATCTGATGTATCTGACCTCGTTCCTCGGACTGGTGTTCTTTGCGGGAATCCGCGCGTTCTTTTTATTTCTGTAAAAAGAGAAGATAGAAACACAACGGAAAAGAGAAAGGAAGGCATATGGTATGAGACAAAATCCACATGGAGGAGACATTTACACGAAAAAATGCAGAGTCGATTTTTCTGTGAATGTCAATCCTCTTGGAACTCCGGAAAGTGTGAAAGAGGCGGTGAGAAAGAGCGCGGAATCGGTGGAACAGTATCCTGACGCACTGTGCCGGGACCTGACCCGGGCACTGTCGGAAAAGGAGCAACTTCCAGAAGAAAATATCCTGTTTGCAAACGGCGCCGCGGAGCTTATTTTTGCCCTGACACAGGCTCTCCGCCCGAAAAAAGCGCTGATTGCAGCGCCGGGATTTGCAGAGTATGAAGCAGCACTTTCAGCGGCAGGGTGTTTTATCCGTATGTATCCGCTGCAAAAGGAAAAAGGCTTTCTTTTACAGGACGATTTCTGTGATGATCTGACCGACGATCTGGATCTTGTCTTTTTATGTAATCCAAATAATCCAACCGGCCTTACGATTCCGCAGGAGCTTCTTTTAAAGATCCTGGATAACTGCCGGGAGCGTAACATCTATCTGGTGCTGGATGAGTGTTTCATAGAATTTCTGCCGGAGCCGGAAAAAGTGACGATGCAGGGAAAACTGGACGAATATCCGAATCTGTTGATTCTGCGTGCGTTCACAAAGATTTACGCAATGCCGGGCCTGCGTCTTGGCTATCTGCTCTGCAGCGACGAGGATCTGCTGGATCGGATCAGCCGCAGCATGCAGTCGTGGAATGTTTCGATTCCGGCGCAGATGGCAGGCCTTGCCGCCCTGAACGAGGATGCTTACGTCAAAGAAGCACGGGAACTGATCGGAAAAGAACGCGCCTGGATGAAAGCAGAACTGGAAAAAGCAGGTCTTACCGTATGGGATTCCTGTGCAAATTATCTGTTCTTTGAGGGACCGAAAGGACTTGCCGCACGGCTGGAAAAAGGCGGCATTCTGATCCGCGACTGTTCCAACTACCCGGGCCTTGCCGACGGATATTACCGTGCAGCCGTACGCACACATGAAGAAAACCAGATTCTGACAGAAGCCGTTTCACAGATTCTGCAGTGGTTTTAGGAGGAAAAACGATGGCGAAAGTAATTATGATACAGGGAACGATGTCAAATGCGGGAAAAAGTCTGCTTGCGGCGGGCTTATGCCGGATTTTCCATCAGGACGGATACCGTGTGGCGCCGTTCAAATCACAGAATATGGCGCTGAATTCGTTTATTACGAGAGAAGGCCTTGAGATGGGACGTGCACAGGTCATGCAGGCGGAAGCGGCCGGGATCGAACCGTCCGTTTTGATGAACCCGATTCTGTTAAAGCCGACGAATGACACCGGTTCGCAGGTGATTGTAAACGGTGAGGTACTGGGAAACATGAGTGCGCGGGAATATTTTTCCCACAAAAAAGAGCTGATCCCGGACATCATGAAAGCGTACCATGCACTGGAAGAACAGTATGATATCATTGTGATCGAGGGAGCCGGAAGTCCGGCGGAGATCAACCTGAAAGCCGATGATATCGTCAATATGGGAATGGCAAAGCTTGTGGATGCACCGGTGCTCCTCGTCGGAGATATTGACCGCGGCGGCGTTTTTGCTCAGCTTTACGGTACCGTAGAGCTTTTAGAGCCGGATGAGCGCGACCGCATCAAGGGTCTGATTATCAACAAATTCCGCGGGGACAAAACCATCCTGGACCCGGGCGTTGTGATGCTGGAAGAAAAAACACACATCCCGGTGGTCGGCGTGGCGCCGTATCTCCACATCGAAGTGGAAGACGAGGACAGTCTGACCGAGCGATTCACCAGAAAAGAGGAGATCGGTCTCATTGACCTTGCGGTCATCCGTCTCCCGCGTATTTCAAACTTCACCGATTTCAACCCGTTCGAGCGGATCGAAGGCGTATCACTCCGCTACGTAAGCTCTGTCTCCGAACTGAAAAATCCGGATATGATTCTGCTTCCGGGAACGAAAAACACGATGGAGGATCTGCTCTGGATGCGTCAGAATGGTCTGGAAGCGGCCGTACTGAAGGCGGCTGCGGCCGGAAAAGTAATTTTCGGTGTCTGCGGCGGCTTCCAGATGCTCGGAGATACGCTGAGCGATCCGCTGCGTGTCGAAGCCGGCGGAACGATCAAAGGAATGGGACTCCTGCCGATGGATACCGTATTTGCCGGTGAGAAGACGAGAACCCGCGCGGAGGGCGCTTTTGGAAAAACAGAAGGCGTTCTTGCCGGGATCGAGGGAACCCGGATCGAGGGCTATGAAATCCATATGGGAGAAACAGTGCGGAAAGAAGGAACAGAAGCATTCACGTTCATCGATGATCAGAACCGTGCTGATTCGGATAAGCTGGACGGTGCACAGAAAGGAAATGTGTACGGTACGTATGTGCACGGCATTTTCGACAAAGAAGAAGTTGCCGAGCGGATCGTGGAAGCACTTGCAAAGAATAAGGGAATTGTCATGGAGCAGATTCACGGTGTCGATTACCAGACATTCAAAGAGACACAGTACGATATTCTCGCAGATGCGCTGCGCGAGCATCTCGACATGAAGAAGATTTATCAAATTCTGGAAGAAGGGGCATAAAGATGAAGATAGAACTGGAGCAGGTAAGCCCGCACGAGATTGAAAAGAGAAGCTTTGAAATTATCACGGAAGAATTAAACGGAAGAACGTTTCCAGAGGATCAGGAACTGGTTGTAAAGCGGTGTATCCACACAAGTGCGGATTTTGATTATGCGGATAATCTCTGCTTTTCGGAGCATGCGGTGGCAAAAGGCATCGAGGCGATCCGGGAGGGAGCCTGCATTGTGACGGATACGCAGATGGCAAGATCCGGCATCAACAAAAAGGTGCTTGCGCGCCACGGCGGTGAAGCGCTCTGCTTTATGTCAGACGAAGATGTTGCGGCAAGAGCAAAAGAAACCGGAAGCACCCGCGCGGCAGCCTGCATGGAAAAAGCGGCGGAGCTGGATAAAAAGCTGATTATTGCGGTTGGAAATGCGCCGACGGCACTGGTCCGCCTCTATGAACTGATCGGGGAAGGAAAAATAAAACCGGCGCTGATCATCGGAGTTCCGGTCGGCTTTGTCAATGTGGTACAGTCCAAAGAACTGATTATGCAGACCAATATCCCGTATATCGTGGCACGCGGACGAAAAGGCGGCAGCAATATCGCGGCGTGCATCTGCAACGCACTCCTGTATATGATGGATCAGGACCGCGGATATTAAAAATAGATGAAAAAACGGAAAGCAGAAGTCTTGACAGATTTCGAATCACCGTTTATACTATGGAACATGGAAAAAGGCTTGGAAGGGAACAAGTAGACGTACAAAAACGCGGACAGAAAGCAGCCGGCAGATGAGAGGCGCATGCAGGTTCTGTACGATTCGAATACATCCCGGAGTTGCGCACCGAATAAAACGGGCGGCAGAAGAACTATGATGCACGTTTTTAGTAGGCTGCGACGTAAGAGACGAACGTTACAGCGTCAGGGTATTCAGAGGTTTTGGATACCGACAAAGGCAGCTGCCGTGAGACAGCTGTGAAGTAAGGTGGTAACACGGGAGATACGGGCTCTCGTCCTTTGAATCGGAAAGGACGGGAGTCTTTTTGTATAAAAAACTTTGGTCCCAGACGGTAACACATACCCGAAAGTCAACCGAAAAAAGGAGAAAAACAAAATGCAGATTTATGACGAACTGATCGCCAGAGGCCTTCTGGCACAGGTAACCGACGAAGATGAAATCAGAGACCTGGTAAACAATGGAAAAGCAACGTTCTATATCGGATTCGACTGCACCGCAGACAGTCTGACCGCAGGTCACTTCATGGCACTGACCCTGATGAAACGGATGCAGATGGCAGGAAACAAACCGATCGCCCTGATCGGCGGCGGCACCACCATGATCGGTGACCCGTCCGGAAGAACCGATATGAGAAAAATGCTGACCCGCGAGGAGATCGACCACAACGCAGAGTGCTTCAAATGTCAGATGGAGCGTTTCATCGAGTTTGGCGAGGGAAAAGCTATGATGCTCAACAACGCAGACTGGCTGCTGAACCTGAACTATGTAGAACTGCTCCGTGAGGTAGGTGCATGCTTCAGCGTCAACAACATGCTCCGTGCAGAGTGCTACAAACAGCGTATGGAAAAAGGTCTTTCCTTCCTGGAGTTCAACTATATGATTATGCAGAGCTACGACTTCTATCACATGTTCCAGAAATACGGCTGCAATATGCAGTTCGGCGGCGATGACCAGTGGTCCAACATGCTGGGAGGAACCGAACTGATCCGCCGTAAACTTGGAAAAGATGCCTATGCTATGACCATCACCCTGCTGACCGACTCTCAGGGCAAGAAGATGGGTAAAACCGCAGGAAACGCTGTATGGCTTGACCCGAACAAGACCAGTCCGTTCGATTTCTACCAGTACTGGAGAAACGTGGACGATGCCGACGTCTTAAAATGTATCCGTATGCTGACCTTCCTGCCGCTGGAGCAGATCGACGAGATGGATTCCTGGGAAGGAAGCAAGCTGAACGAGGCAAAAGAGATCCTGGCCTATGAGCTGACCTCCATGGTACACGGCGAGGAAGAAGCAAAGAAAGCGCAGGAAGGCGCACGTGCCGTATTCTCTACCGGAAGCTCCGAGCATATGCCGACCAGTGAACTTTCTGCAGAGGATTTCACGGACGATAAAATCGATATCGTAACCCTTCTTGTCAAAGCAGAGCTTGCAAAGACCAGAAACGAAGGACGCCGTGCCGTAGAGCAGGGCGGTGTATCCGTAGACGGTGAGAAAATTACAGATCCGAAATATGCCGTAGAAAAAGCAGCCTTCGGCGAGGACGGTATCGTTCTGAAAAAAGGAAAGAAGAATTTCAAAAAAATTTGCGTTAAATAATTAAGTGTGCTATTATAAAAGAATGGATTCCCGGAAGAAATTCCGGGACACACTGAATTATTTGGAGGACAAACAGTCATGGAAAAATATGGCGTAAACGAATTACGAAAGATGTTTCTTGAGTTCTTCGAGAGCAAAGGACATCTTGCTATGAAGAGTTTTTCGTTGATTCCACACAACGATAAAAGTCTTTTACTGATCAACTCCGGTATGGCTCCGCTGAAACCTTACTTCACAGGCGCAGAGATTCCGCCGAGAAGAAGAGTAACAACATGCCAGAAATGTATCCGTACCGGCGATATTGAAAATGTAGGAAAAACAGCCCGTCACGGCACCTTCTTTGAGATGCTCGGAAACTTTTCCTTCGGTGATTATTTCAAACACGAAGCAATCGCATGGTCCTGGGAGTTTTTAACACAGGTAGTAGGGCTCGATCCGAATCGTCTGTACCCATCCATCTATCAGGACGATGATGAAGCATTTGATATCTGGAACAAAGAGATCGGCATCCCGGCAGACCGTATTTTCCGTTTTGGAAAAGAGGACAACTTCTGGGAGCATGGCGCAGGTCCGTGCGGTCCGTGTTCTGAGATTTATTATGACCGCGGAGAAAAATACGGCTGCGGCAAACCGGGATGTACCGTTGGCTGCGAGTGTGACCGTTACATGGAAGTATGGAACAACGTATTCAGCCAGTTCAACAACGACGGCGAGGGCCACTACACCGACCTGATCCAGAAGAACATTGATACCGGTATGGGACTTGAGCGTCTGGCCGTTGTCGTACAGGATGTAGATTCCATCTTCGATGTCGACACCATTCAGGCACTCCGCAACAAAGTATGCGAAATCTCCGGAAAAGAGTATGATAAAGATCATGAGACCGATGTTTCCATCCGCCTTATCACAGACCATATCCGTTCCGCAACATTCATGATTTCCGATGGAATCATGCCGACCAACGAAGGAAGAGGCTACGTACTGCGCCGTCTGATCCGCCGTGCAGCACGTCATGGCCGTCTGCTTGGCATTGACGGACTGTTCCTTGCCCGCCTTTCCGCAAGCGTAATCGAAGGCTCCAAAGACGGATATCCGGAACTTGAAGAGAAAAAAGATTTCATCTTCAACGTTCTGAACAACGAGGAGACCCAGTTCAACAAAACCATCGACCAGGGACTTCATATCCTCTCCGAGCTCGAAGAAAAAATGCAGAGCGAAGGCAAAAAAGTTCTGGACGGACAGGATGCATTCAAACTGTACGATACCTACGGATTCCCGCTGGATCTGACCAAAGAGATCCTCGAGGAGAAGGGCTACGGCATCGACGAGGACGGTTTCCATGCAGCAATGGAAGAGCAGAGAGAGCGTGCAAGATCGAGCCGTGAAGTAACAAACTACATGGGTGCTGATGCAACCGTTTACGATGAGATCGACCCGTCCGTAACAACTGAGTTTACCGGATACGATCATCTGGAGGATACCTCCAAAGTAACCGTTCTGACGACAGAGACTGAGATTGCAGAATCTCTGATGGAAGGCCAGAAGGGAACCATTTTCGTAGAGAAAACTCCGTTCTACGCTACCATGGGCGGTCAGGAAGGCGACTGCGGTATCATCAAAGGAGCAAATGGTGTATTCGAAGTAGAAGATACCATCAAACTCCGCGGCGGAAAATACGGCCACGTCGGTGTCATGAAATCCGGTATGATTTCAAACGGCGAGGAAGTTACACTTCAGGTCAACGAAGAGGCAAGAAAAAATATCGAGAAGAACCACAGCGCAACACACCTTCTGCAGAAGGCATTAAAGACTGTTCTCGGTGCACACGTAGAGCAGAAAGGTTCTCTCGTAACCCCGACCAGACTCCGTTTCGACTTTGCCCACTTCCAGGCTATGACACCGGAAGAACTGGAAAAAGTTGAGAATCTGGTAAATGAAAAGATTCAGGAGCAGATCCCGGTTGTAACCGACATCATGGATACTGAGGAAGCAAAGAAATCCGGCGCGATGGCTCTGTTCGGTGAGAAATACGGCGACAAAGTACGTGTCGTTTCCATGGGAGACTTCTCCAAAGAGCTCTGCGGTGGTACCCATGTAAAGAATACCGCTGAAATCGGACTGTTCAAACTTGTTTCTGAGGCAGGCGTTGCAGCAGGTGTCCGCAGAATCGAAGCTCTGACCGGACCG
>OCHO01002058.1_pt1 | contig 11213 bp, 9 predicted proteins | sample 1538441 | NCBI WGS metagenome assembly OCHO01 (sample SAMN04571691, study PRJEB22368) | human gut metagenome | biome: human gut; material: stool | host: Homo sapiens | place: Luxembourg | collected 2012-06-29
GTTGCTGGATTATCCCCACTCCATTGTCAGTCGATCCGTCATCGACTATAATGACTTCAAAATCCTGATACTCCTGTTTGAAAACCGCATTCAAAGTATGCACAATCGTATGCGCTTTGTTGTACAAAGGAATGACAATAGAAATCATATTACTTTTATAATTTTGTTATTAATATACTTCGATCCGCGATTTAGCATGAATGCCGTTACTATGGATAGTGTATAACATACTATTATCAATGTACCTCCATAAGAATAATAGTTTTTCGATAAATAAATAAAAATACCATGTACAAGATATAATTCATAGGAAATTCCTCCTAAAAATTTAAGACTAGTCAAGTTTACAATTCCTAATACCTGAATCACCCATACCATCACTATGGGCAATGTGACGTTTAATGCGATGAGAGAAGCGATTTTCATTCCATCAGAGACAAATCTGAGATAAATGAATATAAAAACCAACAAAAACAATATTGATCCAACAAAAAATGAGATCAGTTTTTTCCGCACAAACGATTGAACACCCTGGCTCATACAGGCATATTCTATACCAATATTAAAGGACAAGACGGACGTATACCACCAATAACCCCAGCCCAACAATAAAATGCAAGCGATATAGGCAAAAGAGCCAATCCACATCCAATTCAACGCTTTTCTACCTTGCACTCCGCATATGGAAAAAACGGCATGAAAAAAGATGTATAAAATGAAAAGTGCATACATATACCATGAATTGGGCAAAGGAGGGTTGCCTAAAGTCATTTCGTAGCAAATATTCCATGCAGACAGATGTTCAAAACACATCCTTATACAGATAAAAATACAGGTCGCAATGAGTAAAGGCGGTAACAGTTTCAAAAACCTTTTTTTATAGAATGAGTCCAAGTAAATTTTCCCTTTCTTATGTAAAGAAGCCATCAAACCATATCCGCTTATGAAAAAGAACATGGATACGGCCCCTCCTCCGAAAAAGGTAAACTGACTGACAAGCATACGAAAAGACGGCGATAAGCCCGGAAAAGAAGTGACACCGGACAAATGATGCAAAACGATTAACAAAACCAATATGCCCCGCAGGGAAAGGGTTCGGTCTACATTGAACGGACTGAACAATATCTGTGTTCCATTCCACCGATGTCTGAAAACAGTTAATCCCGCAAGAATCACCAATGCAATATAACAAATGCAATATAAGTACATGAGTTTATTTATCTGTCACAGGTAATCGAAAATACTTCTATACACGATGTCGTTAGAAGAAGCCAACCAAATAGATGGTGTGCTGAAAAAGCGGAAAGCAAAGCACAGCGGAACAGTTATCAAATAATAGTCACATAAACTCCCCTTTGCCGTAAAGAAATAGGGAACCACTAACGGCATGAAAAAGAAACGGATGATGAAATAACGGGTCTGCATGAGCGGCATCGAGGTCATGAGCAGGCACATGGAAATCAAAATCAAGAACAAGTTGTTAATATAAAGTTCGCACTTTCGCCGTTCGCTATCAAAGAAAAACGCTTTGACATAAAGAATAACCGTAACCGCCAAGAACGGATATACCGCCGAAGGCTGTATAATATCTTTCAATGCATATGCATTTGAAGCGGTAGCTAACCGCTGGAATGCATAAAAGCTACTGGAGGAAAATATGGACAGGTTGGTAAACAGGATGTAAAGTAATCCAAATCCCAAGACGATGTAGATGTAAAAGCGAAAAGAAGCTTTCTTTCCTAAACGAATAAACAAGAATGGAATAAAAAAACCTGTCATAGTATGCGTGAAAAAAGAGATAACCAGCAAAGGATAAAGAATACGTCCGTTGGTGCATCTTTCAATAATGGCATACAGCATCATTGACATGGCGAACTGCTGGCGCAGCAAATTATTGCAGATGCCATTCACTTCTGTCACAAAAGCAAATAGGCACAAAGAAGCAACAAGGAAACGGGGGTCAGCTTGAATATAGTTCCAAAATTTATAAATGGCAGCAAATGTGAACATATAGGTCAAAGCAACAATGAAATTCGCATAAGAAAGGAAATCTCCGTCAAACAGATAATAGCCTATCAGATTAAATGCCTGCCAGACATATTCCTTTGTCGTGAAAAAAAGATAAGTGAGTGTGTCGGTTATTGCCGCATTATGAAAATTATAATAATAGTTCCCCGCCCAGTCACTCGGCTCTCCTAAATGGAATGACCGTGTAGACTGCAAACACCACATGAACAAGGTAAGAATAATGACCAAGTAGAATGCCATTGATTTTTCTTTTGAAACAAAAACAAAAAACAATGTTGACAGTACCCCCAAAAAAGGGTTAAGCAAAAAAATCAGAGCCAATGCTGCCTGAATTTTCCAAACTGCTTTATTGTCGGTTATTTTTATCTGACAGTCCATCAATGATACCTCCCAATAGTTCATGATTCCTTTTTATTTGTCTTTATCAAAATAAATAGGCTATACAAGATTCTCCTTTCTTCCTTTTGGCAGCAGATGCAATAGAATGAGACTGCAAATATTAACATGGTCAATGTCACCGAGAAGACCAAGGAAGATATGGAATTTACAGCAATCGCCATCATACACGGATATGCAATGACCAATGTGAGCAGGACGGATGCGGATACAGGTAGTATCGCTTTAAGGATAAAATAGCGAGCCGGTATGTTACAATCAGTTCTTGCGCAATACAAAGCTATGGAATAAGTCATTATCGCACCAAAAAGCAATGCGATTATATACATGAAATAAGGTTGAAAACCCATATGGAAAACTATATATATAAGAGGTAGCTGAATGATATTGGTAAAACTGCTTAATATCTTAAAACGCCTGATACGACCAGTGGCTTCTATTGCCCTTGGAACGGTTACACACAAAATGTCGACAAAGGTCTTCAACAACTGAAAACGGATAAACACCACAGTCCACTCTGGAACTTCTTTTAGCCATATTTTTAAGATGTAGGGTGCCTCCAGAAATACAGGAATCGCAATTATCGAAAATAGTGCAGATGAGAATTTGGATCCATAAATTACAGATTTCAAAAACAGATTCCCATCATGGGCACCTGCACTCTTTCCAATTACCGGATTCAAAGCTTTAGTCATACCCGATGATAAAGCTTGTAGCTGCCCGTTCAGTTGAGTCGTGATACCCTGTGCCGCATTCAGAAGCGTTCCAAAAAAGAGGTTCAAAAGAACGCTTTGTCCCTGTATACTAATGATTACAATCATTGTATTCAACAGATTCCATCCGAAAAAACTTGCCATTTCTTTCATCGTATCCCGATCGAAATAATGTTGTATGGACAAGGTACATTCAGCATAATGTTTATGGCAATATAATAGCATGATAGAAAGAGTGATAAACGGAATACATGCCATCAATACCCCATAAACTATCAGCCTGTCATGCGATGCATATACACAGGCAAATGCCACAAACAGTTTTAAGACAGATTCCAGAATACCTACAAAAGCATAATAGCGCATATTCTCACGGGAATTAAGTACCGCATCGTATGGAACAGTCATGACCGTAAACATCGTACTAGCCACTAATCCCCCATAAACTATTTGGGCGGCATGAGCTCTTTCCATGGGTATGTTCAGAATCCCGTTAAAAAAAATATATCCATTGATTATCAATGCTATTCCCGCAATAATTGCCACAATGAAATGTAACAGGATACTAACATTGAATATTACCGTTTTCTTCTCATAGTTTCCGGAACCTTCGGTGTAGGACATAAAGCGTTGTGTGGCACTTGCCATGGATATATTTAGGAATCCCAACATCGCAATGGTGCCCCCAACGATATTAAATACGCCAAAATCCGAAGCCCCCAACGCCTGAAGAATGATACGGGTGGTGTACAAAGAGATGAACATAGTGATGCCCATCCTAACATACAGATAACCGGTATTCCTAATTACACGTGCGACCGTTGTCGACATAGTATCTATTACTTTCCTGTTATATATTCAAAACCTTTATCTGATCGTATTGCCAGTCATTGCAACGAACCTCATCTACAAAGCGCTATGGTATGCAATAATCAATTCTCATCTGTATAGTAATTATAAGAATGATATCCATATTTATAACCATAGTGTCCCCCCATGTCAGTCCCGTTAAGAACAAGCGACATGTTTTTATATGTATTTTTACGATAGATTTTTTCCAGTTCCGGCAACATGGCGCGATCCAGAAAACCTGCCCGAACTATAAAAATAGTGTAGTCGGCATATTGTCCAATGATCTGAGAATCCGCCATGATGTTGACAGGGGGACAATCAATGAAAATATAATCGTACCGAGTACGCACCTCCGCCAGCAGTTGTCCAAAACGGGCGTTGAGAAGTAATTCGGTCGGGTTCGGCGGAATGGTACCTACCGGAAGGACATGTAGATTATCGGACAAAAACCGTTTCCCATTCTCATCAGTGTATTCTGAGTCAGCATCCAGTTCTATTTTCGAAATGAAAAGTTTCTCGATGTCATTGAATTCACCAGCCAGATAATCACTCAACCCTTTTTTGTGAAAGTGAATAAACTTGGATATGGCATTCCTACGCAAATCGCCATCAATAATCAAGACTTTACTTCCTTTGACAGCCAGACTAATTGCGGTATTTATTGTAAGAAATGTTTTTCCAGAACCTTGAACGAAAGAAGTCAGTATAATTATTCTTGATTTTTGTTCCTTATTCACAATAAATTCCAGATTAGTCCGCAATACACGGAAAGCCTCATTCATGATGTCGCGTTTTCCATTCTCAACAAGTATGGCTGGAGAGTCCCAATCTGTTTTCTTTCCGTGAAAATAATTTTTTCTTCTCTTTTTGGAATTCCACTGCGGAATTTCTCCGAGGAACGGTAAGGAAAGTTCCACCACATCCTTTTTATCACGTACTTTCGTATCTAAACTCTTCTTGATGAGAAGAATGGTTGCTGGTATCAATAAAGAGAGGACAAATGCGAACAGAACAATTTTTCTCTTTTGTGGCTCTACAGGAATATCATTTCCATAAGGAGGTGTTATGACACGTGTATTGTTGGTGATGAATGCCTGTGCCAGTTCGTTTTCCTCCCGCTTTTGAAGTAAAAACAGGTAGAGAGATTCCTTCACTTTCTGTTGCCGTTCAATAGATAGCAGGAACTTAGCTTGGCTTGGATTTGCCGCAAGATGTGCCGTAACCTGACTTTTGTCTTTTTGAAGGCTTCCTATCTGCATCTCAAGTTTGTGGTATTGGTTATCTATGGAAGCGATGATGGCTTTACGTAATTCAGCCAGAACTTCGTCCATATCCATAACCAGCGGATTCACTGTGCTACTATTGGCCATCAATCCATTACGTTGCAGTAATTTCCCATTATATTCCGATATTTGATTTTCGATACTCATATTCTCAATGCCGGAGTTGACAGGTAACAATTTCTCCTTGTTGGCATTGTCCAACAGATAATTCCGAACATAGCGAGTCATATATAATTGGTTGTTCAACGATAAGAGTTGTGCGTCAGCAGCACTGTTCTGTGATATGTATAAGTCAGAAGCTGCCTGTACATCCGGAAGCAAGTTCTCACTTTTATAAGAAGATATGTTTTCATCCACGCTTCCCAACTCACGTTCTATTATATTAATACGCTCGTTGATAAACATGGAGGTGGCCACCATTATCTGATTTTTGTCTTTCATCCAATTCTCGTTATAAACAGCTACTAACATGTTGAGTATTTCTTCTATTCTAGATATGCTGGTATCTTTGAAAATCAATTCCACAATAGAGCTTTTTTCATTGTACTGCGTGACGGTAAGTTTGTTGTTGAAATTTCTTATCGTAGATAACAGGGGATCTATCGTAACATGCAGGACATATTCGTTATCGGCCGTATATATGGGCGTAGGCTCAATGAGCAATCGTCCCAATGGAGATGCTATCGTATCAGAAAGAGTGGCACTGATGTCGGAAGGAAGTGAAATCGCATCCCCTTTCCAGATAAAATCTGATAACTTAACTTTGTTGCCTTGGAGGTGCATAGTAAACTCTCCGGACTCGTTACCCTGCCAATCGGGCATGGATACCAAGACGGGTAAGAAAGGACCATATAGTTCCTTACCATGAAACCTTCCCGGAATGGCATAATGAATGTATAGATTCAACCGCTTCACAACTTCGGTCATAATGGAAGGAGATTGCAGGGCAACTATTTCGTCCAAGACATTCGATTTAGGCTGGATGATACCTAAATCTTCAAAAGATTCGAAATTCGAGGGAAGCGATTTGCCTTGCATGTCACTTTGAATTTGTATCGTCATGGTACGACTAAAAACAGATGGGGATCTTAGTACATATACTACTCCCATACTAGTAATCAACAATATGGAAACCACAAACCATTTCCAATTTAAGATACAAAGAGAAATAAAATCTTTTATTCTAATAAAGTCTATTCTATCTTCTTTAGGAATTTCCATAAAATACGAATTATAAAAAGATTGATATTAATGAGGCAATAAGTGAGGTCACAGAAATCCAGAAAGATGTACTCCGAATCGTATTGCCATTGACCGTGGATTGATTGGCACGGACATTACCCGGTTCCACATAAACAATGTCATTCTGTTGCAAATAGTAAGCTGGGGATGAAAACAGATCCTCTGCGGAACATAAATTTACGCTATAAGAATACCGTGTGCCGCCATTCTCTCGTAATACAAATACTTTGTCCCGTTTGCCATAGATGGTCAAGTCTCCGGCCATACCGATAGCATCAAGCAGTGTGACCTTGTCCCGGTCTATGCTATAGCGCCCCGGCGTTTTCACTTCACCCAGAACCGAGATGCAAAGATTCGACTGTTACCACAGGGTCTTTTAACAATTCGCGGGAAATCAACTCCTCTTTTATCAATGAGGCGATTTCTTTCCTTGTTTTTCCGTTTACATTTATTGCCCCCAATACCGGAAATTCTATATACCCCTCCAAATCAACCGTATATGAAAGAATACCGGAATTATTACTTGTCGTGCCAATAGCTTTAGCCGTGATTGCCAAATTGAATAATTCAGCCAACTGAGGTTCCCTGCTGTTTATCAGAATCGTTATCTTATCGCCGGGGAGCACTTTGATATAGTGGGGAGAGAGTGAAGTGAAAAGTTCACTCTCTCCGGGTTTCAAATCTTGAAAATAGGCTATTCTTTTACTTGAAGAACAAGAAGCTAAAAAGCACAAGAATGTCAATACAAGCAGGTACTTGTCTAATTTCCGGTAAAATACTTTCATAAAATCAATTGGGTTAAGGATTATCATTCCTTTTCGTTAGTTTCATTATCGTTTTCTCTGAAGAAACAGTTGTTATTATATACTCCCGTTTTTCGTTTTCGTTCGATTTCCCTTAGTAGCAATTCTGGCAGAGTAAATAGAATCATTCCACACCGCTTCAATTGCTTCTTGGGTTCTCTGAATATTCTGTACACGAACTCCAAGTGCCATTTGATGATCCACTTTGGAGCACGCCTTGCTTCCACGCCACTATAGAATTTAAAAACAGCCCCAACCGCAATCATGACCCCTCGTTTCAAATGGGGCTTTAATCTATCCATAAAATATTCTTGTTTAGGAGCTCCCAAAGCTATCCAAATAATATCAGCCTCGTCAGTTTCTATTTCTTTGGCTATGTTGGCATAATCAAATTCCTCTACCGACATATAAGGAAGTTCCAAGAAGGTCATATCAGCCACATCCGGGTTTTCTTTTGACAAATTGCTCTGCAACCCTCTCAATATGGCTCGTGATGTTCCCAAGAAGATCATCCTGTACTTCCTGCTATGAATGATGTCCATAAAGATTTGGCTTCCGCAATATTGCTCATAACGCTTTCCGTAAATCCAATGGATATACAACGGGACGTAACTGCTGTCACAAATGGAGAACATCCCACCATTGACTGTTCTCAGATAGTCAGACTTCCTGTTCGCTGTGCCCAACACTACACCATCTACTACACAGATATAGTCAGAACCTAATTTTTCCAGCTGCCGTGCTATAGAAGTATGAACCCGTTGTTTGTCAAACTCGTAGTGGATATTAAAGAATGTATTCATAATAACATAATGAATAGGTTTATTGTACAATCAATAAGTAAACTTAATCAGTCAGAAGAAATTATTTTTTTAATATTTCCTCATAATGCCTTACTAACTTTTTTGCTTTTGCTTCCCATGTTAGCTCTTGTCTCTTTTCTAACATTCTGGTTGATATGTCATTCAAGACAGCTCGGTTTTGATATAATAGTGAAAGTTCATGAGCAAAATCTTGAACTGATTTATAAGGATTAGATAATTCAACTGTAATACCTGCAAAATCTTTTACTATAGGACCAAAACCGCAAGTGTTAAAACACAGTATCGGCAATCCTACCGTTATGGCTTCAAGCACCACCGTGGATGTAGCTTCCATGATTGAAGTAAAAAACATCAAATCAGATGAAGCCATCATCTTCAGAATTTTATCATGAGACACATTCCCATGCCAGTGGCATTTCGAGGCTATTCCACAAATTTCGGCCATACGTTTCATTTCATTCACGGCATCATCGTTCCCTGTACCACAAATATGCAGTTCCACATTCCGCTGATTCATGGCTGTTATTGATTTAATCGCTATTGGAAGTTGTTTGCGAAAGTCAAATTTTCCTATCCATATAATTTTAAAAGGCTCGTCAGATTTACTTGTTTTTCTCCGAAAAGTAGAATTGGAGTCAATTCCAGTTTCATTGATTAGTAAACTGTTTTTCTGATAGTGATTCGATAGGATATCACTGACACTTTTTACAGCGGAAATTAATATATCCGCTTTTTGAATGGCTGCATGAACCCTTGACGAATATAAGTATTGATATTGGTTAATTATATTTTTAAGATAATTAAACAACCTCTGCTTCATTGGAACTCCTAGCAGATATTCCATTGGCATCAATTCCATCCCTCCGATGGGTCCCCAAACAAAAGGAACTTCTTTGATCTTCCACAAATAACCTGGTTCACGAAATCCAATCATATTCAGTTGATGAAGAATATCTATTCGGTTATTTTTTATAATTTGTTTCGCTATTTTCAACGTTTGTTTTTGCCAGTTCCGATAATACCAGTAAAACCTCCAGTCACCTTGGTTCCAACACATCTTTCTCACTTTAGTGGGAAGTGGATTGTAATAAAAATGAAGATGATCCTTTTGAGAAAGTGACATCATAGCCTCCTCTATGTTATCCCGAAATTCACCCTCAGTTATCACATACACATTGCAGTATCTGGCGATGTTGACAACCCAATTCCACCCCATTCCTTGTTCGCTGCCCCAATAAGGATTGACAGCATAGGCATTTACAAGAACATTTATCATTTTCGTTTAGTGCTCAAATTAGAGTATACACCAATGTATAGGCACTTTTATAGTACCTATCTAGTGTTATGTTAAAAATTAAACGTCAGATAATCCCAAGTCTACTTATCTTGTAACTTCACTGTACTGATTATACTATGATTGAGCCCTAATTTGACTACCAACCACTCATCTCACACTCAGCCAATCTTTGTGCATGACTCAGTGACAAACTTCTTATACCTTTATATATAGATATGTATTCCACCTCCGGATCTTCTTCTCCAAAGATAGAACGTAGATTGGCGATAGTTACCAGCATATCTTTTGCCGCACCCTCCAGTTGAAACCAATTTAAAGTTCCGGGGGGATCGAAAACTTGGGAAACATTATAATAATCATTAAGAGACATGGAGATATTTTGGGCATCATCCCAACCCTGTGTCGATTCGCAATAGTTACCTCCAATTTCCAAATCACTCTCTTCAACCTTAACTAGTACAGCATTACTTGCCGAAGCCAACTGCATGATTTGACGAATCAAATCCTCATTATCTGTTTGGAACCGGATCTGTATGGTTACATCCGCAGTTCGAGAAGGACTATTGGCTCGCTGCCGGGTAAGACAGGCTTGTCGTAACCGAGCTTCCTCTGTTTTACGCTCAGCCTTTACATCACAATCGTCCAGCATTTTCCGCACATGGAAGGTCACGGAATGGGGCTTGGCTGTTTTTTCCATACAAGTGAAAGGCAGTAAAACCGTAATAAATTTTTCACTAACGGCCTTGACCGCATCTATGTCACACGACACGTACATCGCCCGAATGGCTTTTATCGCTAAATCGGCATTATGATTACATGTCTCCAACAATTTTATATATTTCTTCGCTTTCTCCATACCGTGGAAATGCCATGCCAACTCCAACACATTGTCCGGTTCTTCGGGATAATGACGGTGAAGTGATTTTTTATATTCTTCTTTATTCATTGTATATTATATGGAGAGAATTACCCCTTGATTGTTTTTGAAGTGTTTAGATATTTTTTGCAGATATTCCACGCTTTGTCACAAACTATATAGTTTCGCAATATCATCCGGATGTAAAAGCAATGAACAGTTTTCACCTAAAACTCTTTTTTAATATGAACAACACGAATTTCCGAATCCGCCCGTACTCCAAAAGGGAGTTGGCGAGGCTCTATTTTCCGGATACGGTCAACGAGGAATCTGCCATCGCAAACCTCCGCAACTTAATGAAGCATACCCCCCACCTGATCGCCGAATTGAAAGGAGCGTACTATAAGACTTATAACAAGACGTTTACACCTAGGCAAATAGGCATCATCGTACAGTATCTCGGTGAACCGTAAGCGGGGACTGAAGCCATTAGTTATTCACTTCGGAAATGCCTTAAACGAAACAACCGGAATGAAACCGAAAGCATCGGAAAGTGAGGTTTTCGACTTCCTTACTTTTGTATCAGTCAATGACATTGATAAAAATAACAGAGTATTCACTATTAAAATTTTAACATTATGGCACAGCCTTTTTATGCTAGAAAAATCGATTTGAACATTGGCCCTCGTAAGGGAGAAACTGTTTACAGTGCTCAAGCTTATTATTATGGTACAATCACTACCAAGCAGGTGGCTACCCAGATCGCACAAGAGTCGGCCTTGACACCAGCCGACGTGATCGGGGTCATCGAACGTCTCGCTTATTTCTGCCAAACCCACATGGCGCTTGGTTACAAGATCAAGCTGGACGGATTGGGCATCTTCTACAACGAGTTGCTCACCGAGAAAAGCGTAAGCAC
>OCHO01002059.1_pt1 | contig 11201 bp, 9 predicted proteins | sample 1538441 | NCBI WGS metagenome assembly OCHO01 (sample SAMN04571691, study PRJEB22368) | human gut metagenome | biome: human gut; material: stool | host: Homo sapiens | place: Luxembourg | collected 2012-06-29
ATCCCGGGCCGCACCCGATATCCAGCACTTTTGAGCCCTCGGGTATCTGCCGGAAATACTCTTTGTAGAACTCATCCTTGTGCTCTTCTCTTTCTTTCTCAACCTGTTGGCGATAGCCTTCCGAACGGGTGTTCCAATACTCTCTGATCTTTTCTAAATTATTCATGGCGGTCTACAAAGGTTTAATCGGCGTCATAGTCGTAAGCCCCCTGCTGTTCTTCTCAATCAGGCTTTCAATCTGATAAATCGGATCAATCGTTGCAGAGTTAAGAACGGCTTCGGGGGTATCGAAAGCATGCGCCACACCGTTATGAAGAAACAGCACAGCATCGCTGAAACGAGAAGCCAGCATTAAGTCATGGATCACGTAAAGAGCGATTGCATTTCTCTTCTTGCAGTAACGATGTACGGTCTCCATCACAACAAGCTGATGACGAACGTCCAATGCGCTGGTCGGCTCGTCAAGCAAAAGCAGCTTGGGCTCGGAGACAAACGACTGAGCTAAGAAAACAAGCTGCTTCTGCCCTCCGCTCAAACTTCGCACCGATGTATTGGCAAAGGTATCCAGCTTCAGCTCTCGGATGACTTGAGAGACTTTTGCAAGCTGAGCCTCCGAGACTTTCCAGCTTAATTTTTTGGTCAGTCCGAGAAGAATCGTTTCAAAGGTCGTCAGCGAAGAGGTTATCTTTTCGAGCTGCGGTAAATACGCAATTGAAGAGCGATCGAGCTTCTTGCCGTCCTCTTCCAGAACAATGCTGCCTTGATGAGGAATCAAATCCGCGATGCAGCGAATAAATGTCGTCTTTCCGGCGCCGTTTCGCCCCAGTACAGCGGCCATTTCGCCCTGCTGAAAGGACACTGTGATGTCCTTAAGAATCTCTTTGCTCTTAATAGAACAGGATAAACCGTCGATCTTCAGTTTCAGCATCACTACTCCCGTGATCTCAGCAGAAGGAAAAACAGGAACGGGACACCGACGATCGAAGTCACAATTCCCACAGGGAGCGTCGCTCCTTCAGACATCAGTTTGGAAATGATCGATGCGGCAAGCATAAGCGCGCTTCCGACCATGGAGGATCCGATAATCAAAAATCTTTGATCTTCGCCTAAAAGCAGTTTGGCGCAGTGAGGCGAGATTAAGCCCACAAACGCTACTGTACCGATAAAAGCCACGGCTGAGGCGACAAGAACGGAACTCACCGTAAAGACAAACATCCTTAGTTGATCCGTATTGATGCCGAGACCGCGAGCTCGTTCGGTTCCGTCGCTGAGCGCGGTGAGTTTCCACGAATAACAAAAAGAGATCAGAAGTACGATCGTCCAGCACGTCGAGGAAACGCCGGTGCTGATCCAAGAAGATCTCTGAAGATTGCCGAATGTCCAGCCGGAGATAATTTGCGCGATTTCGGGAGAAGCTCGGTACTGCAGGTACTGCTGTAGCACCTGAAAGAAGAAATTCATAATGACGCCCACAAGAATAAGCGTCGTTGCTGTAAGCGAGCGCTTACTACCTAGATAAAAGATGAAGGCTGATACCGTCAGCGCCATGACAAGTGCGGCCAGCGAAACGCCGAGCCAAATCTGCCCGAATAGCGCAAAACCGGTCGTAATAGCGATGGCCGCTCCGAAACTCGCTCCTGCTGTCACACCCAGCGTATACGGACTGGCAAGAGGATTATTCGTGATCGTTTGAATCAAAAGTCCGGCCAAACTCAGGGAGGCACCCACAAAGAGACAGGTAAATGTCATCGGCAGGCGGATCTCCCAAACAATAAAAGAGGCGGAAGATCCTCCTTCAGGTCCCTCGAGAACAGCCTCAATCAGGTCCTTCAAGACGATAGACGAGGAGCCGATTTGAATGTCCAAAATGACTAAGACACACAAAATTAAACCGACCAGCAGCGTAGACAGGACCCTTTTGCGGATCCTGTTTCGGTACTGTCGGACAATGAGATCTTCTGAGCTCATTTCTGATTCAAATGGATCATGAAGGTTCCGTCGTACTTGAGTTCAGGCAAATAGGTCTTGTAGTAGTTATTCAAGTTACCGACAGGATCGATATCTTTAAAAGCTTCCGGATAAAGAACCTTTGCCATGTACTGCGTGAAGGTGTAGTCAGCCATGTTCCTTAAACTGCCGTGATCTACCCCATAGACACGTTTTTCCTTGACGGCATCGAGCATGTTCCAGCCCGGGCGCTTTGTAAAATTGGCCAATCTTTCCTGAGCCTGAGATTCGGGGACGGTAAAGCCCATCCGCATCTGATCTCCCTCGGATTTATTGCGCCAAATACTTCCGCCGATGAAAATAACTTTCGGATTTTGAGAAATCACATACTCCCTGTCGAGAGCCATGTAAGGCTGAGGAGAGTTTTCGGCAAGATTTGCTGCTTTGATATTTTTGAGGATGGCGCCCCAAAGCACATCTTTATTGTACGAATTGCCGTATTGAGCCAACCCCTTGCTGGCAGTCTCCATATAAACCTTCGTGCCTAACTGATCCTGAGGAAGTTTGGCAATCGTCGAATAAACGTGATCAAGAGCTTCTTTATAAGTTTTGTTCTGGGCTTCGGCAATCTTTTCTCGACCAAGGAGTTTACCGAGAATCTCGGTACTCAAGGTATGGTTAGCGGTTGTCATCGCGTGGTAATCCAAAACGACAACCCTGATTCCGGCCTTTTCGAACGTTTTAATTCTCTGGCTGTTTTCCGCGTATTGAGTCCGTCCGATCAGAAGGACATCCGGATGGAGGCTGAGAATCTTCTCGGCATTGAGAATGTCGTCGTGATACCCGCCGATACTCGGCAGATCTTTCATCTTAGGAAAGGATTTCGTAAAAACTTGGTACTCACCGTAACGAGTATCTTCCCAGCCGTCTTTGGTCAGAGCAACAACTTTTTCAAGGCCGGGCGCACCGCCCACCATCATAAAGTTCGCGATGTAGTTAGCGACGACAAAGGTTTTGGGCTGATCCTCGAAATGAACTTTCCTGCCCTCGATGTCCGTAACATCAAAGGCTGCGGCAAGCACAGAACCGCTAAAGGCCGCAAGAGTAGAAAAAGATACAGCAAGAACCAACTTTCTCAGCATTGTGATCCTCTCAGGTTAGGGGTCGTCGTTTCAATCACGACCCGAAAGTCAGAAACTCGGCGAATAAAACCTCTCACGCTTGGAGTTCACGAGCTGTCAACAGCCACTTTTTGAGCGGACTCGCTTTAACTCGGCTTTATTCAGGAACTTGAGTTGTTAGAAAGTATTACTTTTTTCTAAATTATCATATTCATAAGGCAAACAACCGGCTCATAAGATAATTTTCGAATTCGTCTTACTCATTTTGACCTACAGCCTCATGGCCTCACCGTTCAAGACCTACCAAAAACAAAACCTCCGGCGAAAAAATCGTCGAAGGCTGAATCTGACTAACGACTTTAGCTTACTGTTAGGCGATGCTGTTGACGACTGCAACCGCATTCAATGTTCTCGGAAAACCGTTCAAGGGAACGGCCACCTGGAGTGCGTCGATGAGGTTTTGCTTTGTTGCACCTTCTTTAAGATTTGCACCTGCGTGGGCCTTCAGCTGAGCTTCGCATCCGCCGAGCGCAGCAATGGCTGCAAAGACCACTAATTCACGATCTTTCACAGACATTCCGGTGCGAGTGTAAAAATCACCGAAGCAGTAACCGGATAAGTCTTCAATCATGAGCGGCTTCATCGGCTCAGTCGTGTTCTTGTGCATCTGAGTAATTGCGTCCCCGAAAATCGCTGTCTGGACTTCAATGCCTTTAGCCAAGCGATTTTGATCGTTGACGGTTGTCTGAGATGCTAAGGGAAGACGGACTCCGGCATCTTTAAGAGCTTCGTTAACGCCCTCTAAGGCTTCTTTAACTCGTCCAACCCCTACGTACGGTGCCGTCTGATAAACCGCTTCTTTGATCACAATCGGTTCAACGCCGGCTTTCAAAGCAGCGGCTGTAACATCTTCGGCTTCTTCGGAAAGGCCCTGGGCTGCACATGTCGCTAATAAAACAAAATATTTTTGATTCGTAGAAAGTGTTGTTCCGCGCTTAGTAACGTTCATCATTCTTGCGATGATGGCGTCCATACCCGGATCTTGATTTCTTTGTTTTGCATTAACGGTATTTGTCATAACTGCTCCTGCTGCACCCACTGTGGCAGACAGTAATACGTTTCTTAGGTTCAAAATCATTTTCTGACCTCTTTTAGTGACATACCCAACAAAACCCGCTCAGTAAGTTAAGGGGTTCATCTCTTCGGAGTAAAAGACGAAAATTTACGGCTCCGTCCGAGTTGACATCAATCGGGTGCAGCGAATTGAGATTTCCGGCGACCTATAGCTAAAGGCGCGCTGTTCGGCCTTCTCCTGAAAACATTGCATCCCTCTTCTTTAATAAAAGATTTCTCGAGCGTTTTACCCTTCCAATGCCTTTACTCCTTTTAGGCAAGAATTTTAGAAATTTTGTACATTTATTTCCAATGCTTATTTACAATCGTACTTAATGCAATAAATACATGAATAGATAATCCCATGGATCTCAGAGCTTTAATGTCGTTTGTTACCGTCTGCAGACTCGGCAACATTACGCGCGCCGCTGAAGCGCTTTACATTTCGCAGCCTGCTCTGACACGGCAAATTCAAGAGCTGGAGCAAGAGCTCGGCTGCCAATTATTAGTAAGAAGCACACGCAGTTTGTCTCTCACCGAGAACGGCTACCTCTTTATGCTTCGGGCACAGGAAATACTGGACTTAGCCAAGCAAGCTAAGAACGAACTTTCCGAAAACGGAGATATCCTCCACGGCGTCATCCGCGTCGGCATCGTCGAAAGCAAAATCATGGATTACTTTGCCGATGCCGTGGTGCAGTTCAATAAAAAATATCCGCACGTTCAGTTCGAGGTTTATTCGGCAGACGGCGATGACTTAAAACGCAACCTCGATGAAAACAAACTCGACATGGCACTCCTTATCGAACCGGTTGAGAGTGCCAAATACACCAAGATTCCTATTGAAGTAACGGAAAAATGGGGACTTGTCATACGAGAAGAGGAAGTCTCGCCTAAAAAGAAAACGCTGAGTTACGAAGAAATTATCGAGAGAACGCTGATTCTTCCCAGACGCTACATCATTCTTTCAGAAATCAGCAGCTGGTTCAAAGTACCGGAGAGCAAATTTAAGGTCATCGCCTACCACAACCTCGCATCCAACGCTTTAATAATGGTGGAAAAAGGTCTCGGCTCTCTGCTCTGTATTGAGGGAAGTTTTACGAACCGCCCTAGGGAAGGTCTTCGCTTCCTTCCGCTCTCTCCCGAAAGAACGACTTCTCATGTGGCCGTTCGCAAGAAAAACCGCAAGCTCTCCAAACCCTGCGAAATTTTCTGGGCGGATATTGAACAGTATTTTCCTGTCCGCAAATAATTAAGGCCCGAGCATATTCGCTCAGGCCTGAATCTTTCTTCAATCCGACGATTTCTCAACCGTCGGATTTTTTGTTATTTAGGCATCGGGAGCTGGAGCACGTCTCCGAGAACCATGCAGACGCCTGAAATAACGATGATGGAAATGACATTCAGCCAGAAACCTGCTTTGATCATTTCACCGATTTGGATACGGCCGGTACCGAAAATGATCGCATTCGGCGGAGTCGCAACCGGCATCATGAAGGCGGCAGATGCACCGATCGTCGTGACCAACAGTACCTGTTCAGTCGGAATACCGAGAACAGGAGCCGCAGCCGCCAGAAGCGGAAGCATCGTCGCAGCCAAGGCGGTGTTAGAAGTGAATTCCGTCGCAAAGATCACCAGGGTAGCAACGCCTAAGACCACCAGTACAGGAGGCAGACCAACGAAGGCGGTTGCCTGAGCTGCAATGAGGCTGGCTGCGCCCGTTGCCTGGATACAGGCAGCCATAGAAAGGCCGCCGCCGAAGAGCAGGAGCACGTCCCAAGGAATGTTGTCGCAGTGCTTCCAATCGAGCGCTCTTTCACCGCGGGAAAGGTTCACAGGGATGCAGAAAAGAGACACGCCTGCGGCCATTGCGATCACGGCATCGCTGACCATCCTGAAGGGACGAACACCGTTCTCAAGCGTGAAAGAACGGATCTGAGAGCCGAAGCACCAGAGAACAACGGCACAGATGAAAACGATCAGTACAGAGATCTCGCCGCGGGTCGGTTTTCCGATGTTCTTTAATTCGGTACGGATCCACTCACGGCCGCCCGCAATCTTTTGAATCTGCTCTCTGAAAAGCACCTTTGTTAAGAGGAGCCAGGAAAGGGGCATGAGCAGGAGCACCACCGGCATACCGACCTTCATCCACTGAACAATAGAAACATCGACGCCGTATGTCTGCTGGACAAAGCGAACGAAGATACCGTTAGGAGGCGAACCGATGATCGTTCCCATACCGCCGATGGAAGCGCCATAAGCCACGGCTAACAGGACACAGATACCGAAGTTTCTTTCGCCTTTGGTAATGGTCGGAGAGTCGGAATTCTGACGAACCACGGACATAACGGCGATTGCAATCGGAACCATCATGGCTGCGGTTGCCGTATTCGACACCCACATGGAAATGAAACCCGTTGCGATCATCACGCCGGCGATAATGGCGCCGGGAGAGGTACCGACAAACTGCATCGTCTTTAAAGCGATGCGTTTGTCCAAACCCCAGCGCTGAATACCGGCTGCCAGCAGGAAGCCGCCTAAGAACAGATAGATCGTGTCAGAGGCGTACGGCGTCAGTGTTTTGGCAAGTGTTGTGACGTCACAAAGAGGATAAAGAATAATCGGCAGCAGTGCTGTCACGGCAATCGGCACAGTTTCCGTGAACCACCAAAGCGCCATCCACAGCAGAATGGCTAAACAGGCTTTAGCAGCATGGGAGACGGGAACCGAAGCTCCGGCGCCGTTAACATACGCGTCCGGAAGAACCCAATATAAAAGCAGGGCTAAAACTGGGGCCGCAAAGAGAGCAATCGTTTTCGACTGCCTCGAGAAGGAACCCATTTGCAGTGGTGCTTCCATTGATACTCCTATGTATTTGAGTTATCGAGCAGCTAAGCTCAAAGCGAAACAGGTTTATTTAATCATAAAAATTTGTTTATTCTTCGCGGTACGGATTGAAAATTTCAGGAAACTAAAAGTAAATAGCACTATGTGAAAATTAATTCCGCATAGTGCTATTTATTCCTTAAACCTCTTGTGTCTCAGGCTTTCCTGCCTTCTGGTGACTAAATTGAATTTTGTAGAGACGAGCATAAGGTCCGTCATTTTCCAAAAGCTCGAAATGGGTGCCGGCCTCAACGACCGCCCCCTGATCCATCACGACGATCATATCGGCATCCACAATCGTAGAAAGACGGTGCGCTACCACAAAACTGGTACGGCCTTCTCTGAGTTTGTCGAGAGAAGCCTGAATGTATTTCTCGCTTTCGGTATCGAGAGCGCTGGTCGCTTCGTCAAGCAGGAGAATCGGAGCGTTCTTCAAAAGAGCCCGGGCGATGGAAACACGCTGCCTTTGGCCTCCGGAGAGCTTTGATCCGCCCTCGCCGATTCGGGTTTGGAGTCCCTCCGGCAAGGAATCAATCAACGGCTTGAGATAAGCCGCCTCTGCGGCCTGCATAATTTCTTCATCCGTCACGGGGCGTCCGGCACCAAAGGCAATGTTGGCCGCAATGGTGTCGTCAAACAGCATGACTTCCTGAGTCACAATCGCCACCTGACGGCGTATGCTCTCCAGCGTCATCTCGTTCTGAGAGGTTCCGTCAAAAAAGATCTCTCCTTTTGTCGGCACCATGAAGCGAGGAATCATGTTAATGATGGTGCTCTTGCCGGCGCCGGAAGCACCCACAAAAGCGATCATCTTTCCGGCTTCCGCCTTCAGGCTGAAATCCTTAAGCGAAGGCTCCAAGGTGTTGGGATACTTGTACCAAACGTTTTTAAATTCGACGTTGCCTTTAACGCGTTCGATGTCTTTCGAGCCGGGGTCCTTCTCAAGCGGGATATCGATCATCTCAAAAAGACTCTCAGCAGCGGCTCCCATACTAGCAATCGTGCCGTTCAAGCCGGCGAGCTTACGAATCGCAGGCATCATGAGAAGCATTGCAGAGATATAGGTCACAAATTCGGCCAAAGAAAGCTGACCTCTCTGTGCTTGGAGCAAAGCCACACAAACCACGATGGCAACACCGCAGATACTGACCAATTGGGTTGCCGGGGTGCCGAGACCTTTGACGATCTGCTGACGCATCGTCAAGCCCTTTAAACGGCGGTTGATATGACCGAAACGCTCTTCTTCAAACTTATAAGCGTTGTAAACCTTGATCAGACGTTCGGAACGATAGGTTTCATTGAGCTGACTTAGGATCTGACCGAAGGTCACCTGGCTGTTGGAAGTCAGTTTCTTGAGGCGCTTGCTCACCGTTCTCAATATATAAATCAGGATCGGAGCAACAATGAACGTTACTAAGGTCAGCTGCCAGTTATGCCAGAAAAGAACACAAAGCAAAGCTGCAACCTGCAAAGAATCACGCACAAGCACGGTCAGCACTTGAGAGGCGCCGGACAAAGCTTGAGAAGCTTCATTCACAAAGCGAGAAACCACACGGCCCGATTCCTGGCTCTGGACGACTTCTTCGGGCCAGCGAATCATGTGGTCAAACATCAGGGAACGGAGTTTGACCAGGATTTCCTGAGAAACTTTTTGAAGCAAATAAGAAGAACAGAATTGGCCACCGCCGTGAAGAACGGAAATGCCGATCAAAGCGATCGGGGCCCAAATTGCCACCAGACCGTTTTTTTGATAGAAACCTAAATCGGTGAGCTTGCCCATCAGCAATGCCATCAGAGATGAGCCGGCTGCCGCGGCGACCATGGCGATCAACGCGAGAAAGATGTAGAACTTGTAAGGCGGTAAGTAGGCAAAGAGCCTCATTAAAGGTTCTTTTTTGATCTTAACGGATTTCAACTCTATCCTCGTTAGCTTAGGTGCAGGTAGTTTAGCGAGTCGGCAGGCGTTAGACTAGGAAAACACATATATCTTTGAAACAGTTTTTATGGCAACACTATTCGTCAGGTTACCTAATCATGTCGGCGACGCCGTCATGACCATGCCGGCCTTAAATCTTTTAGAGGCCGCCGGATTTAAGCTTTACCTTATCGGCAAACCCTTTGTCGGAGAGTTATTCGAAGGCACTAACCGCCGCTTCGACCCGATCGAAGGAAATTTGCTTGACGACATCAAACGCATTCGCGATTTAGCTGCCTCCGTTAAGAATCCCCGCGGCATTCTTATGCCGAACTCTTTCGGATCCGCTCTTTTATTTAAGAGCGCAGGCATCCAAAGCACGGGGCTCGCCACTGACGGACGTTCCATTCTTTTGGAGCATGCCATTCCGGAACCTCCGAGAATGCATGAAGTCGAACGTTTCTGGTACGTCGCGTATGAGGCACTCAAGGCGATGGGCATCAAACCGCCTTACACCAAGCTCACGAAACGCATCAACATGAAGCTGGCCGCCCGCAACGAAGCCGGCGCCCGCAACTTAGCCGCAAAAATCGGACTGCCAAAACGCTACGCCATTCTTGCGCCGATCGCCAAAGGCCGTCACGAAGGTAAAGAAAAGTACTGGCGCCACTTCAATGAGCTGTGTAAGCCGCTTCGCGACAGAGGCATCGAACCAGTGGTCTTCCCGGCTGTCGACGAAGCGGAAGCTGCTAAGGCCGCTTGTCCGGACGCGACTATTTATGAACCGACGAGTCTCGGAAACTTTGCAGCTCTGTGCGAAAAAGCCGCCATCGTTATCGCGAACGACTCGGGCGTGAGCCATATCGCCGCAGCAGTAGGTGCTCCCCAGGTCACCATCGTCGGTGTTACCGACACGGACCGCACGAGCCCTTGGAATGAGAAAAACGTCATTGTCGGCCGCAAAGGACGCTGGCCCGAAGTTGATGAAGTTATTACTGCCATCGATGACGTTTTAAAGACCAAAAACTAATTAGTATGTGACATTGTTTGAGGAGCGCAAGCTCCTCGATTTGTATTCACTCGAACTTCGTACTTCACAACATGTTTGCGCAATCGCTTTGGTCCTTAGCTGCTGCGGCCTTCTTTTCCATGATGGCCGCCTGTGTGAAGTACTGCAATGATGTATTCGGACCGCTGGAGCTGGTTTTCTACCGCTCTCTTTTCACTACGCTTTTCGTCTTTATTACAGTTTCGCTTCGCGGGGAAACCTTAAAGACCCGATATCCGATGCTGCATCTTCGGCGCGATGTCCTCGGATTTGCCTCTGTCGCGATTTGGTTCTTTACATTAGGGTTGCTGCCGCTCGGCACCAATATCACGCTGACATATTCGACGCCTCTCTTTTTAGCGCTGAATTTTATTTTGCTGGCGCTCTGGAAAAAAGAGCAGCCCGAGTGGCCCCTGATCGGCTCCATTCTTCTCGGCTTTGTCGGTATTGTGGTCGTCATGCGGCCATCTTTTCTGAGCGGGGATGCTCTTCCGGCCCTTCTCTGCTTATTTGTCGCATTTATTGATTTGTTCGGATACTGGCAGATCCGCTTTTTAGGCCGCGTTCATGAACCTTCCTGGCGCATTGTCTTCTACTACTCTCTTTTCTGCACGGTCGGAGCTCTGTTGGGTGTTCTCTTTTTTGAAGACGGATTTCACATGTCCAATGCCAGGGCTGCTGTCGCTGCCTTCCTAATGTGCCTTCTTGCTACGGCCGGAATGCTGGCCAGCACACGAGCTTGGATCGGCGGCAATATGCTTTTGGTTTCGTGCCTCGGATTTTCTGCGATTCCGTTCTCCGAGCTCATCGGCATCTTCTTCTTTAAAAACATTCCCGACACACTGTCTCTTATCGGTATGACGATCGTCGCCGCCGCCGGGATGATCGCTACCATCTACACCAAAAAAGCGGAGAAAGCCGCCTCAGTCTCAGGACAAAAAGATTCATAGAGGCCGACATTCTTGGAGTTGCACGGTCAAATATCCCGTGTTTTTGCATCTATAATTGTTAGAAAATATTTCATTAACTTCCCAAGAATCCCAAATGCAAGCGATTTCACTTTGGCTCGCTGCCGCTATTGTCATTTTGACAGGCTGGGCAATCGTTAAGAAGTACCTTAAGGAAGCTCTGTAAAATGCTTGATTCTTCCCAATGGCCTTTAGAGACTTAA
>OCHO01002070.1_pt1 | contig 11157 bp, 3 predicted proteins | sample 1538441 | NCBI WGS metagenome assembly OCHO01 (sample SAMN04571691, study PRJEB22368) | human gut metagenome | biome: human gut; material: stool | host: Homo sapiens | place: Luxembourg | collected 2012-06-29
CCACATAGTGTACTACTACTTTTGCTGGCTGATTGTAGTAATAGTTTACTACTATTTTTTCTGCTGTCATTGTTCCTTTGCTATTTGCTGGTAACATACTGTTTCCTTCTTCATCTTCCTCTACCAATTGATAGCTTAAAAATTCTTTTGAAGGTATATTGTATTCATCTCCTACATGTCCATTATGCATTGTAGGCTCTTCTATGTCTTCTCCTGTTAGAATATCTATATGATGTTCTTCTACTTGTGCTTTTTGTGCATAATAGTATGTTACTATTGTTTTGTTATTTACTATATTTCCTTCTTCGTCTATTTCTACCTCTATTGTTCCTTCTGGCTCTCCTTCTACTTTTACGAAGTCATATCCTTCAAATTCTTTTTGCTCTGTTGTATATGGATCTCCTTCATGTTTTGTATTATCCACTATTTTGTCTGTTAATGGTTCGTTTGTATATATGTCTATGTAGTTTACTTCTAATACTGCTTTCTTGATGTAATAGTAGTTTACTGTTACAAGTTCTTCTCCCATTATGCCTTCAGCGTTTGTCGGAAGTTTAGTTTCTACTAAGTCATATCCTTCAAACTCTTTGCTTGGTATATTGTATTCTGTTCCAACTTGTATTTGATGAGTTTGTGTTTCTAATAATGCTCCTGTTTGCTCATCTATATGATTTTCTATTAATCCTGTATATACTGGTTCATAATAGTAGATTAGTGTTTGCTCTTCTTTACTTAAATTAATCGTTTTTTGTTCTGGACTTTCTACTAATTTATATCCTATAAATGCTTTTTCATTTGTTACAAACTTATCTCCTACTAATCCTTCTTGTATATATGGTTCTTCTAAGTCTTTTACTATCTCGTGTGTCTCTGGATTTCTTTCAACATATCTTACTGTTGCTTTTGTATTTTGTAGATAATAGTATGCTACAATAGTGTCTGCTACTGTCATTATTCCTTCTGTGTTTCCACTATCTTCTACTAAAGTATACATTTTTCCATTATATGAAAGAGTTTCTTTGCGATGCTCTGTATTTGTGTTGTAACTATCATCTACATATCCGTCTATTTTCTCTTGAACTGATAAAACTTCGTTTGAATCTTTCTCTAAGTAGTTTATTATTACTTTTGCTGGTTTTAATCTGTAATAATATATTACTTCTTGTGGTTTTCCCTCGTTGTATTTTTCTATTGTTCCTGTAGCATTTGCTGGTAATTTTTCTGCTACAAGTTCATATTTTTCATTTACATTTTTAGCTTCTTCTGTAGTATATGGCTCTCCTTCTTTTCCTTCTATTACTACATCAGTAATTTCTGTTCCATTTGTATCTGGAACTTTTGTTGTAGTAGTACTTCCATCTGTATTCATTATATAGTGATGTACTGTTACTTTTCCATATTTATTTGTGTTTGTTACTGTCTTATCTGTAACTATGCTGTCATAGTATCTTAAATCTCCTTCTGTCTTTTCTTCTTCTGTTAATGTATATACTATTTCTTGTTTATTTTCATCATATTTTGGTAAGTTCTCGAATATATCATTCCATTTATTTGGATTTGAGCTATCTAGTGTTGTTGTACTTCCTGCTGTTCCTGGCTTTGCTAATTCTTTTGTATATTCGCTTCCATCACTTCCATGTAATTTGAATACTACTTTTGTTGGACGTTGTCCAAGTTTGTTTGAGTCATCTTCCCATACTTTACTTACTGGTATGTTTACTATAAATCCTGTTGTTGTTGTCCAATTTGCTGTTACCTCATCACTTTCCATCTCTGGTGTTTCGTATTCTATATGTGCTGTAACAACATTCTTTATCGCTGTTGTTTCTTGACTTATACCTGTATATACTACTTTTACTGTTTTATTTATTGTTACTTCTTTTTCTTCTGTTAGTTGTATTCCTTCTACTGCTTCTTCCCATGTTATCGTTTGAGCTTGTGCATCATATGTTCCTCCTGCTAAATCTGATTTTGCTTCATCTATCGCATATGGTAATTTATCCACCAATTTTACTGTTGCTCTTCCACTATAGTCTGTTATCCTTGCTGTGTAATTAATATTATATGTTATTTCACCATTTAGACTTTCTATTGTTGCTGTTCCATTTTTACTTATGCTTTGCTCCTCTTTTGGTTCTACATATGTATGCTCTGGCTCTTCTGGAACTTTCTTGTCTTCTCCATTTTGATTTATATATGCTGTATTCTTTATCTTTGTTCCATCTATTAATTTGTTTACTGTTACTTTAAACTCTACTACTTTTTCTGCTCCTACTCCAACTGTTATACTTATTCCATTTTGTAAGTCTGTAGCTGTCTTTGTGCTATCTGCAACATTGTCTATCTTTATTGAACCTTCTACAAATGTTGTTCCTGTTGGAATTGTATCTTTTACGATTACATCTCCTGCTCTTGTTCCATCATTTCTTACTCTTATTCTATATGTTAGCTCGTCTCCCAAGCGAACTTTATTTCCACTTGCTGGCTCAGCTTCTTTATGTGCTGTTATATTTGCCTTTGTTACATTTGTTGTTACTTCATTTGTTGGTTCATTATCTACTGTTGCTTGGTTTGTTAAGGTTTTACTATATTCGTTACTTGCTAACTTATCTACTTTTCCTGCGAATACTACATCTATACTTCCATTTGCTGGTACTTCTACTGGTATTCCATTCTTTAAGTTTTGTTCTGTATATACTGTTCCTGTTTCTCCTACCTGTATTAGTGTATCATTATCAAATGTTATTCCTGCTGGTAATGTATCTCTTACTGTTACTGTTTTTGCTAGGTTTCCTTCATTTGTTATTCTTATTGTATATGTTACTTTTTCTCCTTCTATTGCTTCTGTCTTATCTACCAATTTTTCGCTACTTATTATCGCTTTATATATTGTACTCTCTTGGCTTCCTGTTACATCTTCGCTTGTTTTTTCCGGAGTTAGTAGCTTAATATTTCCTTTTACATTGTTTGTTATTTTTTCTTGCTTCATATCTAAGCCTACATACACAACTTTGAAATTCTTTGTAATATTTACTGTTCCATTACCTGTATAACTATTTATGTCTGATACGTTCTCTTTCCATGTAATTGTCTTGCTAGCTGAATCATATGTTCCACCCGCTAAGTCTGATTTTCCTTCATCTATTGCATATGGCAATGTATCTATTATTGTTACCTCTGCATTTCCTATGTAATCTGTTATTTCTGTTCTATATGTTATTGAGTAGTTCATTTCTTGATTTGCTACTGTTATTCTGTCTGTTCCTGTTTTGTTTATTACTTGGTTTGTTATATTTGGTGTTTTTAATCTGTAGTAATATGTTACTACTATTTGGTCTTCTGTCATCGTTCCTGTTGCATTTGTTGGAGTTGCTACCAACTCGTAGTTCTTAGGAATATCTGTTGCTACTTGTGTTGTATAACTATCTCCTATTTCTCCATTTATTGTTACGTCTTCGCTTAACTTTTCGCTTGTTCCCTCTTTGTAATGGTGTACTAATACACTTGTCCTTACATCTTTAAATGTTACTATTACTTCTTTATCTTCTTGCATATTTATGAATTTATTTAATATTACTGTATGGTTTGACTCTTCTGTAAATGTTATTTTCTCTCCATTTACTGTTATTGTATCTACTCTATATCCTGCATTTGGAGTTACTATTATGTCTTTTTTACTGTCTTGCCCTTTATCTACTCTCTCGTATACATCTTCTCCTTCTCCACTTATGTTTCCTCCAACACCTTCTACTTTTGTATTTATATTAAACTGGATTGTTCTTATTCCTGCATTTACATTATCTTCTATTATCTCTGGCGAGCTTATTGTGTTTAATTTTGTTATCTCTTCTGTTTGTTTACTTGCTTGGTTAAATTTACTATTTATCTCTCTATTTGTTCCTACTTCCTTATCTGTTAATTCATGTAGACTATCTATCTCTACTTCTACTTTGTATGTTCCTTTTGCTAGGTCTGTAAATTCATATTCACCATGTGTATTTGTCGTTGTTCTTATTACTTCTGTGTTATTAGTGCTGTTTAATAGTTTAACAACTGTTCCTTCTAAATATTTCTCGCTAGAGTCTATTACACCATTTCTATTACTGTCTTCCCATACTTTTCCTTGTATCTTTCTGCTTACTACTTGTATAGTAATATCTGTTGATGTCATTTCTTCTGAATCTTTATTGGTTTGTGCTGTAGCACTATTTACATAGATATCTTTTGGTTGATTTCCTGTTGGAGTTAAATATACCATTATATCAACACCTTGACCTTCACTTATTTCTCCTTTTACTGCAAATGCTGTGGCATTCTCTTTAATATTATTTATATTTACCTCTTTCCAATTATTACTTATTCCAATGTTTTCGTCTTTCGCAGTTATATTTCTTACACTTTCATCTGTTGATATATAAGTTTTTAATCCAGTTTGACCTGTTATTTCTAAATGATCTAATATATATGTCCCGTTATATTTAGTTTCTCTTACATCTCCGTTATATGGTAGTATATCTAATAATTGAAAATCCGGAACATTTTCATCAGTATTATTTTTATATGATATATGATATTTTATCATTTGGTTCTTTTCTACTATTGGCTCATCAGTCTCCTTGTATAATCTATGACTTGCTAGGTTTGTTACTGTTATAGTGTTTGTTACGGTTCTATAAATTGCATCTGCATTTCCAACTTTATCTTTATCTGCTAATATTATTGTTTGTGTAGTATATTGTGTTCCATTTGGTGTTTCTTCATTTATATGAGCTTTGAAGTTAATTGTTCTAATACTTTCTCCTACTGAGCAGTTATATATTTCCCATATTAGTGTTGTTGTACCATTTGAATTATTTATGATATCAGGTTCTATATAATCAGAACTACCTGCTACATACTCTAAACCTTTAGGGAGCGTTGTTGTTAATTTTACAGTTACTCCATCTATATCTGCATTTCCATTTAATTGTGGAGCTATTCTATAGTTTATTATATTTTCATTTCTTCCAATATCATAATTTGTTTTTCTTTCTGTTGCGTCTTCATTCCAAGAAGTGAGTTCTACTTTTTGTTCTGCACCTAATACTAATATGCTATTTCCATAATGAACGCCTCCTCCATGGGAACCTTGTTCCATCTGTCCATTTTCATCATAACTTGTTTTTACATATGGTAAATTACCTTGTGACCAAACAGTTGGTGGGAAATCACTTCTATTGGTAGTTTTTAAATATGTTTGTGTACTTCTGTCTGGAGCATTACCTTCGTTATATATCCAAATATCACTTACAGCCTGATATACTTTGCCAGGCTTGGCTGTTTCTTTTATTTTTATTGGTATAAGCATTCTTATATTTATTCCACTCGTAATATAACCATTTTTAGATTCAGACATAACAGCTACACAAGTATATCCATTTTCTTTCAATTCATTTAATGTATCAAAATACACTAATTTATCAGCAGTTGTCTGTATCATTTCGCTATCAGAATTCCAGCCTGACTTATCTTTTTTTCCAGCATATAGAATATTAAATTTCATATTAGATATTCCTTGTAATCCTGAAACTGTGTATTCACTTGAATTTGATAATAAAATTGGCTCAATTGCTTCATCATCAAATTTTATTAATTCATCAATTCCATATACCCAATTTTCCTTGCTATTATTTATACTTGTTGTTATCTCTTCACCAATAAACAATTGTGAATTGTTATATGTTTTTGCATCTCCTGCTCCCCATTTACTTGCTAATAAACCATAATTATCTGAAAAAAACTGAATTTGTTTACTATAACTTCCAACTGTATATGTAATATGATTTGTTCGTATAGTATTATTTGCCGTATTTACTTCTTTTGTACAAGTATCTCCCCCTACTGTATTTACTTTCATATTATTAGCTTCTATATTAATATAACATTGTGTATTTTCTTTTTTTGTTTCTTCATTAAGATTCACTTGCATATAAAACATTCCTATAGAAATAAACCCAATATCATCTGTAATAGAATATGCGCTATCTGTTGAATAAGTACCATAATCAGTTCTATCAGGAAATGTTCCATTATATCCATAGTTTGATATTGTTACTTTAATTAAACCTGTTCCGTTATCTTCCATTTTTAGATTTCCATTTTGATATACTTTTCTTCTACTATCTCCTTGATTTGAATAAGGCAATTTACCCCAGCTATGACAAAAAGTACTCGGAAAAGAAGTTGTTATAAGATTTTCTGGATTACCTAGTACGTCACTAAATTGATTATTGTATTTATAATTATATAGTTTCATATTTCCATTTGTTATATCTTCATAATTACTCTGTCCTATTACTGTTCTTTGCAAATTATAATTTATATCAAATGTTAAATCTCCTTGTGGATATTCTACTCCTTTTAATCCTTTCGATACACTATCTCCTTGTAGTAAAAATGCTAAACTATACTTATAAATTCTTGCATCACCATCATTTGTTTCTGTTTCAATTCCACTACTATAATTGTCTAACCTTATATCGTATTTTGGTGCAGAGCTTACATATACATTTTCCACATTAGTTACTGTACATTTTTCATTTTCTTCATTACCTTCCAACCATACTTTTATTTCTGGTTTTATTTCCAAAGCATTTTTTGCTCCTTCTAGCTTTAATATTAGTGTTAATGTTTGTTTTCCTGGCACAGTAATGGTCTCATCGCTCATCTTATATTGTGCAGAAAGTGTTCTTCCATTATTACTTAACTTTCCTGTGCCCTCTGTCCAACTCATTGATTCTATATCCCATTTCATATATGTACACGTTTCTGGCAGTTTCGCTTCAATATTTAAAGTTCCTCCAGTTAAACTATTTGCTCCTGAATCAGACTTCATTTGCATAGTTGATTCTACAGTCCAAATTACTTGATCAAATGAACGTACAATATTGTTATCCTCCGAACTATCATTACCAGGTTCGTCATCTGCATCCCATGGGCCTGTTCCAGTCTTTGTCTGAATTATTTGCGCAGATGAAATATAACCTTTGTCTCCATTTATAATTCCTCCTGCGTTATATTCTTCATTACCACTTCCTAGGCTTTCATTTTTCTTGTTATTCATACTAAAAATAAGCACAAAAACTCCTAGTAGAATCATTATTGCTATTAGAACTCCTACGCTTATTGATATTCTTTTATTATTTTTTTTGTTTAAATTACCGGTGTGTGTGTGTGTGTGTGTGTGTGTGTACAGCGCCAACGTTTTCAGGCTTCACAATTTTATTATTTTCATTTTGTCTTTTCATCCGTAACACCTACTTCTCCTATAATAACTTATTATATTAATTCTACTTATTATATTAATATAAGTAAATAGAGCATTGCTTCCAATTTTTGGTGCAATGCTCTATCACTTTACGGATGCTATTTTTAGACATTTTATATTATTTTTTTGTTACATTATGATTTTTTTCCTAGTTAATTTTTCTATTTCTTCTTAATTTTATTTTTATAAGCTTTTAGGCAGTTAAGGTCTAAGTGCTGTAATAGGAAGCACATAAATTCCATCCGGTCTTTTTACAACTGCATTATATAAACCACAAATTACACACATAAATTTAGGTTTAACTTCTGCTAATTCATAAAATCTTTTTAAACTTGCTACTGCTTCTTCTTCCTTATTTGCCCCTAATTTTATCTCTATAGCTCCATATTCTCCATCTCCAATTTCTATTATCGCATCAACTTCAATTCCTGTATCATTTTCTCTATAGTGATATAATCTAGCACCTATACTTTCAGCATATATTTTTAAATCTCTTTCGCATAATGCTTCGAAATATAATCCCATTGTTTCTAAATCGTTAATTAACTTTTCTGGAGTAATATTTAAAATTGCGCATCCCAATGATGGATCTACTAAATGTCTTTTTGGGTTCTTTCCTACATTTAATCTTGAACGTATTTTATACATAAAAGATTTTTGGTTTTCTATTAAATGTAATTTATTTAGTACATCTAAATAATCTGCAACTGTATTTCTACTTATTATCAAATCACTTTCTGTAATGTTATCTTCTATATCTTTTATTAAAACACTATTAGTAGAAATAGTACTTTCATTTCTAGCAAGAGATCTTAATAGCATTTCCATCTTTTGCTTATCTCTATTTACTCCATCAATTTCTATAATATCTTTATCTAGTACAGCCTCAATATAACTTCTAGTAATTTTCATAGCTCCATTAACACTAATATTTACTGCTTCAGGCCAACCACCTTTTACAATCAGTTCCGCTAATCTTTTTAACTCTACCTTTTTTACGAGCTTTTTTTTCACTTTATTTTCAAATAAATCTTTTAAAGAAGCCTCTCCTGATGAATCTCCAGATTCATATAAAGACATTGTATACATTTTCATTCATCCAATAGCATTGTGCATTTTTTGACTACTTTGTTGTGCAATTTTTGACTTTAAAAATCTTCATTTAACAAAAAGTCAAAAACATTCAAATGCTTTATTCCATTAGTTGACATATCCACATCATCTAAAGATATTACATATTTGGGATAATTGTCTTGTATACTCTTATATGCTCCAAATTCCCTATTTATTGTTTCTTCGGAATTTAAATATAAGCTTACTTGAATATACTTAATCTTTTTATCTTTTATAGCTACAAAATCGACTTCTGCATCTTTTAATTTTCCTATATAAACATCATATCCTTTAAAAATTAATTCATTATATACCAAATTCTCTAAACAAATTGAATAATTAGTTTCTTTATTTGTATTTTTTATCTTTTTCACTCCAAGATCTGATACATAATATTTATTTAATGTTTTTAAAATACTTTTACCATGTATATCATATCTGTATACTTTGTTAATAATAAAAGTCGAACATAATGCTTCTATATAGTTATATAAAGTTTCTGCAGATACTTCTCTATATTCATTTTTTAAATATTTCAAGACATTAGTTGCAGAAAATTCTCTTCCTTCAGTTTCTAAAATATATTGCCATACTTTATTAAATAAAGTAATATCTTTTACTCCCAATCTCTCTACAACGTCCTTTAAAACAATAGAATCATATACATCTGATATATAATTTAATTTAGTAATATCCTCTTTAAATGAAAACCTTTGTGGTAAGCTTCCCCATTCAAAAATATCAAACAATAATTTTTTATAATCATTTGTATTTGTTATTTCTAGTGCTTCAGAAAAGCTAAGAGGATTTACTTTAAAACTAACATATCTACCTGTTAAGTCAGTTGAAAGTTCTTTAAATGTCATCTTGCTGTTTGAACCAGTTATAAAAATACTACATTGATTCGTTATACGAAGTGAATTTATTCCTTTTTCAAAATCTTTTACTTTTTGTATTTCGTCTAAAAATATATAGTATGTTTTATTATCTTTAATTTGTTGTTTTATATAATTATTTAAATCTATTGCATTTTTTATAAAACTGTAATCTAACGATTCAAAATTTATATATATAATATGGCTTTCATCAGTTTTATCTTTTAGTAATTCATCCTTAATTTGATTTAATATTACTGATTTACCAGCTCTTCTTAAACCATATATTATTTTAATTAAACTATTTTCTTGATAAAATGGTCTTATTCTTTTTAAATAATATTCTCTTTTTAACATAGTTTTCACCTCTAATTTAATTATAACAGATTATTTTATTTTTTCAAGTTATTTCGATGTATCGAAATAACTTTCTTTTTTTGACATTTTTTTCGTTGTATCGAAATAATTTTCTTCCTTTAACATTTTTTGCTGTATCAAAATAATTTCAATATTATAAAAGCATCCATTGAATGCCTTCTTTAACTAAAAGTTTGCATTTCAATTGATGCTTTATATTTTATTATTTCTTGTCTTTATTTATTTTTCTTTTTTGTCTTTTAGTAAGTACTACTGCATATCTTAATGTTACTGTCTCTAATCCTACTAATGCTACTAATGCAAGTATTAATCCTATTGGTAATTCTCCTGTTTCTACAGAGATTATGACATTTGCATTTGATGTATTATCTTTATCATTGTTATCTACAAATCCTGGTACATTTCCTGTTTCTACTAATTTTACTTCATTAGCCTTTTCTCCCATGTTATTTCCAGATTGTTCCCAGTTTAATAATACTGTATATTCTTTTGTCTCTCCTGCTCCTAGCTCTGGGATTACCTTTATTAATTTTCCTTCTTGTTCTTCCCATGTTCCGTCATTGTTTGCTAGGCTCATTCCTTCTGGAATGTTTTCTTCTATTGTTGCATTTCCGCTTACTTCTCCTGTGTTACTTACTTTTATCTTGTATTCTACTTGTACACTTGTACTTTCTGTAGATTTTCTGTAGATTTCTACTTTTTCTAGTTTTCCATTTGTTGGAGTTCTTCTTTCACCATTTACTATTATTCCTGTTATCTCTTTTTCTACTCCTATGTTAAATGGTTTAGCTTCGTAGTAATAATATAATTCTATCGTATTATTTACTATATCGTTTCCTTCTTCGTCTTTTACGATTTCTACTTTCATAGTTCCGTTTGGCTCTTCTGGACTTTCGATTAATGTGTAATACTCGAATTCTTTTGCTGTTGTTTCGTATTCATCTTGATTAAATCCTTCTATTACTATTTGGCTATTTTGTAGTTCTCCTGTTTCTGGATTTATTTCTTCTAGTTCTTTTCCTGTCGTTTTGTCCACATAGTGTACTACTACTTTTGCTGGCTGATTGTAGTAATAGTTTACTACTATCTTCTCTGCTGTCATTCTTCCTTCGCTATTTGATGGCAACATACTGTTTCCTTCTTCATCTTCCTCTATTAGTTGATAACTTAAGAATTCTTTTGAAGGGATTTCATATTCATCTCCTACATGTCCATTATGTATCGTAGGCTCTTCTATATCTTTTCCTGTTAAGCTATCTATATGATGTTCTTCTACTACTGCTCTTTGTGTATAGTAATATGTAACGACAGTCCTATTATTTGTTATATTTCCTTCTTCATCTGTTTCGACTTTCATCGTTCCACTTGCATTATATGGTACTTCTACTAAGTCATAATTTTCAAATTCTTTTTGTTCTGTTGTGTATTCGTCTCCTTCATGTTTTGTATTATCCACTATTTTGTCTGTTAATGGTTCGTTTGTAT
>OCHO01002072.1_pt1 | contig 11157 bp, 10 predicted proteins | sample 1538441 | NCBI WGS metagenome assembly OCHO01 (sample SAMN04571691, study PRJEB22368) | human gut metagenome | biome: human gut; material: stool | host: Homo sapiens | place: Luxembourg | collected 2012-06-29
CATAGGCGGCCGGATGCTCTTTTTTGATGCGGAGAATTTCAGGAAGAAGCTGCAGGGCTTCGGTATCCTCCGGAAACTCCGGTTTAAAATGAAGATATTCCAGAGACGGATTCGAGAGGACCGGTGCAATATACGACTGGTACAGAACACTGTTCGTGATGAAAATTTTGGGATGACACAGAATACGGATAAAATCGCAGTCCTGCCCGTTTTCGGAATATCCGTAGTGCATCTGGCGGGAATTGACCATGAGGGCTTCACCGGTGTTTAACAGCACACGTTTTCCATTCATATAATAGTTCATCTGTCCGGAGCGGATATACACCCATTCGATGTCTTCATGCCAGTGGCAAAGTGCCCTGTGATTTGGATATGCGGAAAGAAGTCCTTCCCGAATAGAAAGCGGAATGCCGACTTCATCGTAACGGACGATTTCAGATGCATCCCGCATGATTTTTGTTATAGGATCATTGACCATAAAAAGCTCCTCTTTCGTCTTGTTAAAAAATACAATAATTATAAAAATACGGAATATTGTCATTGAAAAAACGCTAAATTCTAGATAATATGATTATAACATATCATAATGTTGAGGTCAAAAGGTGTTTAGCCCCCTTTGATACTATAGCAATCGTCGAAAACAATATGCACAAAGAAAAGGAGAAAAGGGAAAAACATGAATCAGGTAGAACGAAGAAAAAAACAGATGGAGCGTTTGTAAATCCGCCGTTTTACTGCGATTACGGAAAAAATATCGAGGTCGGTAAAAACTTCTTTGCAAATTATAATTGTATGATTATCGATGTGGCAAAGGTTACCATTGGGGAGAACTGTATGATGGCGCCGAATGTTGCAATTTATACCGCTGGTCATCCAATTCATCCGGCAGCAAGAAATTCTGCTTATGAATATGGGATTGAGGTAACGATCGGTGATAATGTATGGCTTGGCGGAAACACGGTTGTTGTGCCGGGGGTACATATCGGAAGTAATGTGGTTATCGGAGCAGGAAGCGTCGTGACAAAAGATATTCCGGACTGGAGCGTTGCCGTGGGAAATCCGTGCCGTGTGGTAAAAAAGATTACAGAAGAAGATAAACAGTATTATTTCAAGGACAGAAAATTTGATGATGAGGCATGGAAAGTCATCAAAGATCTGTAAAAACGAAAAGCTTTCCTGGGCAGTCATGCGATGAAAAAACTCTGTACCGTATCCATCCGGGAATTTCCGGGGATGCGATGCAGAGTTTTTTACTTTCCCTATGCGATAGGAGACAGGAAATTCTGCCGGATTTTGCTATGGCAAAAAAATTGTGAATCCTATTTTGGGCAGCAAAAAATGCCCAGAGCCGGAATCGAACCAGCGACACGAGGATTTTCAGTCCTCTGCTCTACCAACTGAGCTATCTGGGCATTTGGATTTCCTGTTGGAAACCTTTGTTAATATAACATGAATTCGCGAAAATTGCAACTGTTTTGTTGGAAATCGTGAAAAAATTGTGCTTTTGGGGGAATGGCGGTGTATTTTCGTTCGAGAATGTGGTAGTATAAAAGATATGCAAAGAGGAAGCAAGGAGAAGTATTAAAAAGATTATGAAAATTATTCTGACTGCGGTCAACGCAAAATATATTCATTCCAATCTCGCAGTTTACACGCTGCAGGCGAGCGCGGAGAAAGCCGGTGTGTTCCCGGAGATCCGTGAGTTTACGATCAACCAGTCAAAAGATTCCATGCTGCGGAGTCTGTTTCTGGCGCATGCGGATGTCGTCTGTGTGTCGTGTTATATCTGGAACATATCTATTGTGGAAGATTTGATTACAGAATATCACAAAATCAGCCCGGAAACGAAGATCTGGCTTGGCGGGCCGGAGGTATCGTACCACGCGGAGGAGATGCTGGAGCAGTATCCGTTCCTTGACGGAATCATGAAGGGTGAGGGCGAAATTACCTTCCGTGAACTGGCAGTGTATTACCAGAATCAGGAGAACGGCACGGAGGGGAAAACGCTTGAAGAGATCCACGGCATTACATACCGTGATGCAGAAAGAGCCATCAAAAGCAACCCGTGGCGTCCGGCCATGGATCTGTCCGAGGTGGATTTTCCGTATGCGAATCTGAAAAAATTTGAGAACCGCATCATTTATTATGAGTCAAGCCGCGGTTGCCCGTTTTCATGCAGTTACTGTCTTTCTTCTATTGATAAGCGGCTTCGGTTCCGAAATCTGGATCTGGTCAAAAAGGAACTCGCCTTTTTCCTGGAACAGAAAGTACCGCAGGTCAAATTTGTGGACCGTACGTTCAACTGCAAGAAAGACCATGCAATGGCGATCTGGAAATTCATTGCAGAGCATGACAACGGCGTGACGAATTTCCACTTTGAGATTGCCGCTGATCTGATTACTGAGGAGGAACTGAAACTCTTAAATACCCTGCGTCCGGGGCTGGTACAGCTTGAGATCGGCGTTCAGTCTACGAATCCGCAGACGATCGAGGCGATCCACCGGAAGATGGATTTTGGAAGAGTCACAGAGATTGTAAACCGGATTGCGAAGGGAAGAAACATCCATCAGCATCTCGACCTGATCGCGGGCCTGCCGTATGAGGATTATGACAGTTTCCGCCGTTCGTTTGCGGATGTCTATGCACTGCGTCCGCAGCAGTTACAGCTGGGATTTTTGAAAGTGCTGCGCGGTTCTTTCATGTATGAGCATACCGAGGAATATGACTGTCATTATCAGGAGCGCGAACCATATGAGGTACTGTACACGAAATGGCTGCCGTATGACGATGTGCTGAAGCTCAAAGACGTGGAGGAGATGGTGGAAGTCTACTACAACAGCGGCCAGTTCGTCCACACACTGCCGATGATCGAGCGTCTGTATGAGAACCCGTTCGATTTCTTCCAGGAGCTCGGCGATTTCTACCGGGCAAAGGGCTACAGTGAGGCGGCACATAACCGGATTCAGCGGTATGAAATTCTGCTCGAGTTTTTGCAGGACGAAAAACAGCAGGACGAAGCATTCTTCCGTCAGATGATGGTGCTCGATCTGTATGCGCGTGAAAATATGAAGACACGGCCGCGCTTTGCAAAAGATCCGTCCGAATGGAAAAACGAGTCGCGTGACTTTTATCAGAAAGAAGCCGAAACGAGAACACTTCTGCCATCGTATACGACATACGATTGGAAGCAGCTGCAGCGCATGACGCATGTGGAAGTTTTTGATTACGATGTGCTCGGAAACGGAGAAAAGGCGCGTACGGTACTCCTGTTTGATTATCAGAAGCGCGATCCGCTGACGGGAAATGCGGAGATGATCGACTGCAGTGAGTTTTTTTACGCTTGACATTTCAAAAGAACATGAGATACTAGAAAAGGTAATAAAAGATGAAAATACAAGATTTTGTAGTGCTCGATCTTGAGACAACGGGTCTTTCTGTAAAGGAAGACCAGATTCTGGAGATCGGTGCAGTAAAAGTGCAGGGCGGAGAGGTCACGGCATCGTATGAGACTTTCGTCAATCCGGGCAGAAAAGTGCCGGAGCGGATCACGGAACTCACCGGAATCCGGGATGAGATGATTGCGGATGCGCCCGATGTGGAGACTGCTGTCCGCGGCTTTCTGGATTTCTGCGGCGGCCTGCCGCTTCTGGGGCACAATATTCTGTTCGATTACAGCTTCATCAAGCAGGCAGCGATAAATGCCCGTCTGGACTTTGAAAAAGAAGCGTGGGATACGTTGAAAATTGCACGGAAAGCCCTCCCGGATCTGGAGAGCAGAAGCCTTGAAGCACTCTGCGGCTACTATCAGATCCCGCGGGAACACGCACACCGTGCAATGGACGATGTGCTGGAAACGCTGGCACTGTTCCGAAAACTGGAAGAAGGATTTTCGGAAGATCACCCGGAATGGTTTGCCGCAGCGCCTCTGAAGGCCAAAATGAAACGCGAGGTTCCGGCGACGGAGGCACAGAAAAAATATCTGGCGGACCTGATCCGGTACCATGAGCTGGATCTCGAACCGGAGTGGGGAGCACTCACAAAAAGCCGTGCATCCCGCATGATCGATCAGATTATTCTGGCACATGGAAGAATGGAAAAACGACAGAGAACTGAGAAAAAATAGAAGAGAAAAAGAAAGGATGGAACGATGAGTAATAAAGTCAATCGAAAAGCCCCGACAGAGGCACAGAAAAAGAAGAAAGATCCGCTGGCAAAGAAGAGAAATGCAGCAAAGATGCTGGCATTGATTCTTGCAGTGGTTATGGTGCTTGGTATGGTTCTTCCAGCACTTTTATGGCTGGTGTAAAGAGATTCTGTAAAAGACAGAGTGAAATGGGAAACGGATCAAGAAGAGGCACAGTATGAAAAACAGCAGAAAAATGAGAGGCCTGCTGGTGATGCTTATCGCATTCGCATTCTGCTTTCTGGCAGAACCAGTCAAAGCGGATGACCGGACAGCGCTGGACGGAATCTATGTAGAAGACATTTCCGTCGGCGGTATGACCGAAGAGCAGATCACACAGGCAGTAAACGACAAAATTGAACAGTTAAAACCCTCGGTTATCAACCTGTCTGCCGGAGAGCAGAATGCACAGGTGACAGCAGGGGATCTCGGACTTTCCTGCGCCAACCCGGAGGTGGCAAGAGAAGCCGTCACAATCGGGCAGGAAGGCAATGTACTGAAGCGGTTCCTGACACAGAACCGGCTCAAAAATGGAGAGACGGTGACGTTTTCCCTGAAATATACAGTCGATGGCGAGGCAGCGCGCCAGGCGGTAGAAAACAACACGGCCGTGCTGAACCGCGAGGCAACAGATGCAACGCTGACCCGCGAAAACGGCGAATTTATCGTCAATCCGGGCCAGACCGGATGCAGCGTCAACGTGGATGAGTCCACGGCGAAGGTTGTCAATTACCTGACGACAAGCTGGCGGGGCGGTATCGGCGGCGTAGAACTGGTAACAGAAGAAACACCGGCAGGCGGCAATCCGGAGCAGCTTGCACTTGTCAAAGATCTGCTCGGCGAGGGTATGACGGAGTATGGCAACGGTACGAGCGGCAGAAAACAGAATGTCGCAGTCGGCGCAGAGAAGATTAACGGAACGCTGGTACAGCCGGGCGAGGAATTTTCCGTAGAGGCGGTCGTTGTGCCGTTTGATGCGGAAAATGGTTATGCACTGGCAGCATCGTATGAGATGGGCAAGGTCGTCGATTCGTACGGCGGCGGTATCTGCCAGGTTTCCACAACGCTCTATGTTGCTGTCTTAAAAGCAGAGCTTGAGGTGACGGAGCGGTACAGCCATTCCATGATTGTCCACTATGTGGATCCGTCGATGGATGCGGCGATTGCAGAGGGATTGAAAGACCTGAAATTCATCAACAATACGGATGCGCCGATTTATATTGAGGCGAGCGCGGACGGAAGCACCCTGCATTTTGCCATCTATGGCCATGAGACGAGAGATCCGAACCGCACGGTCCGCTATGAGAGTGAGACGACAAGCACGGAGGATCCGACGCCGGGCCTGACGGAAGATGCGAATGCATCGTTTGGAACAATTGAACAGACATCGTACGGCTATCAGGGTTCGACGGCGCGGCTGTGGAAGATTGTGAATGACAATGGAAATGAGACGAAGGAGCAGGTGAATTCCAGCACTTACCGCATGACATCGGATGTCTATACCGTGGGAACAAAGACGGACAATGCAGCGGCGCGTGCGGAAATGCAGGCGGCGATTGCGGCAAATGATCTTGCAAAAGCAAAGGAAGTTGCAGCGAAATACAGTCAGAGCAGTTCGTCATCGAGTTCTTCGGAGAAGAAGGAAGACAGCAGCGATGATTCGGATTCGGATGGTACGGAAAAGACGGACGACAGCAGCGATACAGAGAAAACGGAGGACGATGAGGACTAGGCGTTTTCTGGTTACAATTCGCTGGGAACCAGTGAACTGTAACATTTTCCGTGAAAAATGGGAAAGCAGAGGGAAAAGGAGTACGGATTCCGTCTGCTTTTTCGTTTGAAACAGGAAGTTCGAGGAGGACAAGGGATGCGAAAGGGTAAATTACAGCAGAGCGTGCTGGTGCGCTCGGTGTTTAAGATGCTGGGGCAGAAAAGAGAGGACGCAGCAGGGCCGGCGGTCGGACGCGGGGTATCGGCACTTGCAGGAGAAAAGGAGACGCAGGTGTTTTCGTGTGCGCCGGTGCTGGTGAAGGATCCGGAGGACGCGGTGCTCGCGGTCTGCCGGGTGTGCAACAGTGTGGCCGCGGCGGGGGCATCGGCAAAAGGAGTGCTGGTGTCGCTGATGCTGCCGGAGGCGATGGAAGAAAAGGATTTAAAGGAGCTGATGAGGGCGGTTGACGGTGCGTGTGTGCGGTATGGAACTGCGGTGATCGGCGGGCATACGGAGGTGACGGACGGGGTTTTGTATCCGGTGCTTACCGTGACGGCGGCAGGCGGGACAACGCGTGCGGGGCTGTTTGATCCGTCGTGTGTGACAGCGGATTTGGATCTTGTCGTGACGAAGGGGATTGCGCTTGGCGCGGTGTCTTATCTGGCAAAGACAAGAAGGGATGAGCTTCTGACGAGATTTTCTCCGGGATTTATCCATGGGGCGGCGGATTTTTCGGAGGATTACTCTGTCTGCCGTGAGGCGGAGATTGCGATCGGGCACGGTGTGGCTGCGATGCAGGATCTCTCGGAGGGCGGGATTTTCGGGGCGCTCTGGGAGATGGCGGACGGCGCGGGTATCGGGCTTGATGTGGCGCTGAAGAGGATTCCGATCCAGCAGGAGACGGTGGAGATCTGTGAGTTTTTCGGGGTGAATCCGTATCAGATGCTTTCGACGGGGGCGCTGCTGATTGCAGCGGCGGACGGCGAGGGGCTGGTGCAGAAAATGGCACTCGAAGGGATTCCATCGGCGGTGATTGGGCGGACGACATCCGGGAAGGAGAGGATTCTCCGGAACGGGGAAGAGGTCCGGTATCTGGATAAGCCGCAGATGGATGAGATGTACCGGGTTGGCAGATAAGGCTTAAATATACGACAGGAGTGATTGGTAAAATGGCACATTTGAATATTGTTCTTCATGAGCCGGAGATTCCAGCAAATACAGGTAATATCGGACGGACGTGTGTGGCGACGGGGACGAGGCTGCATCTGATTAAGCCGCTGGGGTTTGATATTTCAGACAAGGCGGTGAAGCGCGCGGGGCTGGATTACTGGCCGAAGCTGGATGTGACGGTGTATGAGAGTTACGAGGATTTTCTGGAGAGAAATCCGGGGGCGAAGATTTACTATGCGACGACGAAGGGGCCGCAGACGTATGTGGATGTGCAGTATGAAGAGGACTGCTTTATCATGTTCGGAAAGGAAAGCGCGGGGATTCCGGAGGATATTCTGTACGATAATCAGGAGACGGCGGTGCGGATTCCGATGATTAATGATATTCGGTCGCTGAACCTTTCAAATTCCGTGGCGATCGTACTGTACGAGGCACTGCGGCAGAATAACTTTGACCATATGCAGCTCGCGGGGCATTTGCGGACGCATGAGTGGAGGTAGACGGACGGGACTCTGGTGATCGTAGACGGAACTGCATTCTTTTTATAAGGAAGAAGTTAAGATCATTTCCAATTCGGCGAAGACCTGCTCGGCGTAAAGCTGTTTGATTTCGTGGCGGGTCATGCCGGAGACGTTGGTCTGGAAGGTGAAGGTGTGGGCTTGGGCTTTGTATAAAATACAGAAGTAGACGACGCCCTGTACGCTGTCAGCGTTGTTGGGGTCGAGATTTCCGGTTGTGCCGGTGATTCCGATGGCGATGGCGGTGTGCAGGTTTTCTTGTACTGTGCGGGCCATGGCTTCGGCGCATTCGGGGGAGTAGACGCCGTGGATTTCGATGACGGAAGGGTTGACGCCGACGAGGACTTTGGTTTCGTTCAGATACGTGACGTAGCCGCCGGGGAAAATGGCGGAGGCGCCTTCGGTGTCGGTGATCAGGGAGGCGATCAGGCCGGAAGTGCAGCTTTCCATGGTGGAAATGGTGGTGTGGGATGCAATGAGCTGTTTGATGATGGAATCAATGGTGTTTGGGTTCATAGTGAAAATTACCTCCAGAGTTAGTTTGATATGTCTGGCAAAAAAGCCCCTCGGCGGAGGGGCTTATTTTGGTGCTTCGCCTTTGGCGAGTGTAAAGATAAATTCGGTACCAACGCCCTCTGTACTGATGACATTGATATTCTGGTTATGCGCAGTGATGATCTCTTTGACGATCGAAAGCCCAAGTCCCGTTCCTTTGCGGTCCTTGCCGCGGGAGGCGTCGAGCTTGTAGAAGCGCTCCCAGATTTTCGTGATGCTTGCCTTTGGAATGCCGCAGCCGGTGTCCTTGACGGAGACGAAGACTTTGCCGTGCTTCTCCGTTGTCTCAACTGTGATGGTGGAATCGTTGTTGCTGAATTTGATTGCATTATCAATGAGATTGTACAGCACCTGCTGGATTTTTCCCATATCGGCGCAGACGTATAAGGTGCGCGATGCGAGGATCAGTGAAATGGAAATCCGCTTTTTCGTGCAGGTTCCCTCAAACGAAGCGGCGGTATCCTTGATGACGGCGTTGATGTCAAACGAGGTCAGATCGAGCATATTCCCTTTATCGTCGATGTCGTTCAGCGTCAGCAGGCTCTGCGTCAGCTTGTGCAGCCGTTCTGTCTCAAACAGAACGATTTTCAGATATTTTTCCTGCATTTCCGGCGGAATCGTTCCGTCGAGGATTGCCTCCACATAGCCTTTGATCGAGGTCAGCGGTGAGCGGAAGTCGTGAGAGACGTTCGCCACAAATTTCCGCTGGTATTCGCCGGTCTTGTTCAGCTCGCCGGACATGTAGTTCAGCGTGGAAGCGAGATACCCCATCTCATCGTGAGATTTAACATCAATTTTGTGGGTCAGGTTGCCGGAGGCATACTCCTTTGCACCGTTGATGATCTTTTTCAGCGGCCGGTACACGACGAGGGAGAAAAAGATCAGAATCACAAACGAGAGTCCGAACACGAGCAGGAACAGAAAATCAATCCGTGCCAGCAGACTTTCCCTCTGCTGATAGACGTCCTGCAGCGGAAGGTGGATGGCGACATAGCCATTGATCCGGAAATCGGAGGTGACGGGAACCATGACGCTCAGCATCTTGTCTTCGAAATAGCCGAAAAACGTTCCCGTGCTGTAATATTCGCTGCCGAGCGCAACCGGATCAAAACCGTCGATGATCTCCGGGTTTTCCTCATCGAGTGCAGCTGCCGTGTTCAGCAGAATTTCCCCGTCTGCGCTGATGAGCCAGATCTGGGAATTGTGATAGGAAGCCAGTGCACTGAGCGAATTGTAAAGATCCGTCAGGGAACGCTCACTGTGGTAATAAAGGTCGCCCTGTTTGGAAGCGATCTGCGTGGCCTCCCGGTACAGACTGGTGCTCGCGCTGGAGACCAGACTGTCCTCCACCATGCGGGAGCCGACCGTTGAGATCAGCGTAAAGCCGGCAATGGCGAGAATGACATAAATGAGAATTAATTTCCGGTAAAGCGTGCGTCGCATTATTTTTTAACCTCAAACTTGTAACCGATGCCCCAGACCGTCGTGATGGCCCAGGAGGCATGGTCCTTGATTTTTTCGCGGAGACGTTTGATATGAACGTCTACCGTGCGGGTATCGCCGATGTACTCATAGCCCCAGATATGGTCGAGGAGCTGTTCTCGCGTAAAGACCTGGTTTGGTGAGGAAGCAAGGAAGTAGAGAAGCTCCAGTTCCTTCGGCGGCATATCGACGGTGCGGCCCTGGTAAATGACGGAATAGTTCGTCTGGTTGATGATAAGATCCGGGTACTCGACACATTTTCCTGCGTTCGCGGACACCGGGATCGTGCGTGATGGCTGAAATCTCCGCAGCACTGCTTTCACACGGGCAACGAGCTCCTTGGAATCAAATGGTTTGATGATGTAGTCATCCGCGCCGAGTTCCAGGCCGAGGACTTTGTCGAACACCTCGCCCTTTGCCGAGAGCATGATGATCGGAACATCGGAATCGTGCCGGATTTCGCGGCAGACCTGGTAGCCGTCCATGCCGGGCAGCATCAGGTCGAGCAGAATCAGGTTCGGCTGGAAGGAGTGAAACTCCCGGACAGCCTCTTCTCCATCGTTTACAATTTTTGTGTCATAGCATTCCTTGGTCAGATAGAGAGAAATCAGTTCTGCGATATTGTTATCGTCATCGACGATCAGAATTTTCTGTTTGGAAGCCATAAAAGATTCTCCTTCACTGGGGACAGGACGGAACCGCATACAGTATGCGTTCCGTCCCATATTTTCCTGAGTTTTTATTTCTTAAACGTAACAATCGTAACGCCGGCATCGCCCTCGCCGAATTCCGCTAAATGGAAGTCCGCTACGTGTTTCTGGCGGCGCAGATAATTGTGAATGCCTTTCCGCAGTGCGCCCGTTCCTTTTCCGTGGACAACGCGGACACTCGGCAGATGGGAGAGATAAGCGTCATCGAGATATTTGTCGAGTTCGGCAACCGCTTCATCCACCGTTTTTCCGAGCAGATTGATCTCGGTAGAAATCGTGGCAGCCTTGGAAAGCTTCGATTTTCCGCTGCTTGTGCGGGAGATGGACGGGCCGGTGATGACAGCCTCGTCGATCAGCACAAGGTCGGAGATATGCACTTTGGTCCGCATGATACCCATCTGGACGAAGAGATTTCCCTTCGAATCCGGGCGGGTGCTGACAGTACCTTTGACATTCATGCTTAAGACTTTGACGGCATCGCCGAGATGAAGATCCTGCGGGCGGAGATTTCCGGTGCGCTTCGGCACTTCCTTCGCCTTTTTCTTATCGAGCTTGTTCATCTTTTCACGCAGAGCGGTACGTTTCTGCTCCATTTCGCGGACGGAAACATTCTCTTTTCCAAATTTCTGGAAATCGCGCATCGTCTGGTCGGCGTATTCCTTCGCCTCGCGGAGAATTCTCTGTGCCTCCTCGGTTGCATTGGAGATCATCTTTTCTTTTCTTGCGTCGATCTGTTCCTGATTCTTGGCAAGGCTCTGCTTCAGGGATTCGACTTCCGCGCGGGTGCGGGCAAGCTCTTCTTTTTCGCGTTCCAGCGTGATCCGGTTC
>OCHO01002079.1_pt1 | contig 11113 bp, 7 predicted proteins | sample 1538441 | NCBI WGS metagenome assembly OCHO01 (sample SAMN04571691, study PRJEB22368) | human gut metagenome | biome: human gut; material: stool | host: Homo sapiens | place: Luxembourg | collected 2012-06-29
AGAAGACGATTAAGTGGATTTTTACCTGTTCAATCTATATATGCAGATTTTTATAGAAGGTGAAAAATGACAGAAAAAGCGTTAAAACCGATAAAACCGTTTTTGAATTATGAAGAACAAATCAATAATCTCATCGAGCAAAAAGGAATGATTGTTAATGATCATAAATTTGCTGTGTCCAAATTAGAAGATATCAGTTATTTTGCTTTAATAGATGGATATAAAAATCTGTTTTATAATCCTATGACAAGAAAATATAAGGAAGGCACAACCTTTGAGGATCTTGTTGCTTTATATGAATTTGATGAAAAACTTCGTACATTGATCTTCCGGTATCTTTGTCATTTTGAGCAAAAAATGAGATCGCTGATTTCTTATCATTTTTGTGATACTTATTCAGAAAAACAGGAAGATTATCTGAATGCTGTACATTATAATAACTCGGGAGCAAATAAAAAGAAAATTGCTGCTTTAATAGCTATACTGGATAGAGAAGCAAAGAAAAGCACAGATCACGCTTATGTAGTTTATCAAAGAAAAACATATGGAAATGTTCCTATGTGGGTCATTATGAAAACTTTAACATTTGGACAGATGTCAAAGATGTATTCATTTCTGACGACCAGTATGAAAACGAAAATTAGCCGACATTTTGATTATGTAAGTGAAAAAGAACTAATTCAGTACATGAAAGCGCTTACCTTATATAGAAACGTCTGTGCTCATAATGAAAGGTTATTTTCATATAAGAGCAGGTTTGATATCCCTGATACAATATTACATAGAAAAATGAAACTTCCGCGAAATGGAAATAAATACAAATGTGGGAAAAACGATTTGTTTTCTGTTGTGATTGCTTTTCGAATGTTGCTGGCAAAAGAAGATTTTGCTGAATTTAAAAAATCTTTGAATCAGATAATTAACCAGTATATGAAAAAGACGGGCAATCTAAACCAGGATTTATTTTTCAAAGCAATGGGATTCCCGGAAAACTGGAAGAATATAAGTAGATATAAATTATAAAATAATCAATATAGTACGAACCGAGGATTCAAAATGAAAACCACGGAAAACAGATAAATATATAAATGGTCAGGAAGGTCAATATTTTGATCTGCCTGACTTATTTTTATGTAAGAAAAGTTGCCGATGGAAAGTTCTTTGCATTTTATTTGTAACATTTATCAAATTGAATAGTTAATATTATAAAGGAAAGGAGGACAGCACATGGATTTTGATTGTATATATAAATCATATTATCTGGACGTATATCATTTTTTGTGTGGTTTATCATCGAACAAAGAAATTGCAGAAGATATTACACAGGAAACTTTTACAAAAGCATTGGCGGCAATTGATTCATATGACGGTAGAAAAGATATACGTGCATGGTTATTTACAATTGCAAGAAATACATATTTTACATATTGTAAACGCGAAAAAATCTATGTGGAATGGGAGCCTCCAACGGAACAGGCTGATATACAGACGGAGTTTATTGACCATCTGATTAATAAAGAACAAGTCGAGAAAATACAAAATTTTTTAAAAAATATGAAAGATCCCTACAAAATAGTAGTTGAATTAAGAATACATGGGGAGCTTTCATTTGAAAAGATTGGGAAAATTTTTGGAAAAAGTTCTGGTTGGGCAAGAGTAACTTATTATAGAGCCAAAATGAAAATATTAGAATATATGGAGGCAGAGAATAATGAATAAAATAACATGTAATGTAATTAAAGATATTCTTCCGCTTTATATAGATGGGGTGGTAAGTGAAGATACACAAAAAATAGTGGAGGAACATTTAGAGGAGTGCAGTTTATGCAGGGATGAAATAAATAAATTGAAAAAAACATTAGTTATTCCAACAAATGAAGAAATACAACAAGAGACTGTCAATATATTGGAAAAAAGTATTTCTTCTATCGAAAGAACTATAGTAAAAAAAATCATACATTATTCATCGTATTTTGATCTGATATTTAATATCGGAATGATTCCATTTGTATATTGGCTGTATGTTGTTTGGATAAAAAAAGAAACATCCCTTTTGAATATATATGTGTTTGTCAAAAAATATGGCCGAATGAGCGGAGACTTATTAAGCTTTGCTTTGTTTTTTGTAATCTTTATTTGTTGCGATATTATCCATATTATTTTAACCATGAAAAAGAAATATTTGAATATTATGGATTCTGTAGTTGTGATGTCAATTATGGTAAAGTTATTTCTTATTCTTATTCTAATGGCATTTTTAACAGCAGGTATATTAATGTAAGGGGGAGAATTCATGTTCAAAGTTGTATGGAAAAGCTTTAAGTATAATAGGAAAAATTTTCTTTCTTTTTTTATGAGTGAAATATTATCAGTTGCAGTTATATTTATGCTTATTTATATTCAAGAGGCATTGTCACAAGTTCCAGGAATAAAAACTGAAGCGTTACAATTTGCATATCAAAGTGAATTAAGAAAGCAGTTACGCATAATCATTCCATGTATTATTTTAATTATGATTCTGGTAACGGGATATTCTGTTAAAGCGTATATAAACACAAGAATACGGGATTATAAATTATTTCAATTATTAGGAATACGCAAGAAAAATTTAAAAGTAATGATTGGTCTGGAATATGTAATAAGCGGTATGCTTGCATGTGGTTTTGGAATTTTGTTTGGTCAAATCGGAACGAAAATTATAAAAGGAATTCTTCATACCAGAATAAATGCAAGATTTGTCAAAGGCATTTCGATGTCAAGAGTTTATCTTGTGTTGATTCTAAGCTGTCTGATCATGACGATAGGCGTATATATTACATTGCAAATATTATTAGATACCAGAACGGATTTAGGAGATAAGATATTCAAGATTAAGGAATCTCGAATCAATTCGATTATATCAGTTATTTACTTTATAGTAGGTATTTTGGTTATTAGTAGTGGTTATCTGTTGGTGAATAATGATCCAATGATGGCTTACATGGCACTTATATGTATTTTGACAGGTCTTATAATTCTTATGATATTCGGAACTGGATTTTTTATGGAAAAATACAGTGAGTCGAAATATTATAAAAAGCATATATTAGCTTGGAATGATTGCTACTGTTACATAAAAAAACATGGATTTCGGATGCTAATGCAGATATTGTTGGGAATCATTTTAATATTTAATACATTTTTAATGCTTCGAGGTACAATTCATGACAGATATATGCCAAATGATTTTGTGTGTATCGGCAACTCAAAAGAAACGACAGCAGTAACTACTGTGGTAACAGCTCGATTTAATGGTCTTACAAAACAATTCCCGTTTCTATGGTTTAATGAGATGAGGGGTGATTCCTGGGTTGCTATATCACTTAGCGACTATAATAAAATTTACAATAAAAATGAATCGTTAAATAAAAATGAAATAATAAGAATTTGGAGAAAAGAAGGGAGCCGTAAATCGGATCTAAGTGATAAACAACATAGAAAAATAAAATCAATCGCACTTGGTAAATGCGGAAATACGGATGAAGAGGGATTGGAATATAAATACAATTTCCAGATAAAGAAAGAGCAAATCAAAGAGATGATCGGCTTTTCTATGACCGGTCTTGTAATTATTCCAGATAATATATTTACACAGGCAGAAAAAGAAAGTGATTATAAAAAAATATTTATGATTATAAATGTGCCAAAAAAGAACCTGACAGTTTCAACACGATACATAGAAGAAAAATTACAACAAGGAAAACTAGATGAGGCTTTTTGTAAGCTGACAATTCAGGGTATTGATAAAAAAGAAAACGTATTAAATCAAATGGTAGTAATTCTCGTTGCGATTATTATTTTAATTTTTACGATGTTTATAACATGGTTAATGCTGCAGAATGATCAGGAACATTTAAAGCAAAAATATCAGCTAGGTGCTATTCTTGGTATGAAGAGGAAGGAAGGGTATTTATCCGTTGTGAAAGAAATATCCAGAGACATGTGGTGGTCCCTTTTACTTGCGATCGGTATAAGTGGAATGTTTTGCGGCGTATTTATAAAATCTTATTATTACGGAACAACGGAAATTGTTTTGATACAAAAGGAAGTTGCAATGTTAGGATGTATTTTATGCATATATGGAATTATTTTTATGATATTTATTATTTTTTCAACCAGGCGTTTATGGAAAGAAATTTCAAAAATATGGGGTGATAAGAATTGATGAGAAATATATTAGAAGTTAAAAATCTTGTAAGAAGTTACAATACAGCAACTTTTAGGGATTCAAAAAATAATGTGAATGTGTTAAAAGGAATCAGCTTTCAAGTTGCGGAAGGTGAATTTGTTGGAATCATGGGAAAATCCGGATGTGGTAAGACAACTTTGCTTAAAACACTCGGAATGATTGATAAACCGACGGATGGAACGATTAAATTTATGGGAGAAGATACCAGTGAACTATACGGGGATAAACTTGCGGATATCCGGAACAGTAAGATAGGATTTATTTTTCAGGATTTTTATCTGATGGACAGCCTTTCAGTGGAAGAGAATATCATGCTGCCGATGATCATAAGCAAACAGAATATTAATAAGATGATTGCAGAAGCAAAGAAATATGCAGAACAATTTCAGATAGAACATCTGTTAAAGAAAAACCCTTATGAATTATCCGGTGGTGAAAAGCAGAGAGTTGCTATATGTCGTGCGTTAATCAATAATCCTGATCTGATGGATAAATTATCACCGGATGGTCAGAAGGCAATTGCCGAAGCAATGGATAAATCGGTTATGACACCTTTGGCCAGCGGATTTATTGATTTTGAGTTGCGAGAAGGATTCCGCGGAAATACTGACGGATTAACATCGGATGATATTTCAAAACTCCGGGAACATGATCCTGGATTTGGTAAGATTATAGGAATTGATACGACAAAATTCTATACATCAGGTCCGGAAAAAAATGTGACAATCATCAAATTGGACTATGAAGACATCAAACCAGCATTAAGTATTGACCAGAAAGGATTTGAAAAAGAAAATATCGTTCCGGGGTCTATCCGTGCTTATAAAGAATTTGGTCAGAGCATGAAGGTGGACGGCATGCGGTTTGGAGTGACCAATCTTGTCACTTTTGAAGAAAAATTAAAGGGAGAAGATCTGCCATACAGAACAACTTGTGTTATGGATGATTCCGGCCGCGTAAGAGGTTTTTTGGAAGTGCAGGAGCCAGATCGCCGTATTCCGATGGATCTACAGGCAAAACTGGATGCAGCACCGGGAACAGAAACACATTTTGCAAGTCTGGACCGTACAGATCCGGAAAACAGGGCATGTATTCCTGGGCTTCGAAATGCAACGCCAGAAATAAGAGAAGCTTTCTTTGATAAAGTGGAAGCGAAGATGCCTGAGTTTATGGAAAAATTCTGCGATAACATGAAAGAGGACTTCCTGGAGCGTAAGGATGCATTGATTGCAAAGCTGGATGAAGCAAAACAGGAAAGAGATATTGTACATATTGACCTGAATAAAGTAGAGCTTGTACGTGAAAATGTTCTGTCAGAACTTGCAGATGCACGGACCGGTATGCAGGATATTGCAGAAGACATGAACGATGTCATGCTTGGATATTACCCAGTTAATAATAAGATCAATGATGTCGATGTAAAATTGAATAGAGAAGATATTTCAAAAGAAGAAAAAGAGAGTCTGGAAAAAGAGCGTGCCGACTATGTAAAAGAACGGGAAGAAATCGGTCAGAAGCTTGATGATATGAAACCGGGTTTTGTGGAAAGATATAATGATTATCTTAAAATCAGTGAACGTTCTGAATTGCCGGCACTGGACCGGTTGTCCGAAACGCTGAGTGAGTCTTTCCTGAATGCAAACGGGCGTGTAGAAGCATTAAGCATGTATCTGGAGCGTATATATGGTGCAGATGTTGACGATGGGGAAGGTAATTTATCAAAAACACGAATCATGGACGGATTGGAGTATGGTACTGAGTTCCATGGAGAACCACGTTTCCAAATGGTTTGCGCATGGGAAGGTCAGAAAGAAACGCTGCCTTATCAGGGTACGTTTAAAGAGTATTTGAAAGAGAATCCGGATCTGTTCACAGAAATAGACAGCCGGTTGGAAAAGATCATAGATGCGTATAATGAGACTGCACCAGATACGGATAAAATCACAATTGGAGAAGACGGCCAGCCATATACAAAAGATGGAATTTTAGTTGAAGCTGTAACAACCGGTAAACATGAAGATTTTCCTAAAAATGAATTGGAGAAGGTCTATAACCGGGATATGGATACATCAAATAGCATTCCGCCTACTGTAGATGAAAAGGGGAAGGAATATGTTGATACCCAGAAAATAAAAAATCATATGGAGAGTCCGGTAGAGAAAGATACAAGAACAAAAGCTGAAATTGCTGATACTTTTGTTGAAAAAGGAATCACAAGAGGACTTGATAAAGACGAGCTTCGCATTACGGATCAGGCAGCCACAGGGACGATTAAAGAAATTATTGGTGTCGCAATGGAAGTGCCACAAAATCGGATGAATTTCGACAAAGAATTGTATTCACTTTGTAAAGCAGTAGACAATCATGGATCTTACGAGAAACTTCCAGATATGGAAAAGCTGAAAGCAGATGCAGATAGTATTTTCAAAAAAATGACGGAAGAAGAAGAAGGACCATTCCCGGATTTAGACCGGATTGAAAAAAATGATACAGAAAAAAACGATAATGGGGTCCAGTCAGATGTTTCAAAAAAAGATTCAACTTCGGATAAAGTAGAAAATATCTTCCGATCAAAAATGGCGGGCGGATTCGGTAAGATAGATATTACAAAAGATATTGAATTGTCGGATGATAAAAAGAAAGAAATTCGTGTGGAAGCAGAAAAAGAGGCAAAGCATTCGGATGAACCGCTTGAAAAAATCATTGAACGAAAAGAAAATGAAGTGAAAGATGAAATCCGGGCGGTAGCAAAAGATATCGTACATTACAAGGATGTTATGACAAAATTATCTGCTCTTGGTATTCCAGATCGATATCTTTCCAGATATACGCCGCTTATGCGTATGAAACTTGAGTATGATTCTTCTATTCGGAAAGCGGAAAGTATGGGATGTAAGGTCGGGGAAGATTGTTTCATTAAGAAAAGCGTCAGTATTCTGGAAGTTCGTCTGGAACAATTAGAGTATTACAGAAGTGATATGCCAACAAGTCGTGTCATGGAAGCAATTCTTGGCATTAAAACGACCAAAGATGATCTGTATAAAGAAACGGTAGAGAAAGATGGCAAAACGGAAACAATTGAACATACATCTTATTCAAAATATGTGGCCGCATTGGAGCTGTTCTATGCAATTGGCGGTGGACTTGGTACGCTGCTTGGCTTTTTACCAATTTATCCGAAAGAAAAGAATGATGTTGAGAAAAGTGAAACCCAGGATATTTCTGGAAAAGATATGGAAAAAGAAGACATGCCGGGGAATGAAGACAAAATAGAGAAACCAGATGGAGAAGATAAAACGGATGTACCGGATGCTCATCCGAAAGAAGATCAGATTTCACAGGAAAAAGAAGATATTGAACAACCGCAGGAACAAATAGAAATTCCTGAAAATGATTTGACTGCTTCGGAATCAACTGGAATTACCAATGATGTTCAGAATGATACAGTGGACTCCAAAGATGCTGAACCAGAACATGCAGACATTGAAAAAGAGAAAGGCAAGGAAGATATGCCGGAAAAGGATGAATTGGAAAGGGATCTGGATAAAGAAGAACAGCCGGATGTAGAACGTTATGAAAATGATACGGAAATAGAACCGGATGAGAAAGAAGACAAACCTGAGTCAGCCGTAGATGAACCGGAGGATAAAAAAGAGGAACAGGAATTAGCAGTAGAGAAACCGGAAGATACAGAAAATAACATTGATCAAAAGGAACCGAATGAAGAACAAACAGAGATAGAAAAGCCGGAAGACAAAGAAAAAATTGAGCAAGATACAACAGATGAAAATGATCATACAGAAAAAGAAAAGCCTGATCAAGTTGAAACTGATAATCAGGAAATAGAAAGAGAAGAGAATGATCAGCCAGATCAGAAAGAAGATACAACAGAATTTTCAGAAAAAGAATTCCCGGAAGATGATTCTGCAGATTCACAAACGGATAAAGCGGAACAGACAGAGATTGAAAAAGATCCAGAAGAACCAGAAGATGAGGATGGCCGGGAAGAGGAAGCGCACGGAGTTACAATATCGGAAAAGGAAAATGAAGAGGATCGCGTAAAAGAAGATGCGGTAGCGTCTTCGAAAATGGAACAAAAGGCACCACAAAAAGAAGATTCTGGAATAGATAATCAGGACAAAAACACTGAAAAACCGATGGATTCTACTGATTTTAAAGAAGACATAAGACCAGATGAGCAACCAGACAGTAATGAGATAGAAGGACTGGAATGGAAACATGTATTCATCATTGATTGTGTGGAAGGGGTATGCCCTTCTCCAAAAGCTGAGACAGCGGAAGAACTGGAAGAGGAGCGCAGATTGTTTTATGTCGCAATGACACGTGCAAAAGAGCATCTTTATCTGTGTTATTATAAAGCAGAAGAAGGAAAAACAGTTGTTGCTTCTCCGTACATCATGTAAGAAGAAAACCTGTCGGAATTAATCCGGCAGGCTTTCTTTTCTCTTTTTTTCACAGGCTTCCATATATTTCTGTAAGGTTTCACTATCTATATGATCTAATGCTTCCTGGGACAAGACTTGCATTAAGATCAGTGTGGTGAAATATAAAGATGTATTTCCAGTATCTTTTGAGTTTTTTTCAACTTCCTCCATAAACTTTGCAACCATACGCTTTGCAGCGGCCGTTTCTTTTCGGTCAAGAGGAATTTCAATTCCATTCACTCGGTATTTCATCGATAAATAAACGAGAGTACTCCATAAAAATAAAAGGAGATTCTTCGTTCCCGCATAAGGAAAGCGGGCCTCCTTTCTCAAATTTTGCATTATTTATTTTGCTTTCCGCTTTTTCCCTTAGTTCTCTTCTTTTTGGCATGGATTGGTTCTTTATTTTCTGCTTCGTGTTCGGAAGAGACCTCATTCCTTTTTTTTATAATATCTTTTTGTTCTTTTAACAACATTTTGAAACGTTCATAGCGGTAACATAATTCATTTTTTTGATTATCTGGCAATGCTGCATGCAAAAAATCGATAGGATACTCGAATATCGAATGGCATGGAGCATTCAAACGCACGTTTCTTAGAAATCGTGTTACTTTTGGCCTGTTACAAAAAAATGCATATAAATCTTCAATATTATGTGAGGGCATCTCCTGATTAATGGCATATAATAGACAAATACAGGCATTTACTTCGCCATCTGCTTCTAAGAAGAATTTTTTAGGATATTTTATCAGTTTATCACTTAATACTTTTTGATAAACATTTAAAACAAGCTCATGTCTGGAAATATGAATTTGTTCCGGATAAACCATCCAGGCAACACTGAATAGATCCTGGTCAATATTAATCTCTGGCGGATATTCCAATTTCCTTAATGGCCTCATCAAATGTAGCTTTTGAATGGTATCCATCGTAAGATAATCTCTGGCCATTTCCGGTGTCCATTCCAATAGATTTTCAAAAACATATTGAAACAACTCTTTAATATCTTTTTGTGAAGCATTCTGCCCTATATAGGTTGCAGAAAAGTCCTTTCTCTTTTTAAGGAGTATATCTTCATACTCCATAAGAAGTCCCATATTTTGCATCGGTTTTCTCCTTTCCTTTTAGCATCCTAAAGATAGTATGTCAGAAAATTTTCCAATCTTTTTTTTCTGGACAAAAAATATTTCCTTTATTATCTGTCACTCTAACATTGAATAAAAATGGAAAGGAGTGGTTGCTATGAAAAAAATGGTAGTCATGAGTTTATTGACGCTATCGATGGTTGCTGGAAGTTTCAGTTACGTTTGCGCTGCATCATTGAATCATACATCTGAAATAGCTGTACAGTCTGCTGCAGACAATACAGATACACCTCAAATAGAAAATCAGACCACGAATGCAGATGAAAAGGCAAATGAAATGATGAAATCAATAGAGAATACCTTATCCTCAAGTTTGGATGATATCAGCAGTGATTCAACTACAGATAACGGTTTAGATTCTATATTTGGCAGTTTGTTTGGAGATAGTACAGATCAGATGTTTTCGGAAATGAACCAGAAATTGCAAAATGGAGAACAAATTTCATTTTCTGAATTGTTTAAAAATTACAGCCCGTTGCAGCTGGATTCAAGCAGTTTATTTGATATGTCGGATATGGGTTCTCTTTTTGACAGCAGTAACAATGATATGAGCATCACGAATTTAAAATATGCAGTGGCGGCTTCCGACATGGAAACAACCTATGCAGAATCCGGTTTAAGTGGACAGTCAGGAAATTGTATGGATTTATTCAACAGTACATATGGAGATATTGCAAGCCAGATGCAGCTGAAAACACCAGAAATCCCGGAAAGTTTTAATGTAAACTCGATGTTATCCAGTGAGGCAGATTCCATTCAGAAGGCATACTCCAGTGCCACAAATTCAGCTGCATTCAGCAGTGTAAAAAATAATATTAGTATCAGTGATATTTTTTCAAAAGCACGGAGCGGAGTAAGTAGTAAAAGTCTTGCTTCAACCTCTACATTAAAAAGCATGTTGTCACAGACATCCGGTTCCAACAAATCATCTGTCTTAAGTGAATACAATAAGCGGAAAGACTGGCTAAGTGATAAGAACAGTTCAATTAAACAAAATACCAGAAAATATCAGTTACAGCAGAAATTAGCAGTCAGTGATGCAGATCAGAGCATTATTGAAGCTAAAAAGAAAACAGGACGAAAGCAGACAGAAAATGAAGTCAGGGAAGAAGAACGGAAGAAAGGTATTGTGAATTTCAAAAACTAATTTCGTTTATTAGCTGTTCTTGTAATATGATGTAAGAACATGATAAAATATAAATGTAAAGGAATTATTGTCAATAATCAATCAGGAATTAGATAATTACAATTTTGATTTACCTATTGTGTGTCATGGCTATGCAAGTGTTTTGTCT
>OCHO01002082.1_pt1 | contig 11107 bp, 10 predicted proteins | sample 1538441 | NCBI WGS metagenome assembly OCHO01 (sample SAMN04571691, study PRJEB22368) | human gut metagenome | biome: human gut; material: stool | host: Homo sapiens | place: Luxembourg | collected 2012-06-29
ACCCACGTATCCAGCTTGGAAGGCTGGTGTTCTACCATTGAACTACACCCGCGTCTTAAAGACAAGTAATATGATATCACATCTCAGAAAAAATGCAAGCCTTTTTTTTATTTTTTGATCACTTTTATTACTTTTTGTCCACTTTATTTTCTGACCTCTATTTTATCTATTTCGGTTCTTTTCCTTCCATTTCCACATATATTTTATCAATCACCTGTTTTCTATCCGATCGGAGTTCCTTTTATGTTTTCCAGATTAAAATCAAAAAATATTATACGGATCTGTTTTCTTTTCCTCGCGGCTTTCTTTGTGGGAACCGGCGCTGCATTTCTGCATGATCATTTCTTTCCAGCCGCTGTTCCCACCTCTTCTGAAGGCAACTGGGGGCTCAGCTTCCAAACGGATGGGGATCCCCCTGTCGGCAATGCCACATTTGACGAGTTGAAAAAATTTGATGCCTTTTACGCACAGGACACCGGCGAAAAGGTAATCTACCTTACTTTCGATGCCGGTTATGAAAATGGAAATACACCGGCTATTCTGGAAGCTCTTACGAAACATCAGGCTCCAGCAACGTTCTTCGTCGTCGGCACACTTCTGGAAAGCAATCCAGAACTTATCAAACAGATCCTCGCTGCCGGTAACACCATCGGCAACCATACCTGGCATCACAAAGACATGTCACAGATTTCTACAATGGAATCCTTTTCTGAAGAAATCCAGACAGTTGAAAAACTGTATCAGCAGATCACCGGACAGGAAATTTCCAGATTTTATCGTCCACCACAAGGCAAATACAGCGAAGCCAACCTGAAAATGGCACAGGATCTTGGCTATCATACCTTCTTCTGGAGTCTCGCCTACGTCGACTGGTATCAGGATAGCCAGCCATCCCACAAAGAGGCTTTTGAAAAGCTGCTTGGGCGGATCCATCCCGGTGCCATCGTTTTACTCCACAGTACGTCCTCTACAAACGCTGAAATCTTAGATGAACTTCTCACCAAATGGGAAGAAATGGGTTATCATTTTGCTTCTCTTGATGACCTTATAAAAGCTACTGCATCTTAGGAATTTTTCTCTGTCACTTTATCGGAGGATTCTCTAATCGATCAGTCCATATTTCTTCATCGCATAAGCAATTCCATCTTCTTCAACGGTCTTTGTAATAAATTCTGTATAAGGTTCCAGCACCTGGTCATGCGCGCCCATCGCAATCGCATGCCCGGCATGCTGGAACATTGCCAGATCATTGCTGCTGTCTCCAAATACATATGACTGATCTCTCGTCATTCCAAAATGCTCCAGTACCCAGTCAATCGCAGTTCCTTTTGTATAGCCCTTGAGGATACATTCAAACGTATTACTTCCACGGTCGATTACTTCCATATCATCTTTGATAAATTCAAAAAATGCTTTTACATCACTTTTTTCATCCGTATAAATAAAGATTTTATCATATGGACATCTTCTCTGCTCCATATAACGCTCGATTCCAAGTCCACGGTTGTTCATGTATTTTTTTGTATTTTCCAATCTGTCAAATCTTGAAACTCTTGAAGTGAAATACACATCTTCTGCTCCCTCAAAAATCCCATCAATCTGACATTTTGTCATATAATCAGCGATCTCATCGCCCCTCTCCGGATCCAGATGCTTTTCAAAAATAATTTCTTCATCAAATGTAAAATAAATCCCACATCCACACAAATATCCATCAAATGGAAGTTTTTTCAGTTCCACCGGAACACTGCAGTATGTTCTTCCTGTATTGATAAATAAAAAATGTCCTGCGTCGTGTGCCCTTTTAAGTGCATCTACCGTACTTGCGGGAATCTCTTTTGTAATCTCACTGAGTACGGTCCCATCAATATCAAAAAATAATGCTGCTCTATTCATTCTACCTTTTCCTCCCGGTTATACTCCAATTACACGATACTCATTATACTCATATCTCACCATTATGCGCAACCCTTTTTCATTTTCTGCAAAATATCTGTGATAAATACCATTTTGACTTCTCCATATAAAAGTAATATAATAGATGTTGTACAATTTGAAAAAGGGGTAATAATAATGAATAAAAGAATCGATAAGAAAAAACAGAAAAGAACACTTGAATCAGCAGTAACTGCTACAGCTACATCATCAGCACCGGCTACAGCAACTCCTGTTGTAGAGATAAAAGAAGTTGTAAAAGAAGTCAAAGTACCAGTAGAAGTTCCTGCCAAAAATCCTGCATTCTATGTTCAGTACCAGAGTGCAGAATATACTGTAGCCGCTATCACAGAACGTGTGATCGCTGACTGCAATGCAAAGGGACACGCTGTAGAAAATCCGGAAGCTCTCTCCATTTATCTGAAACCAGAAGATAAAAAAGCATATTACACCCTTGGAGGGTTCAATGGATATATTGAATTATAAAGGAGTATTTTATGGCGCTTAACTTTCAACAGCTTGGAATGCTTGCAAAACTGAAATCCGCATTTTCCACTTTTCAACAGCAGCATCCTAAATTTATGCCTTTTATTCATGCAGTAAAAGGAGATGCATGCCGCAAAGACAGCATCATCGAAATCTCCGTCAAATCTCCGGAAGGACGGAATTATACCACTAATTTCCGTGTTACCGAAAAGGATTTGGAACTTATCCAGATGCTGAAAGATATGCAGGAAAACCAATAAAGTAAAAAAAGCAGGTAAGAAAGGATAAAATTTCTTACCTGCTCTTTTTCTATCTTACTTTAGCATTTCTTTGCTAATACAAAGGAATGGCCTTCCATTTTTATTGCCTGAAGGCTGACTTTTTTACCGGTATATAAATCCATATACTCTCCCTCTTCTTCGATCCAGGCTGTCCGGTCCTCTTCTGCGAAATTAAAAAGTGCTGTCATCTGCTCGCCCTCCAGTTCCCGCACAACTCCAAGGATTCCATTTTCCCAGGTATCAAGCGTCCAGACATTTGCCGATGCGTCAAATACTTTTTCCTTACTTCGGATGGATCTAAGTTTTCCAATTCCATCAAACAGTTCTTTTTGTACCGTTCCTTTTCTCTTTCGTCCGCCTGCCAGCTTCCAGTCAAATTTTCCTCTGTGGATATACCTGGAATCAACCCGTTTTTCCGGATCATTTTTATAAGTATAATCATTTACCTGACCAATCTCATCTCCACTGTAAAGCATTGGAATTCCGGATTGCACCATCATATATGCATGCAGCATCAGATCAAATCTGACTGCTCTTTTTTTCTTTTCTTCATTTTGTTCAAATCCGGCACTTTCAATTCCACACATGGAAGCTGTCGTTGCACAGAATCTGGCATCTCCTGTTATCGGATCTTCATTATAAAGTTCCCCGCGGCTCACACTTTCTGCGATCTTTCCCGTGAAGAAGTCATTCAGATATCTTTTGTGCGGGACTTCCTGCATTCCCCAACCAGAAAGAGTCTGGAAATCCAATCCCCATCCAATATCATCATGACATCTGAGGTAATTTAAGAAAGTATACTCTTTCGGAAGGTTGTTCATAATATCAAGCTGCATCCGTAAAAGTCTGGTATCTCTCGTCGCAACCGTATTCCATGTAGTAGCCATCATGGTTACATTATAAAGCATATGACATTCCGGCTTTTCTATGGTACCAAAATAAGGAACTACTTTTTCCGGTTCCATCACGACTTCCCCTAATAATACAACCGACGGACACACAATCTCCCCGATCATACGCATCATCCTGACTATCGTGTGTACCTGTGGAAGATTTCTGCAGCTTGTCCCCATTTCCTTCCAGATATAAGGAACTGCATCGATCCGCAGAATGTCAATCCCCTGATTGACCAGGAAAAGGAAATTATACATCATTTCGTTAAACACCCTCGGATTCTTATAATTCAGATCCCACTGGTAAGGATAAAAGGTAGTCAACACGTAGTGTCCGATTTCAGGAAGCCAGGTGAAATTCCCCGGTGCAGTTTCCGGAAATACCTGTGGCACTGTTTTCTCATATTCTCTGACATAGTTTTCATTGTCACAGAAAAAATACCGGCTCATATATTCGCCTTCACCCATTCTTGCCTTCTGTGCCCATTCATGATCTTCGGAAGTATGGTTCATTACAAAATCCATACACAGATTCATGTCTTTTTCATGGCAGGCTTCAGCCAGATCTGCAAGGTCTTCTATGGTTCCAAGTTCCGGCTTTACTTTTCTGAAATCCGCAACCGCATAGCCTCCATCGGATCTTCCCTTTGGCGAATCGAGAAACGGCATCAGATGAACACAGTTTACACCACATTCTTCCAGATACTTAAGCTTTCCTTTGACTCCTCTTAAATTTCCGGCGAAATTATCAATATACAGCATCATTCCCAGCATGTTTTTTTTTCGATACCACGCCTGATCCTTTTCCTTCTCCAGATCTCTCTTTCGAAGTTTCGCATTTCTTGCACGATAGTAATTCTGCATCTGTTCACAGAGCTCTGCAAACATTGCTTCATTATCATATAATTCCATATAGAGCCAGCGAAGCTCATCCATATGCTTCGCCAGTCTCTTTTCAAAAATATCATTTGTTTTTCTCATTTTTACTCGACCATTTCCAGATAAATCTGATATGCTTTGTACTCACCAAATTCAAGCGGCATCGGAATTCCAACTTCCATCAGCGCCTCTGCCGGATAAATTTTTCCAGTATTTGAATCTTTATAGAATTGTCCGACACACAGACCTTTCATTTTTACATAATTTACTGTCATGTTTCCATGGATTTCAAGCATAACTACATTTACAAGTACTTCTTTCCCATCTTCTGATGCAAATTCCCATGCACCGATTTCTTCTGCGAATGGATTACTCAGTCGATAGTAAAGTCCATTTTGTACAAGCTGTGCATATTTTTTGTATTCTACTATCTGTTCCCTGATCTCTCTGCGCTCTTCATCTGTCATTTTCGCCGGATCCAATTCATAGCCGAAGGTTCCTGCCATGGCACAGACACCTCTTGTATGGAGTGATGTCTTTCTTCCTGTCTGATGATTCGGAACTGCAGATACGTGAGCTCCAACTGCAGATACCGGATACCCAAAGGATGTTCCGTATTGGATCCTTACACGATCCACTGCATCGGTATTGTCACTGCACCAGATCTGTGGTGTATAATACAGCATTCCCGCGTCAAAACGACCTCCACCACCACTGCAGCCTTCGATCAGAAGGTCTGGATAGCGGCTTATAATACGCTCCAGGAAATCATAAAGTCCAAGCATGTAGTCGTACTGCACACTGCCCTGTTCTTCTGCTGTCATAGAATATACTTCTGCCATACTTCGGTTCATATCCCATTTTACATATTCGATATTTCCCTGATCGAGCACCTGACACATCTGCTCATAAACAGCATCCACAACTTCTTTTCTCGAAAAATCAAGGAGCAGCTGGTTTCTTCCTTTTACCGGTTTTCTTCCCGGAATCTGAATTGCCCAGTCCGGATGTTCACGGTAAAGATCACTGTCTTCATTTACCATCTCCGGCTCAAACCAGAGCCCGAATTTAACACCTAACGCATTGATCCTGCTGATCAGGTCACCAAGACTTCCCTGCAGCTTTTCTTCATTAACCTTCCAGTCGCCAAGTCCACTGTTGTCATCATTTCGACTTCCAAACCATCCATCGTCCAGTACAACCATATCGATTCCCAGATCCTTTGCCTGCTCGGCAAGATGATAGATATCTTCTCCCGTAAAATCAAAATAGCATGCTTCCCAACTGTTGATCAGTACCGGTCTTACTTTTTCTTTATATTTTCCGCGACACAGATTTTTACGGATACATATCTGCAGATTCTGGGAAAGCTTTTCAAGTCCCTGATTGCTGCAAGTTAAAATAACTTCAGGGATCACAAATTCCTCTCCTTTTTTCAGTGGATAAGAAAACTGTTCTTCCTGCAGTCCCATCTGCATTCTTGTCTGCCCGAACTGATCCTTTTCTACTTCTGCTTTAAATCCTCCGCTGTATACAAAAGACATTCCATAACAGGTACCGGCATCTTCTGTCGTTTCTTTTTCTGCCAGTATCAGCATCGGATTGTACTGATGGCTGGATGTTCCTCTGCGGCTTCCAATTACAAAAGCTCCATGTCCTACCGATGTTCTTTGCATATTTCTTTCCATCGCATGGCGGCCGTAAAATGAAATCACATCAAACTCACCGTGAAGGAAATCAATACAGGCTGCCTGTGCTTTTGTCAGTCTGATTTTATCTTCTTCTGTATTGATCACTTTTGCACTTCTTGTGATCACATCATACTCCGGAAGAACTCCATAAAGTAATTCTACCTGTAATCCTGTCACCTGATCTTTCATATAAATGATCAGAGTCTGGGCTTCCTCTTCAGCAGCATAAACTGCCGGAAGTCCCTTCAAATTGTATTTTCCATCACAAATCTCATATCCCTGATATCTAAGATCGCATCCAAAAGAACCATCTGCATTTACAAGATCAAGCACCGGACTCCTGAAATCTCCTGTCAGGCGGCATGGAAATTCCTGCGGCAGCACATCAAGGGAATATGTTCTGTCATTTCCTGTATCCTGCGGATTTCCTGAGAAGCCACGGTCTGCATAGGTCAGAAGATAGTCCATAACTCCATCTGTCTTTCTTCCATAATATAAATGCAGTAAAAATCCATATGCATCAATTTGCATCTGATACGTTGTATTTTGGGTATGTAATGTAAATGTTTTTGCTTTCTCGTTGTATATGATTCCCATATTCTTCTCCTTAAGCTTCTGTCAAATTTATTTTACTGCGCCATTTACAACACCGTTCAGAATCTGTTTCTGACAGATCAGATAGAAAATCAAAATCGGAAGCAGTGCCAGTAAATAGGATGCAAATGCAAGATTATAATTGGTTCCAAATTGTGTCTGGAATGTCATCTGTGCAAGTGGCAGTGTGTTCACATCACTACCTGCCAGAATTACAAGTGGTGTCATAACATCATTCCATGTACCAAGTGCTGTAAGTACCGCTACTGTTGCATGCATCGGTTTCATGATTGGGAAAATAACGCTCCAGTAAGTTTTCCAGGTTGTTGCCCCGTCTACATGTGCAGCCTCTTCCAGTGCCAGCGGAATATTTTTCAGATAACCGGAGTATAAGAGCACATTCATCGGCATATAAAATACAAGATAACACAAAATAACACCGAAAATATTGTCAATTCTCATCTGTGCTGTCTGCTTCACAAGTGGCATCATCAAAATTGCAAATGGAACAAACATACCACTTACAATGTAAAGATAGGCGCCTTTGTAAAATTTACTGGTACTTTTACTTCTTCCGATCACATAACCGATCATAGAATGAACCAGAATGGAAAGAACCACCGTTACAATCGTTATCAGCACACTGTTGCCCAGTGAATGCCAGAAATCTGTTACACGCATTGCTTCTGCAAAGTTAGAAAAGCTCCAGCTTTTTGGCAGTGATAAGATTCCGGAAATACTGTTTGTCATTTCCGACGGTTTCTTAAATGCAATCACAACTGTAAGATAAAGAGGAAAAATAACGGTTACAAGACCCAGAATCAATAAAATTGTGATTGGCCAGTTTACTCTTTCTTTCACCTTTACTTTCATTATAACTGTTCCTCCTTATTTCCCAAAAAGTTCATCTGTAATACAGAGATCACAACGATCACTACAAAGAACACAACTGCATTGGCACTCTGGAACCCGAACTGTCCTCCAGCCATACCATTGTTATAAATCAAAAATGAAATTGATTCTGTACTCTGCGCCGGGCCTCCTTTGGTAAGAGCCATGATCTGATCAAATACCATCAGAAAATTCTTCATGCAAAGTACCATATTGATGGTAAAGAATGGAAGGATCAGTGGAAATGTCAGATTCTTGAATTTTTTCCATCCGGTCGCTCCATCAAGAGAACCTGCTTCGTATACATCCTCCGGTACCGTCTGAAGTCCGGAAATATAAATAATCGTATTCATTGCAACAGACTGCCATGCACATACAATTACGATCGCAACCCATGCCCATTTTGAGCTTGCCAGGATACTGTCACCTTTTCCGCCCATCATTTTTACAACTGCCGGAAGAATATAAGTGAAAAAGTAATTGAAAATATAGCCCACTACAAGTGCTCCTAAAATATTTGGAACGAAATACATTCCTCTGAGTGCACTTTTAAATTTAATTTTACTGTTTAATCCAAGAGCTAAAACAAGACTTAACACATTTACAACTATTGTTGCAACAATTGCAAGCTTGAATGTAAACAGGTAGGATTTCCCGACTCTTGCATCAGTAAATAAGTCTGTATAATTCCGAATACCTACCCAGTCAAACTCGCCATATCCTCGAAAATTTGTAAAACTATAAATAACACCTTTAATAAGTGGCAGCGTATTAAAGCAGAAAAACAACGCAAGTATCGGTATCGTAATCAGTAAAAATGTCCGCTTTCTGCCATTCATCCTTTTCAATTTATTCATGATCTGTATCCCTCCTACTTGCCTGCTTCATAATCTTCCATCATACGAATGATATCCCTGTTATATCTGATCCAGTCTTTGTCAAATTTTTTCAGAAATGCGTCAACATCCTGGTTTATGAGAAATGTCTGGATTTGTGCATCGACTGCCATTTCTGACGGATAATAGTGATCCTGGTAATCCGCCATACGGTTATCCTGAATATATGGTTTCATATCTTCCAGCTCCGGAGCCAGTGCAAAATCTTCATCTTTACAAGGCACTGCATTCTGTGCATCTAAGTATGCCTGGATACTTTCATGATCCATCAGGAAATCAAGTACTTCATATGCCGCTTCTTTATTTTCACATGTATCCATCACGCAGAACTGAAGGTCTACTCCTGAATTTAATACATTGTCCTCTTCCGAATCATTAGCCGGCATAACAAAGGATCCGATATTCATATCCGGATTTACAGATTTGATCTGCGGAATTGCATAGCTTCCGATTGTATACATCGCTGATTCACCATTTGCAAATGCAGTACATGCATCGTTGTATCCGTATCCAAACGGTCCATCTTCACCATAATTTAACAATTCAAGCATTTTTTCTGCCACTTGCGGATATTCTTTGGAGAAGGTTGTTTCTCCTTTATTCACCTGCTGACAAACATCGGATGGTGCAAGTCCGACTGCAAGTGCATTCCAAGGTGCAAGGCAGGTCCAGGTATCTTTATATCCAAAATAAAGTGGCTGGATTCCTTCATTCTGAATCTCCTCGCAAAGAGAAATAAATTCATCCCAGGTCTGCGGAATCTCCCATCCATGTTCCGCAAACATATCTTTGTTATAGAGCACTCCTGCCGCATTTGCCACATACGGAAGCCCATATGTTCCTTCTGTCGGAACAAACTCCAATCCTTCAATAATATCCAGATAAGCAGGTTTTACTTCACTAAGTCCTTCATAATCTGAAAGGTCAGCCAGTATTCCTGAATCAACAAAATACGAATAATTGATATCTCCTCCGATTCCGATAATATCCGGATAATCTTCTCTGATAAAACGTGTTTTCAAAATTGTTGTCGCATCATTTGGGGAAGATATTTTTAAATGGATATCATCATGTGTCTCATTAAATTCTTTTTCGAGCTGTTCAAATATATCTACCGCCTCCGGTTTATACTGAACAAGTTCAATTTCCACTTTTCCGCTTTTTGGATTTTGCTGACATCCCTGTAATACTGCTGATGCCATCAGAATACAGGACATTCCCAAAACAATTGCTGCTCTTTTCCTTCTCATTTTTTCTCCTTCCTCACAGGTATATTTTCACTTTGCTACTCCTCGATATATCAAGTACTTTGTTTATATTTGCATTATAACATACCATTATGCGTTCAAGAATAGCATTGTATTTGATGTTTTATTCCAAAATGCTATTTTTTTCTATTTTTTTGTAAACGAACTAGCATTTTGGTATATTTCGGTTGCAATCCATTTTCAGATTAAGTAAAATATAGATATATTCACTGAATTACCAGCTATTGAACACAACTTTAACAAAACACAACTAAATGAAAGGAATCTGTATGAAAGAGCTCATGTTTTCTGTATTTCCAAGCGAAAACTTTGTTGACCTTGGATTATATCAATTCGGTTACGAACAATGTAAACCTGCACATAGTTTTGGTCCTGCCGTCCGTAATCATTTTCTTTTTCACTACATTATCTCCGGCACCGGAATTTTAATGGCAAATGATTCTCACGGTGTAACACAGACCTATCACGTAAAAAGTGGCCAGGGCTTTATGATTTTCCCCGGTCAGATCAATACTTATATCTCTGATGAAAAACTCCCATGGGAATATACATGGATTGAATTTGACGGACTACGTGCAAAGGAAACCATTGAACTTTCCGGACTTAGTTTGGATAATCCGATTTATAAAGCTACTTCTAAGGATCTGCGTGAAATACTGAAAGAAGAACTTCTCTATATTGCAAGTCACGGAGACGCTACACCATTTCACCTGATCGGGCATCTCTATCTTGCAATTGATGCTCTTATTCGTTCTACTTCCATCATGCAGACATCAAAAATCAGCCGTCTTCAGGATTTTTATATCCATGAAGCCCTATCTTATATAGAGCAGAATTTCCAAAACGATATTTCTGTCGAAAACATCGCTGCTGTATGCGGATTAAACCGCAGTTATTTCGGAAAAATTTTCAAAGACGGAATTGGAAAATCTCCTCAGGAATTTTTGTTGAATTATAGAATGATTAAAGCTGCTGAATTATTAAAACTGACAAAGCTTTCCATTAAAGATGTAGGTAATGCAGTCGGTTATCCCAACCAATTACATTTTTCCAGAGCATTTAAAAATATTTATGGAATATCGCCAAGAGACTGGCGTAATCAGAACAGACTTAAACAATAATAGAAAAAGAATGCTGCAGTTCATACTGTGCATTCTATTTTTATTATTTAATATGTAATAATAAAGAATATGCCTAGGCTCGTAGTGCCTTTTATTTAACAGGAAGTTCCTACGGATTTTGCTATGCAATAAAAAAACTGCAAACCCTTACGGTCTACAGCTCCCTTACTTT
>OCHO01002085.1_pt1 | contig 11096 bp, 10 predicted proteins | sample 1538441 | NCBI WGS metagenome assembly OCHO01 (sample SAMN04571691, study PRJEB22368) | human gut metagenome | biome: human gut; material: stool | host: Homo sapiens | place: Luxembourg | collected 2012-06-29
CTTTATTTTCAAGGGCTGAAGGCGGTTTCTATCAACACATTTTGTCCTATAACTCAAAACTTCTGGAAGCAGTTTTCCTGTTTCCAGAAGTTTTTGTTTTAAAACAAACATACAATTCCATGCACAATAAATGCAGCAACCCATGCAATCACGCACTGAAAGATCACAACACCGATCGCCCATTTACCACCAAGTTCTCTTTTAATAGAAGCAATCGCTGCCACACACGGTGTATACAAAAGACAGAAAATTAAAAGTGCTGCTGCACCGGCTGTATTTATCACCGCTGTCAGTGCTGCTGTTGACCCAAACAAAATCGAAAGAGTGGAGACAACACTCTCTTTTGCCATAAATCCGGAAATCAGTGCCGTTGATATTCTCCAATCACCGAATTCAAGTGGAATGAATACAGGTGCGATCATACCTGCTACCGTTGCAAGGATACTTGCCTGTGAATCTGTCACCATATTCAGATGCAGATCAAAGCTCTGCAGGAACCAGATCACGATCGTTGCACCAAAAATAACGGTAAATGCTCTCTGCAGGAAGTCCTTTGCTTTTTCCCAGAGAAGCTGACCAACATTTTTTGCTCCCGGCATACGATAATTCGGAAGCTCCATAACAAACGGAACAGGTTCTCCTTTGAACATCGTCCCTTTCATTGCAAGTGCAGTAAGGATTCCCATCAGGATTCCAAAGAAATAGAGACCAATCATTACAATTGCACCCTTCCCCGGGAAAAACGCCGCTGTAAAGAATGCATAGATCGGAAGTTTTGCTGAACAACTCATAAACGGAGTCAGCATAATCGTCATTTTACGATCACGCTCTGAAGAAAGTGTCCGGCTCGCCATAACTCCCGGTACTGTACATCCAAATCCGATCAGCATCGGTACAATACTTCTTCCGGAAAGACCAATCTTTCGCAAAAGTTTATCCATAATAAACGCAACCCTTGCCATATATCCACTGTCCTCCAGCATCGAAAGGAAAAAGAACAGTGTAACAATGATCGGCAGGAAACTCAGCACGCTTCCAACCCCCTGAAAGATTCCATCTACGATCAGTGACTTTAATACGCCATTGACTCCTGCCGCATCCAGTGCCTGACTGCAGGCTACAATCACCTGGTCAATTCCCTGTTGCAGAAGATCCTGCAAAAATGCTCCGATCACATTAAATGTGAGCCAGAATACCAGTCCCATAATTGCGATAAATGCCGGAATCCCGGTATATTTTCCTGTCAGAACCTGATCAATCTTCCTGCTTCGCACCCGCTCCCTGCTCTCATGTGGCTTTAAGACCGTATCTTCACAGGCACGCTGGATATAGTTAAAACGCATTCCCGCTACTGCCGATGAACGGTCTACCTTGCATTCTTCTTCCATCTGCAGATTGATATGTTCCAGAAGTTCCTTTTCATTCTGGCTCAGCTTTAATTTTTCCAGGACAAGCTCATCATTCTCTGCCAGTTTGCTTGCTGCAAATCTGACCGGGATCCCTGCTTCCTTTGCATGATCTTCAATCAGATGCATGATCGCATGAATGCATCTGTGAACCGCACTTTCCTGACCTTCAGCAGAGCAGAAATCCACTTCCTCCGGTGCTTCCTGATATTTTGCGACATGCAGTGCATGTTCTACCAGTTCCGCAATTCCTTCTCCCTTTGCTGCCGAGATTGGTACAACCGGTACTCCGAGAAATGCTTCCAGCTCATTCACACGCACAGAACCTCCGTTCACACGCATCTCATCCATCATATTCAGCGCAACAACCATTGGGATCTCAAGTTCCATAAGCTGCATCGTCAGATACATATTCCGTTCAATATTGGTTGCATCTACAATATTGATGATTCCTTTCGGTTTATCCTGAAGCAGAAATTCTCTTGTAACAATTTCCTCACTGCTATACGGAGACATAGAATAAATTCCCGGAAGATCGGTAATACGGGTATTGGGATGCTCCTTGATCACACCGTCTTTTCTGTCAACCGTAACACCTGGGAAATTTCCCACATGCTGATTCGATCCGGTCAGCTGGTTGAACAGCGTTGTTTTTCCACAATTCTGATTTCCAACCAATGCAAACGTAAGTGTCGTATTCTCCGGTAACGGATGCTCTGTTTTCTTCTCATGAAAAATGCCTGCTTCTCCATACCCCGGATGCTGTGCATCTCCTAACGGTTGTCTGCCTTCCTTCTTCTTATAATGTGGCTCATGGGCCGGCGTAATTTCAATCTGTCCGGCATCCTCCAGACGGATCGTAAGTTCATAACCATGGATCCTGATCTCAACCGGATCCCCCATCGGCGCATACTTTACAATCGTTACTTCTGTTCCCTGGATCAATCCCATATCCAGAAAATGCTGCCTGAGTGCACCATTTCCTCCTACGGAAAGAATCGTAGCTGTCTTTCCGACTTGTAATTCTTTTAATGTCATTCCTCTATCTGTCTCCTTTGGCAAAACCATTTATTGATAATTTATATCATTATCATATCAGTCCTGTAGGTAGTCATTCAAGAATAACATTCGTTTTTTCTAACTAATTTCATCGTCTGCAAATTGTTTTATTCCGTAGCCTCTCTAAACCGGTACCCTACTCCGATTTCTGTCAGAATAAATCTGCAATTTCCGGGATCCTTTTCTATCTTCCTTCGCAGTGCTGCCATAAATACCCTCAGGTTGGCTGCTTCTACTCCCTGTGCACTGCCCCAGATCTGACCGAGAATATAATTATGTGTCAGTACCTTTCCCCTGTTGTCGATCAATAGTTTCAAAATTTTATATTCCATCGGAGTCAGATGAACTGCTTTCCCATCTATCGATACCTGATGTTTTTCCCAGTCCACTTTCAGATAATCACACTGAAAGATTTTTTCTTTCTTTTCCTCCGGAATCTGGTTACTCTTTCTGAGCGCCACACGGATTCTGGCCAGCAGTTCGCCCATATAAAACGGTTTTGTCACATAATCATCTGCCCCCAGATCCAGTGCCTGTATTTTTTCTTCCTCTTCCTGTCTTGCACTGACCACAATGATCGGTATCTTCGAGATTTCTCTTACATTTTTTATAATCTCAATCCCGTCACCATCCGGAAGTCCAAGATCCAGAATGATCATATCTGGTCTGTTTGCATAGAACAGTGCATTTGCTTCTCCACATGTCTTCGCAATCACATAATCATAGTCTTCTTTCTTAAGACTCATCGAGATAAAGTTAATAATATATTTATCGTCTTCCACAATTAAAATTTTATGCTTATCTGCCATCTGTACTTACCTGCCTTGCCTCCAACCAGAACATGAACCTTGCTCCGCCTTCTTTTCTGTTCTCTGCACAAATATTTCCACCATGTGCATTTACTACCGCTTTACATATAGCCAATCCCAGTCCGATTCCTCTTTGTCTGTCCCCTTTTTCATCTGACCTTGTAACAAATTCGTCAAAAATATTTTCTTTCAGATCTTCCTGAATCCCGTCTCCGTCATCTTCTACACTGATCCACACTTTCCCTGCATCATATCTGGCTTCTATACAGATCCATCCATTTTCCCCTGTATGCTTCATCGCATTATCCAGAAGATTGACCAGCACCTGGACCATCAGTTTTCCATCTACATTTACAACAATCAGCTCCGACGGAAGTTTAATTTCAAACCTCCTCTTTTCCCGGAGTCCTATGATATGTGATACGGCTTCATAGATCAGATCATCCACTACTTCCTGGTTTTTCCGGATCTCAAATTCTTCACTTTCCAGCTTTGTCATATTCAAAATATTTTCCATCAGGCGCATCAGCCATACAGACTGCTCCTGTATCTCTCCTGCCAGTTCCTTTCTGACTCCGGCATCCAACTCATCCGCCTCTTTTAAGAGTCCTGCAGCTCCCATAATTCCGGTCAAAGGTGTCCTGAAATCATGGGATATACTTCTCAGCATATTGCTTTTCAGCTTTTCTCTTTCCATCTGTGCCCTTGTTTCCTCTGCAATACGCACCTGATTATGAAATCGTACCATAATACTTGCGGAAATGAATCCTGTGATAAGGAAAAATACCAGACGTACCACATCATTCTGATCCGTCATCGCAAATGTATGCACCGGCACTGTAAAAAAATAATTAAACAGCAGCACACTGCATACAGAAGCCATCATTCCATACAGATAACCGGTAGTTGTAACTGTTATGACCAGTACACCCACAATATAGATCATCAGAATATTTTCTTTTCGAATTCCATAACTCTGGAGAAAAAAAGACAAAAATGTTGCAACCGCCATGATCGCAATCGACTGCACCATATATTTTACTCTCTTTTTTGTCATTTTCTTTCCCCCATCATTCATCATTTTATACTTGCAAGCAGACGGTCAATATCCTTTGTAAGACCTACTACAAGCAGATGATCCTTCTCATGCATCACATAATCCGCTCTCGGAAGGACCACCACCTCTGTATTTTTCTTTATTCCAAATACATTTATATGATAGTTTGCCCTTATATCCGCTTCTTCTATCGTCCGCCCGATCCATGCATCCTTCGGCTGGATTTCAAAAATCGAATAATCCTTACTGAGTTCAAAATAGTCAAAAACATGATTTGCACTGTATTTTACAGCCAGTCGCTCTGCAATATCCCGATCCGGATAAAAAACTTCATCCGCTCCATTTCTCAATAAGAATTTTGCATGGATATCCCTGTTTGCCTTACTGACAACATGTTTGGCTCCAAGCTCTTTTACCAGGCTTGTTATCTCCAGACTGCTCTGGAAATTTGATCCGATGCACACAAAGCAAAGATCGAAATTTCCTACTCCAAGACTTCTTAATACTTCTTCATTTGTACAGTCCCCTACCCGTACTGCTGTTGCGTATTCCAACAAATCCGGTGTCTTTTTTTCATCTTTATCGATGACCATTACCTCATTTCCCCGATTTGCCATATCCATACACAGATGATGGCCAAATCTTCCAAGTCCAATAATCAATACTGATTTCATTTTTCTACTCCTTATTCTATCCTATCGTAATTTCTTCTACCGGTTTCCGGATCGGTGCTTCATGTCTGTGCCCTTTCAATGAAAGCGCAAATGTCAGACTTCCTATTCTTCCGCAAAACATCAGAAATACCAGCATCATTCTTGATGCCATGCATACATCTCTTGTGATTCCCGCAGACATTCCCACTGTTCCCATTGCAGAAAAGACTTCAAACATCACATCCGCCAAAGAAAACGGCTGCATAATTTCCATGAAGATCGTTCCTGTTAGTATAAGGAACAAATTCGTACACATTACAACACTGGCCTTTCTGATCGCAGTTTCATCCAGTCTTCTGTTAAATACATTACAACCGGCTGCTTCCATCAGATTTGCACGCACAAATACAATAAGAACCACTACGGTTGTCGTCTTAATTCCACCTGCTGTAGATCCCGGGCTTCCTCCTATGAACATCAGAATCATAGTAACAAGTTTACTGCCTTCCGTCAACGCTCCTGTATCGGTTGTATTAAATCCTGCCGTTCTGGCTGTCACCGAGTGAAATAAAGAACAGAGTATCTGTTCTTTCACAGGCATCCCTGCCAGTACATTATTTTTTTCCAGTATCAGGAATAAAACTGCTCCTCCTATAATCAGAAAACCTGTTGTTGATAATACAATCTTTGTATGCAGATGATATTTTTTCCATTGAAATTTTTTCACAGACAGATCATCCCACACCAAAAAACCGATTCCACCGATTATAATCAGCAGCATGATCACTGTATTTACCAGCCAGTCATCCGAATATCTGATCAGTGACTGATAGGCACCATTTTCTCCCATAAGGTCAAACCCGGCGTTGCAAAAGGCTGATATAGAATGAAAGATCCCGTACCAGATTCCTCTTCCTATTCCGAATTCCGGAATAAACCGGATCATCAGCAATACAGCTCCAATGCTTTCAAAAAAAAGTGTTCCTTTTATAATCTTCTTCGTAAGCTTTACAATTCCACCAATTTGAATACTATTGATACTCTCCTGCAAAATTCCACGGACTTTAAGCCCTATCTTTCTTCTTAACAGAATCGCCACACAGACACCAATTGTCATAAATCCCATACCGCCGATCTGGATCAGGATCAAAATGATAAGCTGTCCAAAAAAAGACCAGTGCAGATATGTATCCTGTACAACCAGCCCAGTCACACAGGATGCGGATGTCGAGGTAAATAATGCATCTGCAAAAGATGTCATATTTCCATCCCTTGATGAAACCGGAAGCATTAAGAGAATACTTCCCAAAAGGATCAACAACAAATACCCGACAACAATCATCTGTGTCTGTGTCATCTTTTTATATATTACTGTCATTTGTTTCGTTTCCTTTCTCCTCTATATCTTTCTTCCTCTCTCTCTTTTTTATCCTTCTTCAGAAAAATGTCGAGTTCACGCATCAGATGCAATCCGGCGATCAGCAGAAAGCTCAGGATCCCTGTAAATAAAATAATACTCTCAATCTCGAACATAACCTTTCCTTCCTCTCACTGTTTTTCCTCTCCTGTTTTGTAAATCAATGATAGTATTTTTAGTATAAAGATTGTATAAAGATTCCTGATTTTATGTAAATATTCCGTTATGATTTCCTGCTGAAAAATGGGATTAGGAATTTCATTAAATAGAAAGAATGTGCATCTCCGGCACGCAGTGCCTTTTGTTTCATAGGAAGTTCCTTCGGGATTTTCTATGAAGCAAAAAACGGGCACTTTGCAGTTCTTTCTGCAAAGCGTCCGCCTTTTTTACAAAATCTTTTTATTCAACTGCTGCTTCTTCCTCATCTGTTTCCGGAACATCATTATGAACGGCAGCCACACCTGCTACATCTGCTTCCGGATCTGTGATCAGTTTGACATCTTTATCCTTTGCGATGTCAAGGTCTTTGACTTTAATGGTTTCTCCAACCTTCAAATCTCCAACATCAACAATTACTTTTTCAACAAGTGCAGATGGAAGTGCTTTGTATTCAATTTCACCACAACACCTGTGACAACCTTTGACTGATTGTGGATCACAACTTCTGCTACAGAATGTACCATTTCTCCACTTACCAGTGCCTGAAAATCTATTTCAAGTACTTTTGAACCCATAGAATCATAATCGACTTCTTTTACCAGCACATCCATCTGCTCTCCGTCCAAATCCAACATGATCTGGCTTCCTTTGCCATTAGCTTTCAGGAACTTTTCCGCTTCTTTCTGTGTCATCTGTACCGGAATGGAGCCTTCAATCTCACGTCCGAATACATTGCCGGTTACATAACCTTCTCTTCTGAGTTTTTTGGCTTTTGTCTGCATGTTTCTTTTTTCAGCTTTTAAAGTATTCATTTATCTTTTCCTCCAATCACTGACTTCTGGTAAAGTACCTATTTCCTTGTTACAGCTGTATTATAACACTCATGGATTATCAAGATTAACCAAAATCGCATCTTTTTTGATCAATATTTTTGCTGTTTTTCAAACTTTTTTCTTTGTTTTGTGCAATTTTTTATTTTTCAGTCCTTATAGATTTCCATAATTTTTCATATTTTCAGCTTTTTATTGTTCCAGATATTCTTTGATCCTGTCGATATTATACAAAGGAATATTTGTCATCCATTCCTGTTCCCGGTAATCTGACATTGACGTTCTTACGGCATATTTAGGCTTATATTTTTCACAGAACGCTTTCAGGCTTTTTGCCCTCAAATTTTCCTCCGCTTTCACTTCCAACGGAATAATCGAAGTTCTTCCCTGCTCTTTGTACCTTATGAATCAGTCCACAGTCTAAAAGCCATTGTATTGCCAGCTCAAAATCTTTTGCCCTTGATCCTTTTCTCACCTGTCCATAGATATATTTTTTATTTTTCTTCGCCAGCTGCATCGGAATCGAATTCCATACAAGATTCAGTCTTGGAACCAATGAAGTCTCGGCGTGTTTTGAAAAATCCTGTTGATAATAATTCAACAGGTTCTTCTGTATCTCTCTGACCTGATTAAAATCCTTCGTTTCTACATACGTCTGTACTACTTCCGGCATGCCACCTACATAATAATATTCGCGTAATCGGTCTATATATTTAGATTTGAATGTTGTCACCATATCGGTATCCGTTCCCTGAAGAATATTTACGAAGCGTTCCTCTCCTAATGCGCACAAAAATTCCTGAAATGTCAATGGATAAAGATCCATAAACTCTACCTTTCCGACCGGAAAAGAAGTTCCTTTATGCAATGCCACACCCAAAAGAGAACCTGCTGCCACAATTGCATATTCACCTGCAAAATGCTATACTCGGATAAGAAATGTTAATGAAAAGAGGTTTGATTATGAGAGCATATGAACGACTTTTAAATTATGTAGTAGTCCGTACTCCAAGTGATGAACACAGTACGACTTCTCCTTCTTCCCAGTGTCAGTTCGACCTGGCACGTATTCTGGCAGATGAGATGACTGCCCTCGGGATTTCTGACGTAAGTCTGGATGAATTCTGCTATGTATATGGAAAGATTCCTGCCACACCAGGATATGAGAATAAACCATCTATCGGATTTATCGCACACATGGATACCGTTTCCGATTACTGTGACCATGACATCATCCCGGTCGTACACAAGAACTACGATGGCGGTGATCTGCCGCTTGGCACAAGTGGACGTACCCTTACCGTAAAAGATTTCCCGCATCTTCCATCTCTTGCCGGACGCACCCTGATCACAACAGACGGTACAACTGTTCTTGGTGCCGATGATAAAGCCGGAGTTGCCGAGATCATGACCATGGCTGAAGCACTGATCAAAGAAAATATTCCTCATGGACCGATCTCAATCGCTTTTACACCAGATGAAGAAGTCGGTGGTGGAACTGATCATTTTAACGTAGAAAAATTTGCTGCACAGTTTGCCTACACTCTGGATGGCGATACCGAAGGCGAAATTCAGTATGAAAATTTCAATGCATGCAAGGCAGATTTTGAAATTACCGGCTTTGCTGTGCATCCGGGTTCCAGCAAGGATACGATGATCAATGCGTGCCTGGTTGCCGCTGAAATCAATAACATGCTTCCAGGACTTGAAATCCCGCGTGAAACGCAGGATTATGAAGGATTCTACCATCTGACCGGTATGAGTGGAGATGTGGCACAAGCAAAGCTTCATTACATTGTAAGGGATCACGACAAGAATCTGTTTGAAGCCAGAAAAGAAACTCTTCGCCATATCGAAAAAAATCTCAATGAAAAATGGGGAGAAGGCACTGTGAAGCTTACGATTACTGACCAGTACCAGAATATGGCTGAGATTATTGCCGGATGCATGCATCTGATTGAGAATGCAAAGAAAGCCTGTGAAAATGCGGGTGTTGCACCGCTTGTGCTTCCGATCCGTGGCGGCACAGACGGATGCCAGCTCAGCTTTATGGGACTTCCTTGCCCGAACCTTGGAACAGGGGGACATGCATTCCATGGACCATATGAACACATCACGGCAGAGGGAATGGACAAGGCTGTGGATATCGCAGTTGAGCTTGTGAAATTATACGCGGAGATGTAAAGGGTTGTATTTCGTCTTTAATCCGATTTAACAAGTAAACAAATATTTTAAGCAAAACCGGAGTTGACGCATATCACTAAAATCTATGCGACAACTCCGGTTTCTTAAATTTGAAAATATTCTTTTATCTGTCCCAGTATTATCCCCATCAGCTTTGTCCTTGCTTCTACACTCGCCCATGCTACATGTGGTGTAATCAGCAGTTTTTTGCTGTCTTTTATTTTTCGCAGCGGATTCGTCTCACTCATCGGCTCCTGACAAAGTACATCAAGTCCGGCTGCAGCTATCTCGTCATTTTCCAGTGCCTCATACAGATCCTGCTCGACTACGATCGGACCACGTCCGAGATTCAGGAAAATACAGGTTTTTTTCATTTTTGCAAATGCTGCTTTATCCATTAAGCCCTCTGTATGTTCATTTAACGGTGCATGAATGGATATAATGTCAGATTTTGCAAGCAATGTATCCAGATCTACCTGTTCGTAACCTTCCTGCGCCGAACGCCCTGATGCAGAGTAATAAATAATCTGTGCTCCAAATGCTTTTGCGATATCCGCAACTCTCCGTCCAATTGTTCCCAGACCTATGATCCCCCACGTTTTGCCACTGATCTCCGTAAAATGCTCTGCAAAATGCGTAAATATTGTATCATTGATGTAACGCTCTTCTTTTACATAATCATCGTAATAACGTATCTTTTCCAGCAGATAGAGAAGCATTGCAAAAGTGTGCTGTGCCACCGTTTCTGTCGAATAGCCTGCTACATTTCTCCATGCAACTCCTCTTTTTTCCAGATATTCTTTATCCAGATTGTTGGTCCCCGTTGCCGTCACACATACCAGCTTTAAATTCTCTGCTTTTCCAATCGTCTGTTCATTGACCTGTACTTTATTTAAAATAATCACATCTGCATCCTGAACTCTTTCCGGTACTTCTTCTGATGTAGAAAAATCGTATTTTACGACTTCACCTAACCTGTCAAATCCAGAAAGATCAATATCTTCTCCAATTGTTTTTACATCCAAAAAAACTATTTTCATAATCTGTTCCTCACTTTATCACTGTAATTTGCAACTTTTTCTGTTCATTATCATAACAAATTTATTTTACGAATACAACCTAAACAACCGTTGACATCCTTATCCTATGGCGCGTATACTAAAGAAATGAAGAGCATTTGCGATTATATCCAGATATAATTAGCAGGTGTTTTTTTTGGTCTTTCTGGCAAGCCTTTGCTTTTTATAAATCACATTCCATCAACATCAAGGAGGTTATTATCATGAATCAGAACAAAGCTTTGGAACTTACAAAAGATATCGCAACTGACATTATCGGAGGAATCCTGATCGCTGTCGGTGTCTATAATTTTGCTGCCGCCGCAAAATTTCCGATGGTAGGGGTAAACGGAATCGCCCTGATCTTTTACCAGTTGTTTGGACTGCCGATCGGTACTGTTGCCCTGATTCTTAACATCCCGATCGCCATCTGTTGTTTTCGGCTTCTGGGCCGCAGATTTTTC
>OCHO01002090.1_pt1 | contig 11079 bp, 9 predicted proteins | sample 1538441 | NCBI WGS metagenome assembly OCHO01 (sample SAMN04571691, study PRJEB22368) | human gut metagenome | biome: human gut; material: stool | host: Homo sapiens | place: Luxembourg | collected 2012-06-29
TGCAAGTGAATGCGGAACCGGTGATCTACCGCTGGAAATGGAAGCTTGAAGACATTGAGTCCGCATTTGCTTAATTGATAACGTATTTATAGATTGAACTACTAGGGCTTCGGACCTCACTGATAAGGAACTTGAGACGATGCTCCGCTATCGATCCTTGCCTCCTTCAATGCATGCCAAACTCACAAAAGGCTTGGATGCTTACCAAGAAGAAATTAAAGCGCTCATTGATTTCACAAATGCAGAATTTGCAAAGATGCTTCCGAGAACGGCCACATGGTGCAAAACACCAAAGGTAAAACCTAATCCGCGTGCAAGTACCAATCCTGCACCCGGCTGTCTGAGTTTTCAAAATAATATTCTGTATTTCAATGGGCAGCCCGTCGGCAAGGGCGTCTTTTATGATGTACTTCCTTCAGAAGGAAATGAAGTGACAATTTCCGGTTCCGACGAACGCATACTGAAATCTCATTAAGCGTTTGCATTTTCTTGTGGGCTGCGAGAGTTCCCCGCAACCCACAAAGAAGGAGACTTGGGTTACACCTTCCTCAAAAAAATTGAAGCGAACTTTAAGTTTCTTATTTTTTCTTTAAAACTATTAAATGTCTTTCAGTATCTAGGAAAGGAACTTTCAGCTCTATCACTTTCTCCACACCAACACCGGCCGGAAGCTGGTCAATTTCCTCGACTGGACATTTGCCTTTCATCGCTAACCATCGACCATTCTCATCAATTAAGTGCTCAGTTAGCGTCACGAAGCTTGCTAATGAAGAGAATGCTCTGCAACTAATTAAATTAAAAGGCTTTAATGGATGAAAATTTTCAACTCTTTCATTAAAAACATTGACATTCTGGAGTTTCAGTTGAATGACAGCTTGTCGAACAAAAGTTATCTTCTTATTAACGGTGTCGATTAAATTAAAATCAAAATCTTTCAAAAAGATTGATAAGGGAATAGCAGGTAATCCTCCGCCACACCCAACGTCCAAAGTTCTACATCCGACTTCTGTTCCATACAACTTGAAATAGCGAAATAAAGTCAAAGAATCCAACAGATGTTTCCTAATTACATCCCCTTCGTCTCGAATCGCAGTAAGGTTATAAACTTTATTCCATTTCAGCAACAGCTCAGAAAAAGAAATCAACTTTGAAACCTCTTCTTCACCGGCTGTTATCCCGAGCTTTTCCAATCCCTGAATGAGTTCTTCTCGATTCTTTTCCATATTTACTCCTTCGTTCCTCTGTATCGTTTCAGATAAACGAGAAGGATAGAAATCGCCGCAGGTGTTACCCCGGAAATATTTAAAGCCTCCCCAAGTGTTCTGGGTTTGATCTTTTTCAATTTTTGTGTAATTTCAAACGACAGTCCCTTTGCAGAATCGTAATCAAAATCCTCTGGAATAACCGTCTCTATTTTTTCCAAATTCTTCTGAACTTCAGCTTTTTGTTTATCCTCATAGCCGGAATACTTCACTTTAGTCGTAAGCGTTTCGGCTTCTTCGTCCGAAAGATAGGGCGGAGGCAGCAGCGTTTCGCCGCCTTTTGTCTTCAATAATTTGAGTTTTTGATAATCTACTTCCGGTCGTTTCAGCATTACATAGAGTTGTGATTCCTTAGAAAGTTCAGCGCCCACAACTTCTTCTAAGCTGAATTTATCCAGTACTCCCGGATTCACCCAAATACCTTTAAGACGTTCTGTCTCCCTTGCCAGTCGCTCTCTTTTTTCCTGGAAGAATTTCCAGCGCTCTTCCGACACAACTCCCAACTTATAACCGATCTCAGTAAGCCGTTCATCTGCGTTATCTTCCCTCAGGCTCAGCCTATATTCTGCTCGCGAAGTGAACATACGATACGGTTCATTCACGCCTTTAGTGATCAGATCATTTACCATCACACCGAGATAAGCTTGATCTCTGCGGAGCAGGAAGGGCTCTTCATCTCTAATTTTTAAAACAGCATTGATACCTGCCATCAAGCCTTGGGCTGCGGCCTCTTCGTAGCCGGTCGTACCGTTTACCTGACCTGCCAAGAATAAATTATCAAACTCCTTACTTTCAAGATTATCTTTCAAATGAGTCGGATCATAATAATCATATTCAATCGCGTATCCGGGTCTTATGATGTGTACATTTTCCAAGCCCTTAATGGAATGAATGAAATTCACCTGAACGTCGTAAGGCAAACTTGTTGAGATTCCATTGGGATAATACTCATAGGTATTTAACCCTTCCGGCTCCAGGAAGACATGATGAGAAGTTTTAGAAGCGAACTTATGAATTTTGTCTTCAATAGAAGGGCAGTAACGCGGACCAATCCCTTCAATAACACCGGTAAATAAAGGCGAACGGTCTAAACCTTTCCTAATAAAGTCATGGGTCCTTTCGTTCGTATCTGTTATCCAGCAAGGCACCTGCTGCGGATGATCCTCAGGAGAACCCATGTAAGAGAAGACCGGAACCGGCTCTGAATCGCCCAGCTGCTTTTCACATTTAGAGAAATCGATTGTTCTGCCGTCCAGTCGCGCAGGCGTTCCAGTCTTCAATCGGGCCTTCGGCAAACCTAACTCTGCAAGGTTAATTCCCAAATTTACGGATGAAGGATCACCGGATCTGCCGGCAAGGTATGAAGTTTGACCAATAAAAACTTTACCGTTCAAGAAGGTTCCGGCGCACAAAACAACAGCCTTAGCCCTTATCGAGATTCCTGATCGTAAATAGACACCAGCAACATTTCCATTTTCAAGAAGCAGAGCATCGACCGCTTCCTCAATCAAAGACAAATTTTCTATTGCTTCGATTCTTGTTCGCATCTGATATTTATAAAGACGCCGATCAATTTGTGCCCTTGTAGCGCGAACAGCGGCACCTTTAGATGCATTTAAAACCCGAAATTGAATACCGGAAAAGTCCGTAGCTTTTGCGATTAAACCATCTAATGCATCGACTTCTTTAACTAAATGGCTTTTCCCGATGCCTCCAATGGATGGATTGCAAGATTGCTGACCCAAATTGTCCAAATTATGGGTAACTAAAAGCGTTTTAGCTTTCATTCTTGCGCAGGCGGCTGCCGCTTCAATACCGGCATTTCCTCCGCCAACAACAATTACTTCGTATTCATTTGGATAACAATAACTCATCTTTTTGTTCCACGTGAAACAGCTTACTTGCCAATACAAAAACCACTAAAGATTTTTCCTAAAAGATCGTCAGAAGATATCTTCCCGGTAATTTCTCCCAGCTCATCGGAAGCTCCTCTTAATTCTTCTGCAAATAACTCAAGTTGAGGGCTACTTGAATTCAGGTAAGAAGCGCCTCGCTTTAAAGATTCTTTAACATTAAGTAGATTATGGATATGACGCTCTCGAGCCATATAGATTGACTGATTTTCTGAAAAACCTGCCAGTTTCAGAAGTTCGGATTTCAATTCCTGCATCCCTTTTCCAGTCACAGCTGAGGTTTCAATAATCGTTCCACGTGAAACATCTTTTGTGTTCAGAATAGGGGATGAAATAAGATCGACTTTATTCAAAACAGTAATGATCGGAACATCTTTTCCTTTAATCATTTCCAGAGCTGTTTTCATCGAGTCTTTATTCTGATTTTGCCGCTCTCTAATATCTCTAATTTCTAAAATAACATCAGCCTTGGATATTTCCTGCTTAGTCCTTTCAATGCCAATCTGTTCAATTCGATCTTCTGTTTCACGAATACCAGCTGTATCTACAAAGTGAAAAGGCACTCCGAAAATAATAAGGTCAGTTTGGATCTTATCTCTAGTAGTACCGGCGATATCAGAAACAATAGCAATTTCTTCGCCAGCTAAATAGTTCAAAAGACTGGACTTACCGACATTGGTCTCGCCAACGAGTGCGACTCTCAGACCGTCTCGCAAGATCTCGCCCTGACGTGCGGAATCCAAAACGCTCTCTAGTCTATTCTGGATATCTTCTAACTTTTTCTGACTCTGGTATTCAGACAAGAAGTCAATCTCTTCTTCAGGAAAATCTAAAATAGCTTCAACTTCAACTCGAAGATTAATTAACGCTTCATTTAATACGTTAACTTTATTGGAAAATTCTCCCGTCAAAGAACGAGAAGCAGCTTCCTGGAATTTGCTTCAATAAGATCTGCGACCGCTTCAGCCTGAACTAAATCAATTTTTCCATTTAAAAAAGCGCGTTCCGTAAACTCACCGGGGAGGGCTTGCCTTAAGCCAAACTCTTTTCCGAGTACTAGCACTTCCTGGACAATCCAGTTGAGAAGAACTCTGCCGCCGTGAACCTGCAGTTCAAGAACAGATTCTCCGGTATAAGAAAAAGGTGCCCGAAAATATAAAACAATACCGGTATCCAATATTTGACCTTGAGTATCTCGGATTGGAAGCAATTCTGCATAACGGGGTTTGATTTCTTTTCCTGGGAACATCTTCTGGAAAAGAGCTTTTACATCATCTTCCCCGCCGGAAATTCTAACGATACCAACGCCAGCGTTTCCGTTTCCGGTCGCTATTGCTATGATTGGTGAAGTTTTCACTAAAGACATTTAGATACCTAAGAATGAGTTTGAAGCAGAATAACAACGAATTGTCTCGCCTCGTCGGAGCCGCCATCGCTGTCCTAATCGCACTCCCGATCGCTGCCTGGGTCGGCAGCTTCATCGGTGACTCCTACACTGCCCGAGCAACGGCCTACATTTTAATCCTTGCATGGTCTGTGCTTGGTGCAGGAATACTTTGTTTCATTACCCGAAATTCGACCAAACCAATGACTCTTGTCTCCTTAATTCTTTGGATCATCAGCGTTTGGGTTTGGCCGATCCTGCTTTTGGTTTATTGGCAAAAAAGATAAAACAAAAAATAAAACAAAAAAAATTCGGGTCCGACTCAGAGAGATGGACCCGATTTTTTATTAGTTAGACTGCCGTTTTATTCTGTCTGCCTCTATTTGTTTGTTCACAACATATTGCTGAATGATCGACAAGATATTGTTGACAAGCCAGTAAAGAACCAAACCGGAGGCAAAGAAGATAAACATAATACCGAAGACAAACGGCATAATGGCCATCATTTTCGCCTGGACAGGATCAGGCGGTGTGGGGTTCAGCTTGAACTGAATGACCATCGTGATGATCATAAGAATCGGAAGAATGAACCAAGGATCAGGGGCTGCCAAGTCAGTAACCCAGAAGATCCAGGGAGCATCTCTCAGTTCAACAGAGGCCAGAAGCACCCAGTACAAAGCTAAGAAGACGGGGAGCTGCAATGCAATCGGGAGGCAGCCGCCGACAGGATTGATCTTCTCTGTCTTATACATCTCCATCATTGCCATGTTAAGGCGCTGCTTGTCGTCGCCATATTTTTCTTTGAGCGCTTTCATGCGCGGTCCAAGATCTTTCATCTTGGCCATAGAGCGATAGCCGGCCAAGGAGAGCGGATAGAGAATGGCTTTAACGATACAGGTCAGCAGAACGATGGCCCAGCCCCAGTTACCGACAATTCCGTAAAGGAAAGAAAGAAGCCAGTAAATCGGTTTCGCTAAGAAAGTAAGCCAGCCGTAATCCACAACTAAGGACAGTCCCGGAGCAATAGCGTCTAAACGAGTCTGATCCTGAGGACCCGAGTAAAGCGTAGCTTCAATTGTCTTGGAGGAGTTAGGGGCAATCGTATCCATCTGCTGGATGCTGCCTACGGCATAAAGCTTTTCACCTACCGTATTCGTATAGTTTTCACGCTCTACGCCTTGTGTCGGTACCCAAGCAGAGACAAAGTAATGCTGAATCATAGCAATCCAGCCGTTATCCGCCTTTGCCTGGAAATCTTTATCTCCGTCGGCGATGTCAGAAAAACTAACCTTCTGGAACTTATCCTTATCGGTGTAGACAGCAGCACCGGTATAAGCGTTGACCATAGTGCTTTCGCCTTCAGGTTTTTCACCGTCACGGGTCAGCTGGTAGTAAACAGAAGGCTTGATCTCGGATGCAGTGTTGTTAACCACTTCATGAGAAACTTTGATGCCGTAATGACCGCGTTCGAACGTAAAGCTCTTAACGACCTTAACACCGCCGGATTCGCCTTCGAACTTAACGGTAAGATTATCCTGCCCGTCAGCCATCTTAAGCGGGCCGGGGACCAATTTAAATTGAGTCTTGTGCGTCGGGTACGGACCGCCAATTAAACCGGTCTGCGCTAAATACGTTCTTCCTTTTTGTTCGGTGAAAAGAACTACATCAGCAGGCGTATCAGCTTTGTTTCCGAGAATCATGCCGACAAGGCCGGTATCCGTCCAAGGAATGGTCTGCTTTTCTTTTCGAAGTTCAGAACCGATGATAACGGCACCTTCCGGATCAAAGGAAAGCTTGAGGAGGTCTGTTTCAACCTGAATCGGTTCAGCCTTCACTGCTGTTTTAGCTTCAGCAGGCAGAGAAGCCGTCTGCGACTGGCTCGGAAGGGCTGCCTCATTCTTGGGTGCTTCCGTCGTTGCAACCTGCTGGGTTTCAGCCCCGAAGAAAGACGGGCGGCCGTTGTAGACTTCCCAACGGTCGTACAGCATAAAGGCGGAAAGACCGAAAAGAATCCATAGGAGGGCTCTTTGAATATCACTTCCCATGATTTGATTTCTCTAATTTAGATTGAAAAAAATACGCCTGAGATTCCTGATCCGAACAATCCCGGCACCAACAATTCCACTTGAATTTGTCAGGAACTTCGTCAATCCCGCTTCCTCCGAAGGGATTGCAGCGGAGGATCCGAAAAAACGTAAGCCAAACTCCCCGGATGGCACCGAATCGCTGTATGGATGTGTAGGAATATTGAGAACAGGTAGGAAGAAACCGACAGTTGTGGCCAACCCAAGGCGAAAAAAGAAACTGGTAACCCCTGATCATGAAAAGACAGAGATTTTTAATCATCTTTTTTTCCTTGATCAAGAACCTGAATTCTTGCCTCTAACTGGCTCAACAGTCGGTTCGCATCCTCCGATAATTCTTTTTTAAGAGAGTTTAGACGGGCGCCTTCAGCAGGCACCGGAACTTTCTTTTTTAAGCGGAGAACGAATGTTCGGCTTTGGAGTGCGGAAGGGGACTCAGCGGGATGAGTAAGAACCGAGTGCCTAATGGCTTCCCTCAATATTCTTTTCACCAGATTTCGATCTACTGAACGTTTAGAAAAATGTTTTCCGACCGTAAGACCGAATCTTGAGGAGACTTTTCCTTGGGTAAGGACTGCCTTCAACTCGAACCATTGTCCAGAAAGTCTAACGACTCCTTTCCCTCTTGCTTTTAAAACGTTCAAAAAATCCTGAGACTTCTTGATTTTTGCTTTTTGAGGAAAAGAATTAGCCCGGCCCCCTAACGCCATCGTTAATTTGAATAATCCTTAAGGATTAAAGAGCTAAAACGTGACGTCCTTTGCGACGACGAGCAGCAAGCACCTTACGGCCGCCGCGAGTGCGGCTGCGAACGAGGAAACCGTGTGTACGAGCACGTTTAACCTTAGAAGGCTGGTATGTACGTTTTGTTGCCATTTTTATTCCTTTTAAATCGGCCAGGCGAACGGCCGCAAAAACTAAAATTACTAATGCTTTTAGGGGACCGATCCCCTAATTTGAGAAACCACATATTAGACTTCATAAGAACGTAACTTGTCAAATTAAAAGAAATTATTTTGTTACGGCTTTTTATGGAGCCCTCCTTTTTGAGCGCTCTTCTTATTCGTAAACAGATCTGTCGCAAAAATTACGAAATCGGGGCTTAAGGCGTTTTAGACGGTGTTTAGCGCCTTTTTATTTGTGCCTGCTATACCCCTATTATCTTAATAGGAGATAACGCCAAATAAGGTACAATGATCGTTTAGTTTGAAAATAGACTCATAGTCGACAAGTTATTCTCGGAAACTTAAATGCGTGAAGTTTGGAAGTCGGTGTTAGCCTTCCTCAAGAATACTATTCCTGAAGAAGTCTTCGTTCCGTGGTTTGGAAAGGTTGAATTCACTGAGGACAGCGAGCCTGACATTATTAATATTAGTGTACCTTCTGTTCCACATAGTAAATTCATCAAGGCTCAGTATGAAAAAGATATTGAGGAAAAAGCCTCCGAAATCTGCGGCCGTGAGATAAAACTTAAAATAACGGTGAAAGATCCCAATAAAGGCGCGATGATTTCCGAGCCTTTGCCCGGGCCTGCCAATACTTTCCCGGAAGAGGAAAAAGCTCCAAAGTCCATCGATGAAATTGCGACTAAATGCGGCCTCCACTCCGGTCTGACTTTTGATACTTTTGTCATTGGAAATGCCAATCGCGTCGCAAGAAGTTCGGCAATGTTAGTTGCAGAATTTCCCGGAGAGCGCTGCAATCCCTTGTTTATCTACGGCGGTGTCGGCTTAGGAAAAACTCACCTGATGCACGCGGTCGGCCGAAAGATCCTCGAGGATAATCCGAACACCAATCTTTTGTGCATTTCAGCGAATCGTTTTATTAATGAGGTCGTTTCCCTGTCTGCTGGCGGCCGCTACTCTGACGAGAAGATTCAAAAGTTTGATAATAAATACAGAAATCTCGATGCTCTCCTGATCGACGACGTTCAGTTTTTATGCAAACGCGGCGGGACACAGCAGCGTCTCTTTAATATTTTTGAAGCACTGCTTCCAAAAAACAAGCAGATCATTTTGACCTGCGATACCTATGCTCGTCAGTTATCTGACTTTGATGAGCGTTTGATTTCAAGATTCGGAGCCGGTCTATCCGTCTCCATTGAGCCCGCCGAGTTTGAATTAAGAGCCGCGATTCTTTTACAGAAGGCCAAACAACAGGGCGTCAAACTTCCGTTAGAGGTCGCTTACCTCATTGCTACTCGTTTAAATACGAATATTCGAGAGCTCGAGGGTGCTCTTAATAGCGTGATTATGCGTGCGGAAGTCTTTAAAAAGCCTATTACCGAGGAGCTTGCTAAAGAGGCTCTGCAGGGAATTACGGGAACAGGACGTATCTCAATTGAAAATATTCAGCAGTCCACTGCTGAACATTTCAATATCAAAATCGCGGACATGCACTCAAAGAGAAGGGTGGCCAATGTCGCATATGCGCGCCAAATAGCGATGTATCTTGCAAAAGAGCTGACTCAAAAGAGTCTTATTGAGATCGGATACGCATTCGGCGGAAGAGACCACGCTACCGTTCTATATGCTGTTAAGAAAATCACAAAAGAACGTGCTCAGAACCAAGAACTGAATCACACGCTTCATTTGATTGAACAAGATTTAAAAAATTGGAACTAACGGAGATCGATAATGGATGAAACTAAGTTAGATAACGGATCTGCTGCCGCGAATGAAGGCATGGATAAGGCAGCCGGAACGTCTGTATTCATTAACTCCAAAAAAGAGAATATCTTTAAGCCTATTCAGGCAGTGAGCGGTGTCGTCCAGAGAAAGCAGCCTTTGCCGGTCCTTTCGAACATCTTGTTTGTTCAAAAAGGGAAGCAGGTAACCTTAGTCGCGAACGACCTTGATCTCCAAATCCTGACCGTTGCAGAAATAGGTGAAGAAAATTCAGAAATGTCCACGACGATTTCCGCAAGAAAACTGACGGATATTCTGGCGACGCTTCCCGACACCAATCCGCTTTCTTTCTCCAAGAAAGGGGATCACGTAGTACTGAGCTCCGGCAAGAGTAAGTTCGAGCTCCAAACAATCAGCGCAGAAGAGTTCCCTGTTATTACTGAAGTAGATTTGGAACATGCTTTTACGATGAGCTGCCTTCGTTTCAAATATCTTTTGAACATGGTCTCTTTTGCCTGCGCAGTCAACAATGTCCGTTACTTTTTGAACGGAGTTTATATCTGTGCTGAAAACAACAAAGTAAGAGGCGTTGCAACCGACGGCCATAGACTGGCACTTTGTGATGTCGAAGCGGAAAAAACGGCAGATAAGAAGCTTGATGCCATTTTGCCGAGAAAGACAGTTAAAGAATTAGTCCGGCTGATTCCCGATTCTCAGGACCCCATCGAAGTCTACATTTCCGAACGTCAAATCAAATTTAAATTCGTCGGAATCGAGATTTTATCCAAGCTTGTTGAAGGACGTTACCCGGACTATCAGCGAGTCATTCCCGAACACAATGAAAAAGAATTCAGAGTCGGACGTCAGGAACTTCTGAGCTCCCTGCAGCGTGTCGCAACCCTAACAGCCGACAAACTTATGGGAGTTCGCTGGAACCTCACACCGGGGCACCTTAATGTCGCGGCCAACAATGCGGACATGGAGGAAGCCGAAGACGAAATCTCCGTTGAATACAGTGGTTCTCCGATTGAAATCGGTTTTAATGTCGCCTACCTCATCGAAGTTTTGAATGTGTTGAAGAACGACTCCGTCAGAATTTCCTTAGGCGAACAGAAAAATCCGGCTTTAATCAGAATGCCGGATAACGACAACTTCAAGTTTGTCGTTATGCCCATGAAAATTTAACTTTGAAATTCACGGTCAGAATATTAGGTAAGCCAAATAATGAGTGAAATGCAAGACAAGAATTACTCTGCCGAGGAAAGCTACGGAGAGGACGCAATTCAGGTATTAGAAGGTCTGGAGGCTGTTCGTAAGCGTCCCGGCATGTACATCGGCGATACGTCTGACGGAACAGGGCTTCATCACCTTGTCTTTGAGGTCGTCGATAATTCTATCGATGAAGCCTTGGCAGGTTATGCTGATCACATCAACGTCACCATCAATCGCGATGAGTCCATCACCGTCGTTGATAACGGACGTGGTATTCCGACCGATGTAAAGATGAGCGATAAGCACGAACCAAAAAGAAGTGCAGCAGAAATCGCTCTTACAGAGCTTCATGCAGGCGGAAAATTCAACCAAAACAGTTATAAAGTTTCCGGCGGTCTCCACGGCGTAGGTGTTTCTTGCGTTAACGCACTTTCTTCCTGGTTAAAACTCACCGTACGCAGAGAGGGAGTAGAGCACTATTTAAACTTCAAAAAAGGTGTTCTTCAGGACAGACTCATTGAGAAAGTTCAAACTCCTAACGGTCCGGTCGAAGTTTCTCCGATGCATGTCAGCGGAGCTACCGATCGACGCGGTACT
>OCHO01002092.1_pt1 | contig 11058 bp, 6 predicted proteins | sample 1538441 | NCBI WGS metagenome assembly OCHO01 (sample SAMN04571691, study PRJEB22368) | human gut metagenome | biome: human gut; material: stool | host: Homo sapiens | place: Luxembourg | collected 2012-06-29
TTTGTTGATTTGGGAGGACGATCTCAATCTGCGCAACCAGATACATTGTAATTTGGTGATGGGGCTTGGATATTTGGGCTTGAACGATAGAAAGACAGCAGAAAGATTTCTCGGAAAAGTGAGAGAGCTCGATATCAACCATCAAGGATTGAATGTGCTGTGAAAGAAACTGACTCTTAAAATTTATACACATGAATGCACAATATAAGAAAGGTTTTGTCTATTTTATATGCCTTGTATCCGCAATGGGCGGATTGTTATTCGGTTACGACTGGGTAGTAATAGGCGGGGCGAAGCCGTTTTATGAACCGTATTTTGGAATTACCGATGATAACACGATGCGGGCCGTGGCGATGAGTGTGGCTCTGCTGGGGTGTCTTGTAGGAGCTATGATAGCAGGGGTACTGGCCGATAAATATGGACGGAAACGTCTGTTGATAGTTGCGGCTTTGGTATTCTTTTTTTCTTCGCTAAGTACCGGCATGGCGGATTATTTTGTGATTTTTGTCATATCGCGTTTTATCGGAGGAATAGCTATTGGGCTCGCAGCCGATGTCTCTCCTATGTATATAGCCGAGATTGCACCGAGAAGTGTGAGGGGCAAGCTGGTTTCACTCAATCAGTTAACTACTGTGCTGGGGATATTGTCAGCTCAAATCGTCAATATGCTTATCGCAGAATCGGTCGCTCCTGATGCTACCGTAGCGGATATTGCAGCCTCTTGGAATGGAACAATGGGGTGGCGATGGATGTTTTATGCGGTCTGTTTTCCTTCGTTCCTCTTTTTTGTTTTAGTCTTTTTTATTCCTGAAAGCCCTCGTTGGCTGATTCAAAAAGGAAATGAGCGTCAGGCCATAATTGCATTGGAACGGATAGGCAATCGAGAATATGCATTGGCTGAGTGTGCCGGTTATCGCGAATCGGATGCAGAAGCGAAGAAACATGGTAAGGGAGCGGTCAAACAGCTATTTTCGAAAAAAATGCGTCTTGTGCTATCCATAGGATTGGTTATTGCCGTATTTCAGCAATGGTGCGGAATCAATGTCATATTTAACTATGCACAAGAGATATTTCAAGCGGCAGGTTATGGTGTATCCGATATTTTGATGAATATCGTTGTTACAGGCATCGCCAATCTTATATTTACATTCGTGGCTATTTTTACGGTAGAGAAGCTCGGTCGTAAAAAATTGATACTGATAGGTTCTGGTGGTTTATTATTTATTTATAGCATTCTGGCATGGTGTTATTTCGTTCATGCAAGCGGTATATTCATGATTATACTGGTTGTGTGTGCGATAGGATTGTATGCCATGTCATTAGGTCCTATTGCATGGGTGTTGCTTTCAGAGATATTTCCCAATGCCGTGCGTGGGGTTGCTATGGCGGTTTGTACAGGCGCGTTGTGGGTAGCCAGTTTCTTGTTGACCTACACCTTCCCATTCCTCAATTCGGGATTAGGAACAGGAGGAACATTCCTGCTTTACACCTTTATTTGCCTATTGGGATTCCTCTTTACACTCAAATATATTCCCGAAACAAAGGGTAAATCACTTGAAGATCTTGAAAAAGAATTAGTTAAATAGAAACGATAAATCAAATAGACATGAAAACACTTGGAAGACAAATGCTGTGTTATTTGCTGCTTTGTTTCGCAGTAACAACTTATGCCGAGGAGACGATATCCATAGATACGGATAATACCTCGTTAATTTATAAAGTAGATAAGGATAAAAAACTGAGACAAGTCTATTTCGGATCTTTTTTAGATGCGAAAGAGGCCGAGGCAACACAGGTTACGAAAGCCGATGCTTATCCTACCTTCGGAACCTCTTATGTCAATGAAGCGGCTTTACGTGCGGTGCATGGTGACGGAAATACTTCTACCGAACTCTATTTCGAGGGTGTGGAGCAAAATAAATTGAGCGATGATATAACCCAAACGATTATTACGCTTAAAGATGGTTGTTTCCCGTTCACGGTGAAACTTTGTTTCAAATCTTATGCTCAAAATGATGTGATAGAGCAATGGAGCGAAATCAGTCATACCGAGAAAAAGCCGGTGACACTTTATAACTATGCTTCATCACACTTGTTTTTCAACGAACCGTCTTATTATCTCACTCAATTCTGTGGTGAGTGGGCAATGGAGATGAACATGGTCGAGACTCAATTATCGAGAGGGGTGAAAAATCTTGAATCGAAATTGGGTGTGCGTTCCAACCAGCATTCGCATCCCTGTTTTTATCTTTCACTCGATGGCAAAGCACAGGAAAAGGCAGGCAGGGTCGTAGGAGGAACATTGGCATGGCCGGGTAGCTATCGTCTTTCATTCGAAGTCGATCATCGTGAGAATTTACATATTATATCGGGAATTAATCCTTATGCTTCACAATATATACTTAATCCTAAGGAGGTGTTCAGAACTCCGGCTTTGCTGTATTCCTATTCGTCTAAGGGTACAGGAGACATTTCGAGACGTTTCCATCGATGGGCGAAAAAATATGGTATATATCGGGGCGATAAGACCAGAACTACTTTGTTGAATAATTGGGAAGCAACTTACTTCGATTTTAATGAAGAGGTTTTGAGTGGCATTATTAAGGATGCCGCAGACATGGGATTCGAACTTTTCTTGCTCGATGACGGGTGGTTTGCCAATAAATATCCTCGCGATAATGATAAAGCCGGTTTAGGTGACTGGAACTATAACAAAAAGAAACTTCCCCATGGGTTGGGTTATTTGGTGAACGAGTCGAAGAAAAAAGGTATTAAATTCGGTATATGGCTCGAACCCGAAATGGTTAATCCCAAAAGTGAATTGTATGAAAAGCATCCCGATTGGGTAATCGGGCAACCGAATCGACCGCTCGATTTAAGTCGTAATCAGTTGATTCTCGATCTTTCTAATCCCAAAGTGCAAGATTTTGTTTTCGGGGTGATAGATAAAACGCTGAGCGAAAATCCCGGTATTGCCTATATCAAATGGGATTGTAATCGCTTTGTTACGAATTCGGGGTCTTATTTCTTATCCCCCGAGAAACAGTCTCATCTTTGGATCGGCTATGTGAGAGGATTATTCTCGGTTCTCGATAGGGTACGTGCCAAATATAAAGATGTTTCTATGATGTGCTGCTCTGGGGGAGGCGGTCGTATAGATTATGGGACTCTTCCCTATTTCGATGAGTTTTGGATTAGTGATAATACCGATGCCCTCGACCGTATTTTTATACAATGGGGGACTACTCAGTTCTTCCCTTCTATGGCACTAGCCAGTCATGTATCGGTTGTTCCCAATCACATCACAGGTCGTATCGTTCCCTTGAAGTTCCGTTTCGATGTGGCGATGTCTGCCAAATTGGGTATGGATTTGCAACCCAAAGATATGACCCCCGCGGATAAAGAGTTCTCGAAAAATGCGATTAAAGACTATTACAGTATCCGCTCAATTGTACAGTTCGGTGATTTGTATCGCCTACTTTCTCCATATGAGAATAAACGTACGGCTATGATGTATGTTACCGAAGACCAAAATGATGCTGTATTGTTCACATATCTTTTGAAGAAAAGTATCAACGGGAATACACAACCTTTGATTCTCGAAGGTCTTGACTCTGATAAAAATTATCGGGTAACGGAATTGAATAAAGAGACCAAAGGATATTCGTGGTTTACGCCGTTGGACGGAAAGGTATTTTCGGGCGACTATCTGATGAAATATGGCCTTCGTTTCACGATGTATAATGAATACGATAGTAAGGTGATACGCATTACGGCTGAATAAAACTAAATATATATCATGAATAACACTAATTATTTTACATTATGAACAGGTTGAAATTATGTTTTATCACTTTGCTTTGTGTCCTACCGTTGTTCGGTTCGATGGCACAAAGTGTAAAAATTGAGGGTTCGGTTCGAGATTCTCAAACAGATGAACTATTGCCGGGTGTTAATGTAATGGTAAAGGATCGTCTATCGGTGCAATGACAAATATCGACGGTGCGTTCTCTATTACCGTTCAAAAGGGTTCTGTGCTTGAATTTTCTTTTATCGGATATGAGAAACAGGAGTATGGGGTAAAAGGAAATGCCAAAATTCAAGTAGAATTGAACCCTGTGGGAATCGCGATGGACGAGGTAATCGTTGTAGGTGCTTCCATGAAGAAAAGCGATTTGACAGGATCGGTCGCTAGGGTGACCGATAAAACCTTACAACAGATTCCTACCGCCGATTTGAATACTGCATTGCAAGGGAAAGTTGCTGGTGTATTTATCCAGAATAGTGCAAAACCCGGAGAGGCTGCCAGCATTAAGATTCGGGGAAATAACTCGATACAATATGGAACCTCTCCTATTTATGTCATAGACGGTTTGTTGGTCGATCAAGGGTTTGAGATGCTGAATCCTAATGATATAGCTACTATCGACGTATTGAAGGATGCTTCGGCGACTGCTATTTATGGAGCTCGCGGCGCAAATGGGGTTGTTGTAATTACCACTAAAAAAGGGCAAAAAGGTAAGGCTCGTGTTACTTATGACGGTTGGTATGGCTCGCAAAGTTTCAGCAAAGAGATGCCATTGATCAATGGCTCTCAATTGCATGACCTCCGCGTAGAGGCATATATCAATGAGTTTAATAATACGACTAATTTACCGCCTGCCCGACGAGAAAAATACATAAAGGATAATTTCTTATCGACAACGGTTCCACCTAATACGATTTTTACAGAAGATGAAATGGAGGCTTACTTGTCGGGAAAAACGTATAATTGGCTTGATGCGGTTACTCAAAATGCATATCAGCAAAATCATGCGGTAAGTTTTTCTGGAGCTGGTGATAAGGGTTCTTACTTCATGAGTTTTAACTATAATCAGCAAGAGGGCTTAATGAAAAATGTAAGCTATGAGCGTTACACAGGTAAAATCAATCTCGATCAGATGGTAAAGCCTTGGTTGAAGGTAGGAACTAATACAACCTTCGTTTATCAGGTGGGACATCCTGTTGCAGATGACAATACTTTTCCTGTGGCGCTTAGAGCAGATCCTCTGTTACCGATATCAGGTGAATATTGGTATATGAAATATGGCACAGAAGAGAGCCAGAGCAATAATAATCCTATCAGGGACTTGAATGTGGTCAGAGATGCGAATCAAGCTCGTCTTATGAGTTCTAACTTTATCAATATCAATCCAATAAAAGGACTTGATATACGTTCGACCTTTTCTATTGATTATATGAGTAAAGAAGACTATACCTACTATTCTACCGAGACGACACAGTCCTATAAAGCGTCAGCCGATGGGCAGGCTAAACATCGTAAGGATAAAATGTTGAATTGGCAGTGGGATAACACGGTTTCATACAAAACATTAATTAAAGAGAAGCATAGGATATCGGCTGTTTTGGGTGCTAATATGTCTTATTACAGTCAAAATTGGAATAGTCTTGATGTGAAGGGTTTTGGTAATGACTTTTTCTCATATAAGGCAATAGCCGGAGCTTCGAAGAAAGAGGATTTCGGCGTTAATTCAGATTTTTGGACTTACTCTATGGCTTCTGTATTCTTGCGTGCGGGATATGTATACGATAGTCGCTATTATGTCACGTTTACAGGTCGTTATGATGGTTCATCTAAATTCGGAACCAATAATAAATGGGGATTCTTCCCTTCGGTATCTGCTTCGTGGAATATTACAGGAGAGGAGTTCATGCAGTCGCAGAATGTCATTAATAACCTAAGACTTCGGGTAGGCTATGGTTTGGCTGGTAATCAAAATATTCCCAACTATGGTTACCAAACGCTTTATGATGTAAGAGCTACTCTTGGTACGAGTGCGTTGATTAACTGGGGACGGTATGGTAACCCCGATTTACGCTGGGAAAAGCAGAAACAAATTAATGTGGGATTGGACTATGGCATGTTTAACGATCGCTTGAGCTTTACGCTCGATTTATTTCATATTGATAACGAGGATTTGTTGATGACCATTAGTAAGTCGCCGTCTTCGGGATACCTTGATCAATTAGCCAATGTAGGCACGCTTCGGAATAGAGGTATTGAATTTTCGATAAATGCCACTCCTATTCGTACAAAGGACTGGAATTGGAATATCGGATTTAATATTTCTGCCGATCGCAATAAGATTATCAAATTGGACGGGCAGGCTCAGGAAATCTATAAATTAGGTGGTATGTCGAATAACGAGATACAGACCGAGGGTAACTTGTTTGTGGGTGAGTCGTTGAATACGATTTATATGTATCTGTTCGACCGGATTATACAGGAGTCGGATATGGATTATGTGAACTCTCTCGAATTGGGTTCTCGAACGGCACAACCCGGAGATATTTTGCCGTTGGATAGAGATCATAACGGCATTATTAATGATAAGGACCGTACGGTCGTGGGGGTTAAAGACCCTAAATTCTATGGTGGTATCCATACGACTGTAAGTTGGAAAGGTTTGGAATTGACGCTTGTCGGGAATTATTCGTATGGAGCCAAGAAAACGAGTTTCTTGTATAATTCATTGGTTACCAGTGATGGAAGAAGTGCAGCTCATAAAGATATATTGAATCGTTGGACACCGGAGAATACGAATACATTGATACCGAGAGCTTATCATGCGTTTAGCGGATTTGGGTACGGCAGTACGAGCCTATGTTTGCAAGATGCCTCGTTCTTCCGGTTAAGTTCGGCTACGTTGGCTTATACGTTCCCTCGTAAATTGATCAATAAGATTTACCTTGACAATCTTCGCATCTATTTTACGGGAAGTAATCTCTTTACTGCGACGAAATACAGAGGATTCGATCCTGAAACCGGGGATTGGTATCCCAATACGCGTATGTATGTTGTCGGTCTAAATATATCATTCTAAGAAATTAAAAGTTAGGAATATGAAAACTAATAGATATATCGTTATAGCGTTGCTTCTGTCGATTTTTGTATCGTCTTGCGAAGACGGTTTTTTGAAGCAAGATCCGCAAACCAGTTTGTCGAGCGAACAGGTTTTTGAAAAACCAGAGAATGTGCAAGCTTTTGTTTATGGGCTGTACTATCAATGGCGTGCGACTCGTGTGAATCGGAAAGGTTTTTACACGATTTTAGGAACCGATGAGGCTCAGCAGGGTGAGTATCAGGTAAGGACAAATGCTATGCAGGCGGCGTTCGATAAATATGACGGATATTATGATTCTGAAAATACTTCTATTGCAGAGGCTTGGAATATTCGTTGGCCGGTGGCTGTGCAAGCAAGTGAGGGGTTATGGCATATCGATCGATTGTTGAAATCTGCTTCTGCCGATGAAGCCGAGCAGTATAAGGTGTTCTTGGGACAGATATCTTTTTATCGGGCATGTATTCTTTTTGAGTTGACTCAATATTGGGGCAAATTACCATTGCCCAATATCGTAGACGGCCAGAATCAGTTGGGGCCGCGCAAAGAATTGCAAGAAGTCTACAAGATGATTACAGATGATTTGAAGGTATCTCTTACTTACTTGTCGGAAAAAAGAGCGGCCGATGGACGTATCCCTACGATTTGGGCCGCAAAAATGTTGTTGGCGAAGGTATATATGTCGGCTCCTGTGGAGTCAGGATATAGAGATTTCGGTGAAGCGCAGATTTTGCTGGAAGATTTGAAAAGCAGAGGCGGATTTGTTCTTGAAAACAATTATGCCGATTTGTTCGATGCCAACAAAGTAATGGGAAATTTACCGTCTCAGGCCAGTACAGAAGAAATATTCACGTTTTATTTCAATAATGTATGGCCCGATTCTAACGAGGCTCAATGGTATGCAGGCACTCGTGCTTGTTCCGGAGATCCCAATTGCATGTATGGAGGATATGATTTTGTTTTACCGACTGATTATTGCGTGAATATATACGAGCCGGGAGACTTGAGAAAAGATGCCAGCATACGCTCCGATTTTATTTATAAGGGCAAACAACCTGTTCCATCTGCTGGTTTTGGAGAAGACCAATTGAAGCCCCATTTCAAAAAGTTTGAAGATGTGCGTATCGATGGAACTAAGTCTTTTTATTATACGGGTGGAAATATGTACTACTTCCGTTATGCCGATGCGTTGTTGATGTTGGCCGAATGTATGAACGAGACAGGAAATACGTCTGGTGCTGTTACATTGGTGAATACGACTGTTCGCTCTCGTGCTTTCGGCGGTACGGTTCCGGCTCAATATGTTTGGGACACGTGTATGTCTGCCGAAGAATTCCGCACGAAAATACTCGATGAGCGTATGCGTGAACTCGCTTGCGAGGGTTGGCGGCGTATGGATCTTGTGAGAACCGGACATTTTGAAGAGTATATAAAAGTGAGAAACCGTTGGCAGGCTTTGGCTCCGACTATTGGAACTCAACATCGCTTATTCCCTGTGCCTATGGTGGAAATAAAGCAAAATCCGCATTTGCAAGGTGATCAAAATCCTGGATTGAATTAAATTGATTATATATTCTCTATCGGCAGGATTAAGAGGTCTGTTCTGCCGATAGAGAAATAAAAATAGACCTCGCCATAAAAACACTTATCGAATATGAAAAAATTATTATTCTCTTTGGCTCTTGTAGGAGCTGTAATTCCGAGTTTTGCCGTAAATTCGGTAAATTGGGAAATTTTACGAAATCCGGTAGATGGGGAAAGCGGATTCCCGCAAACTGCTTCCGGTCGTCAGTTGTTTGTCGATTTTAACAACGATGGTATTATGGACTATTTTATTATTGCTGGACAAGCTAACCCCAGTATGGGCTTGTTCAAAGGCAATGCCGATGGAACGTATACCGATGTTACTGCGGAGTCGGAAGACTTGTATGCCAAAAGCCAAGCTTCTGCGGTGTTCATTGATATCGATAATGATGGTAATCTCGATTTGATTACTGTCGGGAAATCCGGTAGCGATGCGTTTACCGACATATTTATGAACAGTGGTGCTCCTGATTATAAATTCGTGGCCGACTGGGATATGATAGAGGCTTTTCCCGGTCTTAGTTCCGAATCGAATGACAATGGCTCTAAGCTACTTGTCGCTTTCGATTACAATAATGACGGTTGGACCGACTTGCTTATCAACGGAAGCGCCGGTGGTGTGTGGGAAGAAATTACGGGAGGAACAGGACAAGGTCGTGTATGTGCTATTATGAAAAATAATCATGGAACGTTTGAACTATTAAAGAATCCGGTAGATGGAACAGAAAATTTCATCGGTGTTAACGGTGGTTCTATTGATGTGGCCGATTTCAACAATGACGGTTGGATGGATATTTTGGTTACGGGATATCATGATGAGTATAAATCGATAACGAAATTATATAAAAATAATGGTAATGATACGTTTACCGAAGTTACGGGGATCGACTTTGTGGGACATCAACAAGGAGAAACTGCTTTCATCGATGTAAATAATGATGGATATGCCGATATTATTGAGATCGGTCGTGATGTGAATAATGGTTGGGCCGCTTTTGGAAAGTTGTATATCAATAATCAAGATGGTACATTTACTCGTCATGAGGAAGCCGAGACCAATTTCTTCGGTGGGGGCTGTGCTTTGGCGATTGGCGATGTGAATAACGATGGGTTTTATGATTATTTCATGACGGGTTGGAATACTAATGCCACCTTTATGTATAATAATGGAGATAATTCATTTACAAAGCAGGAGCTTATTCCCGACGATGCTCGTTGCCGCGGAGGATCGGCTACTTTTGTAAATATTGATAATGACGGTTTCCTCGATATGGGTATCTTCGGTTATCGTGATGGTGGTGGGGCAGATGGTGATGGATTGGGTTCTTGGCCCGATTATATCTTATTTAATAGAGGCAACGATGGTGTTATTGCCAATGCCGCACCTGCTGCGCCTAAGAACTTTACGGCCATTTACAATGAAGACAAAGGTTGCTATGAGTTGAGATGGGAAAAAGCTACTGACGATACGACTCCGGCTGAGGCTATTCGATATAATATCTATGTCAAGACTCCCGATGGTAAAATAAATTTCATACTTCCTGCCGATAAAACCACAGGTGCGTTGAAAGTATATGGAACGCAATATCCGTTGGTTCCGACCAATCGGTATGACTTGTATATGCCTAAAACCGAAGGTGTGGAATTTGCGGTATCTGCTGTGGATAACGGCTGGTTGGCAAGTCCTTTCGTAATAAGTTCTACTTCGAGCATTGAAAATGTTTTAAGCGGAAATGATTACAAAGTGTATGCTGCCGGACAAACCGTGTATTTGCAAAACTCCTCGAACGAAGTTGCCATATTTGAAATTTTGGGTATAGATGGAAGGGCATTGGCACAATATCGTGTGGCTGCTAGTCAGAACATGAATTTCGATGTAAACGAAGGAGTTTATTTGGTAAAAGTTACCATTGGAAACAAACAAGCTGTATCTAAGATAATAGTAGGCATGTAATAGGATTTACATGGTTTGTTGCATGAAATTTGTATAATAAAATCTTAATCAGGTCGTCGGGGAAATTTTTATTTTCCCGACGATTAAAAAAACACCAATAATATGAATCGACTCACCTCCCTTTTATTTTGTGTTATCCCCCTTTCTGTATCGGCTATCACAGTACAGGAAGGAATGCTGAAATTAAATATTTCGGATACAGATGGGCAAACGGATATTTACAGAAACGAAGTATTGTTGATTTCCAAAAACCATGCTGTATTTAAGATAGACGAATCTGAATATTCTGCTCCCTCGTTGACATTTACCGGAGCAACTGTTAGTGATTATTCCGATTTATTTGGTTTGGGTAAGCGTGTAGACCTTGTGTATACGAATGAAAATCCTAAACTGAAAGCTACACATACTTATTACCTCTATTCGGGTCAAAACTATTTGTTGACTGAATTGAAAGTAGAGGCTCCCGATGTGATAGCATCGAATTATATGTCGCCTTTGACGACGACTGAGCCAACGGCTTTTCTTCCCGCCGAGAACGGAACGAACGTTGCTTTGATCGTTCCTTATGACAATGACTGTTGGGTAGCTTACGACTCTAAGGTGTTTAGAGTAGGGGCG
>OCHO01002101.1_pt1 | contig 11031 bp, 10 predicted proteins | sample 1538441 | NCBI WGS metagenome assembly OCHO01 (sample SAMN04571691, study PRJEB22368) | human gut metagenome | biome: human gut; material: stool | host: Homo sapiens | place: Luxembourg | collected 2012-06-29
TAATAATTTGTAGTTTTCAATCGGAATGACTAATATTGAACGTTTTATTGAGAGAATATATGAATCAGAGCCAGATAAAAAAGAAGAATACGATATGAAGAAGATTATCAATCCGTGGAAAGATATGGAGGGGTACAACTGTTTCGGTTGCTCTCCCGACAATGAAGCAGGTGTGAGAATGGAGTTTTATGAGGACGGTGACGAGGTGGTGAGTATCTGGAAGCCGCGTCCGGAGTATCAGGGATGGCTGAATACGTTGCATGGAGGCATCCAGTCCGTATTGCTGGATGAAATCTGCGGTTGGGTAGTGTTCCGCAAGCTGCAGACTGGCGGGGTGACATCGAAAATGGAGACTCGGTTCCGCAAATCCATATCGACCAACGACACGCATGTGGTGCTGCGGGCTTCACTTCGGGAGCAAAAGCGGAATATCGCCATCATAGAAGCACGTCTGTACAATAGCATGGGAGAACTTTGTACGGAAGCTACCTGCACTTACTTCACCTTCCCGAAAGAGAAAGCGGAAACGGAAATGCATTTCCATAGCTGCGAAGTGGAGCAGGAGGAAATATTGCCGTTGATTTGATTGTTTTACCACAGATTACACAGATTTGCACAGATTGAAATAAAAATAATCTGTGCAAATCTGTGTAATCTGTGGTGAAGTAAGATGAATTTGAAAGAAAAAACAAACTTTTTGTGATAAATCTTTTGAAGTTTCAAACTTTTAGTTTACTTTTGTCGCATTAAAACCAAAAAAATATGAAGAATATTGTTGCACATCATCACCATCATCATCCTGACGAATAACTCGGTGGGCGTATGAGTGTATATGTACAACAAATGACATAAATGACGAGGCTTGCCGAATATTGGTAAGCCTCGTTTTATTTTCTGCCATCTCATTCAAAATAGTAAATCGTAAAATAGTAAATAGCCTTATGTTAAGAATTGCAGTACAAGCTAAAGGTCGTCTTTATGACGAGACCATGTCATTTTTGGGAGAATCGGATATTAAGTTGAGTGCCATGAAGCGTTCGTTGTTGGTGCAGTCGTCAAACTTTCCTCTTGAAGTGTTGTTTTTGAGGGATGACGACATTCCGCAGTCTGTGGCTACTGGAGTGGCTGATATAGGCATTGTGGGTGAGAATGAATTTGTTGAGAAGAATGAGGATGCGGAGATAATCAAGCGTCTGGGATTCAGCAAGTGCCGTCTGTCTCTTGCCATGCCGAAGGATATTGAGTATCCGGGGGTGAAGTGGTTTCACGGAAAGAAGATTGCGACATCTTATCCGGGTATCCTTTCCGGCTTTTTGAAAGAGAATGGGGTGAATGCGGAGATACACGTCATTACGGGGTCGGTAGAAGTGGCGCCGGGCATCGGTCTGGCAGATGCCATTTTCGATATTGTAAGTTCCGGTTCTACGCTGGTGAGCAACCGCCTGAAGGAAGTGGAGGTTGTGATGAAGTCCGAAGCCCTGCTGATTGGTAACAGGAACCTGAGCGAGGAAAAGCAAGAGATATTGAGGGAGCTGTTGTTCCGTATGGATGCCGTGAAGACAGCCGAAGATAAGAAGTATGTGCTGATGAATGCCCCGAAAGAGAAACTGGATGAGATTGTCTCTGTACTTCCGGGCATGAAGAGCCCCACGGTGATGCCTTTGGCGCAAGAAGGCTGGTGCTCGGTACATACCGTACTCGACGAGAAATGTTTCTGGGAGATAATCGGAAAGCTGAAAGCATTGGGGGCGGAAGGCATTCTGGTGCTGCCGATTGAGAAAATGATAATTTAAAGCCTCGACACACCTCCAAGAATATCATGGCTTATGCATAAATCTTTAAAAACATGTCATTATGATATTGATTAGTAATCCCGATAAATCCCAGTGGCAAGAGATTCTGAAACGTCCGGTGATGAATACGGAGAATCTGTTTGATACGGTGCGGAGCGTTATTGACCGTGTGAAGTCGGAGGGAGACCGCGCTGTACTGGATTATGAAAAAAAATTTGATAAAGTGGTGCTGACCTCGCTGGCAGTGTCGGAGGAGGAACAGCAGGAAGCGGAAAATCTGGTGAGTGAAGACTTGAAAGCGGCTATTTGCCTGGCGAAGCAGAACATCGAGACTTTCCACGCTGCACAACGCTTTGAGGGCAGGAAAGTGCAGACCCAGCCGGGGGTGACCTGCTGGCAGAAAGCGGTTGCCATAGAAAAAGTGGGATTGTATATCCCCGGAGGAACGGCTCCGCTGTTCTCTACGGTACTGATGCTGGCTGTTCCCGCCAAGATTGCCGGATGCAAGGAGATTGTTCTTTGCACCCCTCCGGGACGTGACGGAAAGGTACATCCTGCTGTGTTGTTTGCTGCAAAAGTGGCAGGCGTCAATCGGATTTTCAAGGCTGGAGGCATACAAGCCATTGCTGCTATGGCACACGGAACGGAAAGTGTGCCTAAGGTTTATAAGATATTTGGTCCGGGAAACCAATACGTCACGGCCGCCAAGCAGCTTGTGAGCTTGCGTGATGTGGCGATAGATATGCCGGCAGGACCTTCGGAAGTAGAAGTTCTGGCTGACGAAACAGCTAATCCGGTTTTTGTCGCCGCCGACTTATTGAGCCAGGCAGAACACGGAGTGGACAGTCAAGCTATATTAATTACGACCTCTGTCGAATTGCAACAAGCTGTAAAGGTGGAAGTGGAACGCCAACTGGCCTTACTGCCACGTAAAGAGATTGCCGAAAAGTCTCTTGCCAATAGCAAACTGATTGTAGTGGACAGCATGGCAGAAGCCATTGAATTGACCAACGCGTATGCTCCCGAACATCTTATCATAGAAACCGAGGATTATCTTTCCGTGGCAGAACGTATCGTGAATGCCGGTTCCGTATTCCTGGGTTCTCTTACTCCGGAGAGTGCGGGAGATTATGCTTCGGGCACAAACCATACCCTGCCGACAAACGGCTATGCCAAAGCATACAGCGGTGTCAGCCTCGACAGCTTTATCCGCAAGATAACTTTTCAGGAGATAAAGCCGGAAGGATTAAATATCATCGGCCCTGCCATCGAGCTGATGGCTGCCAATGAACAGCTGGATGCGCATAAGAATGCTGTGAGTGTGAGACTGGGGCAGTTGGAAAATGGAAATGGAAATTGAAAGTTGAAAATTGAGAGCTGATGGCTTAAAGTAATTTTAATCGTAAATTGTCAAATCATAAATAACATGGTGAAAACATTACAAGAACTTACCCGTCCGAATATCTGGCGTCTGAAGCCTTATTCTTCAGCACGTGATGAATATAATGGTGCTGCGGCATCCGTTTTTCTCGATGCAAACGAGAATCCTTATAACATGCCGCACAACCGTTATCCCGACCCCATGCAGCGGGAGTTAAAGACAGAATTGTCTAAAATTAAAAAGGTGAGTCCCGATTCCATCTTCTTAGGGAATGGCAGTGACGAAGCTATCGATTTGGTGTTCCGTGCTTTTTGTGAACCCCGTGTGGACAATGTAGTGGCCATCGACCCTACTTACGGCATGTATCAAGTCTGTGCCGACGTTAATGATGTGGAGTACCGCAAAGTGCTGCTCGATGAGGATTTCCAGTTCTCTGCCGACAAGCTTCTGGCTGCTGCGGATGAGCATACCAAACTGATTTTTATCTGTTCTCCCAACAATCCTACCGGCAATGACCTGCTCCGTAGCGAAATTGAAACGCTGATTCGCCGGTTTGATGGGTTGGTGATACTGGACGAGGCATACAATGACTTCTCCGAGGCACCTTCCTTCCTTGAAAATTTGAATCAATATCCGAATCTCATTGTGCTGCAAACCTTTTCCAAAGCATGGGGATGTGCTGCTATCCGTCTAGGTATGGCATTTGCCTCACCGGAGATTATCGGCATCCTCAGTAAGATAAAATATCCCTATAACGTGAACCAGTTGACACAGAAGCAGGCAGTGGAAATGCTTCACCGCTATTATGAAATAGAACGTTGGGTGAAGACACTGAAAGAAGAACGGGAGAACCTGGAAGCCGAGTTCGCCGCACTGCCATGTACGGTGAAGATGTTCCCTTCTCATGCCAATTTCTTCCTGGCCCGTGTGACGGATGCTGCGAAGATTTACAATTATCTGGTAGGTAAGGGTATCATTGTCCGCAACCGTAACTCCGTGTCACTCTGCGGAAATTGCTTGCGGGTGACGGTAGGAACGAGAGGGGAGAATGAAAAATTGATTGAAGCGTTGAAAGTTTTTACGATTTGAGTATTTAGCATTTATGAAGAAGAAAGTACTTTTTATAGACCGTGACGGGACTTTAGTCATTGAGCCGCCCATTGATTATCAGCTGGACTCCCTGGAGAAGCTGGAGTTCTATCCGAAAGTGATGCGCAATCTTGGCTTCATCCGCAGCAAGCTGGATTTTGATTTTGTAATGGTAACCAATCAGGATGGGCTCGGCACAACTTCCTTTCCGGAAGAGACCTTTTGGCCGGCACACAACCTGATGATGAAGACATTGGAAGGCGAAGGCATCACCTTCGACGACATCTGCATAGACCGCAGCATGCCCGATGACAATGCACCAACCCGTAAGCCGCGTACCGGAATGCTTACCAAATACCTTGATAACCCGGACTACGATTTGTCCCACAGTTTCGTCATCGGTGACCGGCCTACGGATGTGGAGTTGGCAAAGAATTTGGGATGCCGCGCCATTCTTCTGCAAGATGATATGGCTTTATTGAAACCCATCTCCGAAGGTGGCAGTGCCGCTTGTGACGGACTTAAAGATTACTGCGCTCTCGCCACCAAGGATTGGGATAAGGTGGCCGAATTCCTCTTTGCCGGTGAGCGTACAGCGGAAGTACGTCGCACTACCAAGGAGACAGATATATATGTATCTTTGAATCTGGATGGCGACGGGTATTGTGACATCGTGACCGGACTGGGCTTCTTCGACCACATGTTGGAACAGATAGGCAAGCACGGTGGTATGGACCTTACCATCCATGTGAAAGGTGACCTTGAAGTGGACGAGCATCACACCATCGAAGATACTGCCCTTGCCCTGGGCGACTGCCTTTATCAAGCCTTAGGAAGCAAGCGAGGCATTGAACGCTACGGCTATGCTCTTCCTATGGACGATTGTCTTTGCCAGGTGTGTCTCGATTTTGGCGGACGTCCGTGGCTTGTATGGGATACCGAGTTCAAGCGCGAGAAGGTAGGAGACATGCCTACGGAAATGTTCCTGCACTTCTTTAAATCCTTGAGCGATGCTGCCCGGATGAATCTCAATGTAAAAGCCGAAGGACAGAACGAACATCATAAGATAGAGGGCATCTTCAAGGCGCTGGCACGTGCGCTGAAGATGGCGGTGAAGAGGGATATTTATCACTTTGGGCTGCCAAGCTCGAAAGGAGTGTTGTAAAAAGGAAATAGAGGATGAATTGTTCCTCCACCTTATTAAACTTTTCACTATCTTTGTCAACAAAAAGGTATACAGACGAAGAATTATGTCACACTTAGCTCCCCTTATAGCTGATTTAGCTTTGATATTGATTTGTGCGGGGATTATGACCCTGCTTTTTAAGAAGTTGAAGCAACCATTGGTATTAGGATATGTAGTTGCAGGATTCCTTGCCAGCCCTCACATGGCCTATACACCGTCGGTGATGGACACGGCTAATATACAGACCTGGGCGGATATAGGCGTTATCTTCCTGCTGTTTGCACTGGGATTGGAATTCAGCTTCAAGAAGATTGTGAAGGTGGGAGGCGTGGCGATTATTGCTGCGTGTACCATCATCTTTTGTATGATATTGTTGGGAGTGGCGGTAGGTACCGGGTTCGGCTGGCAACGGATGGACTGTATCTTCCTGGGCGGTATGATTGCCATGTCGTCCACTACCATTATCTATAAGGCGTTTGATGATTTGGGGATGCGCAAGAAACAGTTCACGGGGCTGGTGCTCAGTGTGCTTATCCTGGAGGATATTCTTGCCATCGTATTGATGGTGATGCTCTCCACGATGGCAGTCAGCCATAACTTTGAGGGTACGGAGATGCTGGAGAGTATTGCCAAACTGCTGTTCTTCCTGATACTTTGGTTCGTGGTGGGTATTTACCTCATCCCCGGATTGCTGAAGCGGTGCCGGAGGTTGATGAGCGAGGAAACTTTGCTGATAGTCTCTCTTGGACTCTGTTTCGGTATGGTGGTGATGGCTGCGCATACGGGATTTTCGGCTGCTTTCGGTGCATTTATCATGGGCTCCATTCTTGCCGAAACGGTAGAGGCGGAGAGCATAGAGCGCCTGGTGAAGCCGGTCAAGGACTTGTTTGGCGCCATCTTTTTCGTATCGGTCGGCATGATGGTAGACCCGGCTATGATTGTGGAGTATGCGGGACCTATTGTCGTGATTACTTTGGCGGTCATTTTCGGACAATCCCTCTTCGGGACGCTGGGGGTGCTGCTGGCGGGGCAACCGCTGAAGACGGCCATGCAGTGCGGTTTCAGTCTGACGCAAATCGGTGAGTTTGCTTTTATTATAGCTTCGCTGGGCGTGTCGCTGCATGTCACCAGCCATTTTTTGTATCCTATTGTGGTGGCGGTGTCTGTCATCACTACTTTCCTTACTCCTTATATGATTCGTTTGGCAGAGCCCGCTTCCAATCTTGTGGATACACATTTGCCGGAAAAATGGAGAAAGTTCTTGACCCGCTATGCTTCAGGTTCGCAGACCATGAACCATGAAAGTCTGTGGAAGAAACTGATATTTGCACTGGTCAGGATTACGGTTGTATATTCCATCATTTGCGTGGCGGTGATAGCTTTGGCGTTCCGTTTTCTGGTGCCTTTCGTGCACGACAGTCTGCCCGGGGTATGGGGCTCTTTGTTGGCTGCCTTTATCATCATTCTGTGTATAGCTCCGTTTCTGCGTGCTATCATGATTAAAAAGAATCATTCGGAGGAGTTCGTGACTTTATGGAAAGATAACCGTGGAAACCGGGCGCCGTTGGTGGCTACCATTGTACTGCGTCTGCTGCTGGGTGTTTCGTTTGTCATGTTCGTTATAGCCGGTTTGTTCAAGATGTCTGTGGGACTGGTATTTGGAGTGGCGGTGTTGCTGGTGACTTTAATGATACTCTCCCGCCAGTTGAAGAAGCAGTCCATCATGATAGAGAGGACATTCTTCCAGAATCTGCGGTACCGCGACATGCGTGCCGAGTATATGGGAGAGAAGAAACCGGAGTATGCGGGGCGTCTGCTGTCACGCGACTTGCACCTGACAGATTTTGAGATTCCCGGCGAATCGGAATGGGCAGGCAGGACATTGGCAGAGCTGAATTTTGGAAAGAAATACGGTATCCATGTGGTCTCTATCCTTCGGGGCAAGAAACGGATTAATATTCCTGGAGCGTCTGTCCGTCTTTTTCCGCAGGACAAGATACAAGTAATTGCTACGGATGAGGAATTGAGCATTTTCGGTCAGGAGATGGATAAGGTGTCTGCCATGAATGCGGATGTGATAGAGAAGAGTGAAATGATTCTACGCCAATTCTGTGTGGACGGGCAGTCTCCTTTCCTGAACAAGACCTTGAAAGAAGCAGGGATACGCGAGAAATATCACTGTCTGATTGCCGGTGTGGAGCGGGGAGGGGAGACCTTGCATGCTCCCGACCCGCATGAACCTTTTGTAGAGGGAGATGTGGTATGGATTGTAGGCGAGAGTGTCGATGTGTACAAACTGGTCGGCCGAAAATGCGAAGGTTTCGACATGGGGTAAGATTTACCCCATGAACGCTAATCAGAGTTTGTTCAGTATTTTGTCCATTACCCAGTTGGTAAGAGTGGCGCTTTCACCGTCACAGCTGCAGACTGACTTGCCTAGCAGGTGGTCTACCACTGCCTGGATAAGCGGTTGCTGGACGTAAGTGGGATTTTCAACAATGATTTCCTCACGCCCTCTTTCTGTGTGCAGCGCAATGGGGTCATAGGTGAACACGGAGAAACAAATCATGCCTTTGTCTCCAATGATTTCTATACGATCTTCGCGGGCAGATTCGTGGGCGACGAAACACCAGGAGCCGCTGCCCACCAGTCCGCTGTCAAACTGGAAACATGCGCTTAGGGTGTCCTCGGCTGGATATAGTCCGCCACGGTTGCTCTTGTAGCCGCTGGCTTCAAGGATACATCCGAAGATTTCCTGCAACAAATCTATCTGGTGGGGTGCAAGGTCATAGAAGTATCCTCCACCGGCAATATCCGGTTGCACGCGCCACGGTAGGTTTTCCTTGTTATGGTCGAGGTCGCGGGGAGGCTGGGCGAAGCGGATTTGAATGTTGATGACATTGCCAATATGTCCCTCCTCTACCAGTGACTTTACCTTCAGGAAGTAGGGCAGATAGCGGCGGTAGTACGCAACAAAACATGGAACACCCGTTTCTTTGGAAATGCGGTTGATGCGGCAGCACTCTTCGTAGGTAACAGCCATCGGCTTCTCTATGTAGACCGGTTTACCTGCCTTCATGGACATGATGGCGTACGTAGCATGTGAAGAAGGAGGAGTGGCAATGTACACGGCGTTCACCTCTTCGTCGTCAATCAGCTCCTGGGCATCGTCGTACCATTTAGGAATCCCTCTTTCCTTGGCGTAGGTCTTGGCCTTGTCACCATTTCGGCTCATGACGGCCACTACTTCGGAGTTCTCTATTTTCTGAAATGCCGGTCCGCTTTTGTATTTGGTCACTTCTCCGCAACCGATGAATCCCCATTTAATTATTCTCTCGCTCATAATCTTTCCCTTATTTTACTCTTCCTCAAAATCGAATTCAAAGTCGAAATCATCCAGAAATTCCGGTTCTGTAAATTCTTCCAGACTCCGGCGGTCTTTTTTCGTTGGCCGTCCAGTACCTTTGGCACGGTTGACGAAACCGCTGACACGGCTCATTTCCAGCAGTTCATACTGTTCCGGAGCCGTTACATTCTCCATCATTTCAGCTACTAACTTTGCGCCGACACGCTTTTCAATGGGTTGCAGTACTTTGAAGGAATAGGTGACGGGGGGCTTGCGCACTTGGATGACGTCTCCCGGTTTCACCGTACGGGCAGCCTTTGCCAGTGCGCCATTGATGCTGATGCGTCCTTTTTTGCAGGCTTCGGCGGCTATGGTACGTGTCTTGAAGATGCGTACGGCCCACATCCATTTGTCAATTCTGGCTTCGTTCATTTCTTGTTATATTGATTCATGGTGATATCTATTCCCGCCAGACAGAAACTTTTGATGATTTCTCCGGCTGTTTCCAATCTCTCGCCCATTGTTTTCCAATCTTCATCGGTAAAATGTCCCAGCACATAGTCAATCTGTCCGCCACGGGGAAAGTCATTGCCGATTCCAAAACGCAGGCGTGCATAGTTCTGGGTGCCCAGCGTTGCTGCAATATGCTTAAGGCCGTTATGTCCCGCATCGCTTCCCTTACCTTTCAGGCGCAGTGTACCGAAAGGCAGTGCAAGGTCATCTACCACTACCAACACATTCTCCAATGGAATGTTTTCCTTTTGCATCCAGTAGCGTACGGCGTTACCGCTGAGGTTCATGAAGGTGGAAGGCTTCAGTAGTAATAGTTGGCGTCCCTTGACTGACAGCGTTGTGGTGAAGCCATAACGTCCGTCGGTAAAAGTGGCACCTGCTGCTTTTGCCAGAGTATCTACTACCATGAATCCGATGTTGTGACGGGTTTCGTGATATTCGGGGCCGATATTGCCCAATCCTACAATTAAATATTTCATTGTCAGTGCTTCAAGTCTATTCTCTTTCTCCTTTCAGAGGAGAAAGAGCAGTAAGAAAAAGAACGCGGATTATCGCAACTTTCCGCGGAAATCAGTATGAAATCTGCGTTGGCTGCGTTAATCCGCGTTCCCGAATATTTAGTCTTTCTTGGAAAGAATCGATTAGTTGCCTGCAGCAGCAGCGGCACCTCTTGCAGCACGAGTCAGCTTAACGGCACATACAACAGCTTCTTTGGCATTCAGCAATTCCAATCCTTCGTATTGCAATTCGCCAACTTTAACAGTCTTACCAAGTCCCAAGTGGGCAACGTTGATAATCAGTCTTTCAGGAATTACGTTATACAAAGCTCTTACTTTCAGCTTACGCATCTGGAGTACCAGCTTACCACCGGCCTTAACACCTTCTGCCAAACCTTCCATCTGTACCGGAACTTCCATAACGATAGGCTTAGCCTCGTCAATTTGATAGAAGTCAACGTGCAGGATAGTATCCTTTACGGGGTGGAATTGGATATCTTTCATGATAGCGTTTACTTTCTTGCCATCAATCACCAAGTCAACTACGTAGATGTGCGGAGTGTAAACCAAGTTACGCAGACCCTCTGCAGGTACAGTGAAGTGAACATTTTCACCTGCACCATAAAGTACGCAAGGTACACCGTTGTTTTTACGAATAGCTTTCAAAGCTCTTGCTTGTTCCGAAGAACGTTCTGCAATAGTTCTTGCAGTTCCTTTTACTTCAATTGATTTCATTTTAAAAAATTTTGTGTTACTCTAAATTAAGTAAATTTTTTGCTTAATTCACCATCACACGATGTGGTTTACCACACGATGTTGCAAAAAAGCGGTGCAAAAATACAGCTTCTTTTTGAATTATCAAAAGGTTATAACTTAAAATTCAATGTCTATTTTGATTTCTCCGTCCAGGGGGCAAGCTTTTTCCTCTTGTGGTACTTCTTCTTTGTGTGTTTCGGGAGTTTCAGCCTCGTCGTCAGCGGTATGTCTTGTGTGGAAACCCTGTTGCTCCTGGATGAAGCCGATGGCCTGCTGGAGTCCGTTCATGAACTTTTCAAAATCTTCTTTGTATAGAAAGATTTTGTGCTTTTCGAAACTTACCTGCGAGTCGTCACCCTCGCCCATCACGATTTTCTTGCTTTCCGTAATGGCGAGAAACATTTCGTCTTTTCTATTTTTCTTGACGTCTAAATAGTAGATGCGCTTACCTGCTTTGATGGATTGGGAGA
>OCHO01002103.1_pt1 | contig 11022 bp, 10 predicted proteins | sample 1538441 | NCBI WGS metagenome assembly OCHO01 (sample SAMN04571691, study PRJEB22368) | human gut metagenome | biome: human gut; material: stool | host: Homo sapiens | place: Luxembourg | collected 2012-06-29
CCAACTATGGCGATTCCCTTGCCCATGGTGAAGGCAGCTAGGACTGTGCCGATTCCCAGACCGTAGATATGACCGAGGATAAAACCTGTCATGGCAGCTGTCGTTGCAAGGCAGATCACATCAAACGAAATCTTAATCTTGGAATATTTTGCCGATATAATCTCAGACAGCTCTCTTGGGAAAAGGTCTGTCGGGATGATTGGAAGTCCACATCTGTTGGACAGTGCGATTCCGATACATATCAAAATGTAACTTATCACAAAGTAAAGGATTCTCCATGGGAGGGCAGTTGGCAAAGCCCCGATCCACATCTCATGGATATCCAGCATCTTGCCAAATACGAAACCAACTATGAAACTGCACAGGTACTGGGGGACAAATTTCCTTCTCATGATCATGAGAGTGAGAATAAGTACGCCTTGAAATATGTATGTCCAGGTTCCGAGAGTCAGTCTTGGAAGAACCAGCGAGAATGCGTATGGCACGCTGGATATTGCCGATATTCCTGCTGCAGAATAGAGCATGAGAACCACTCCGAAACTGTTGATGGTGACTGCTGTTATCAGGGCGATCTCGCCCCACATGTTATGCAGATGTGCATTTCCTGATTGAGTATTCATTTTCTGCTTTTCCTCATTTCTTTCATATATAATGCGTTTTATAACATATACTTTGATTTCCCCAGCATCAGGGGAGCTTTAATTGTCTAAGACTTCATATATATATCCCTGCGGTTTTTGATTGTAGCACCGACAACATCACATAACAAATAAATAGTTTTTATGGTTTGATAGATTTTGTCTATAAAAAATATTCGGATTGTATTAAAATATGAATAGGATCATGTATAAATAATGAAAAGGGGGAGTTATAAGTGAACCTGTCATATATTAGATATTTTGTTGAACTGGCCCATGTTCAGCATTATACAAATGCGGCCAGAAATCTGAATATAACGCAGCCAAGCCTCAGTCACGCAATATCCCAGCTTGAGGAAGAACTTGGGGTAATGCTTTTTGAAAAGAATGGGCGCAATACGGAGCTCACTGCATTTGGCAGAGAATTCCTTGCATGTGCAGAGCGTTCGCTTGGCACTCTTGATGCGGGGGTAGAGTCCATACAAAAGGAGGCTGCCGGGGATGGCGTGATACGGCTTGGTCTCATAAGACCTCTTGGAATGGAATTTGTACCGCGTCTGGCAGCGGAGTATTTGAAGAAAGCTGAAAACAGAAATGTGTCGTTTACATTTCATACAGGGACCACAGGGCAATTGCTTGATGATCTTGCGGCCAGAAAATATGACATGGTTTTCTGTTCAAGACCGCCTGAGACGATGGGATTTTCCGCCGTTCCTGTCGGCAGACAGGATCTTGTTGTCATAGCAGATAGGGATTCGGTGACACTTGAGGATACAATTGGATATAAACACGTATATTTTTCGAAGGGATCTGGAATGAGAAGCCTGGTGGATGAGATGTTTGAAGGACTTGGCAAAGCTCCTGAGATAGCATGCGAAACGGAGGAGGATGAGGTCATAGCCGGACTTGTGGCAGCAGGGTTTGGAATAGCGGTAGTCCCTTACATGGATATGCTCAAAAGGCTTGATGTGAAGGTTCTTAACATAAAACATCAGCTGGTTGACAGGCTTTATTATGTTGTTCATGACAGCCGGACATATATGTCCCCTGTGGCGACAAAATTCCATAAATATGTGTTATCTAGTAATTGACAAATTAAGGTATGATATATAGAATGGTTCTCATATGAACTTGTAAAATTGAGAAAATGTTGCACAAATCAAATTGTACAATTACTACAATAAATCGCCAGGAAGTTTAAGGGGGCGCATAGTTAGTGGATAGGACTGCTGTATTTAATATAGCATTTGAAATGTGGGGAATATTAATCTGTCTGTTTGCATTTGTGGTTATATTCCTTCAGAAGAATAATAATAGAGATAAAAAGAATGTGAGTCTATGTATGGAGGCTGCATGTATCATCCTGCTGGCTGCAGATATGTTGTCATGGTATTATCAGGGAAAAACAGGACAGACAGCCTATTACATGCTGAAGATAAGCAATTTTGCCGTGTTCTTTATCAACTATTTATATATGACTCTGTTTACGTTTTATCTTCTTGTCATTCTCAACAGAGGAGAGACGAAGATGCCAGCGAAAGCAAGGGGCGTGGTAGGTCTGAGTGCTGCTGGGATAGTCCTGCTCATTATATCCCAGTTCAGTGACAAGCTGTTCTATTATATAGATGATAACAACTTTTATCACAGGAGCAGCTGTTATCTGTTGTCTCAGCTTATTGCTGCAGCAGGACTTGTTCTAAGCTTTTCGATACTTTTGCAGTATAAAAAAAGACTGGAAAAAAGAGTTTTCTGGTCAAGTGTTTTGTATTTTATCCTGCCATGTATATCCACAGTTGTTGTCATATTCTATTATGGGATTTCATTTCAGACGATATCTGTGGTGGCTTCTACACAGATCATGTTTGCAGTTGATATGGTCGAGATGGACAGATCACTTGCGAGATCCAGACAGGAGGTTGAGCGCACAAAGTACGAGGCTGAGCATGATCTTCTGACCGGCATGTACAACAAGACGGCTGGAATGCAGAGAATAAGAGAGTATATAGATAACATGACTGACGAGGACAGTGCTTCCCTTGTATTTGTGGATATAGATGATTTCAAGAGTGTAAATGATACATATGGTCACGCAGTTGGTGATTACTGGATTGAGAAGGTGGCAAAGTTTCTCCGGAGTGACTGCTATGAAGAGGACGTTGCCTGCAGGTATGGTGGAGACGAGTATGTTGTGCTTCATAAGGGCTTATCGGATATATCTGTTCTGGAGTCAAAGGTGATAAGATTTGCCAGAAAACTTCAGCGCAAGGCAATGGAGAAAGGGCAGAATGTCCATTGCAGTGCTGGTATATGTCAGATCAATGGTTCAGGATTCAGCACAGAAGAGTGTATGAATGTCGCGGACACTGCGCTGTATGAAGCAAAAAAGAAGGGCAAGAATGTCAGCGTGATCCACAGCATCAGCAGGGATGGTACGGACAGAGTGACCGTACTTGACAAGATAGGGTCTGATATAAAAAAGGCTCAATCCAGGGTAGAGGCAAGGATCGCATATATGTATACTGATATTATATATGTTAATTATGAGAACAATAAATACCGTGTTATAAAAGGCGATTCTGAGCTGAACAATGCTGTATCTTGTGCGAATAACTATGATGAAGTAATTGGATTGATAAGTAACCGGTTTGAGTCGGATCGGTCAAGAAAAATAGTCAGAGATTTTCTCAGCCGTGAGCGCATGGAGAGTTACACAGGCGGCAATACGGGATATCAGACAGAGAACATTCGCAGAGGGGTTTTGTCAGTCAGCTGTGCAAACAACCATGGGGGTGCAAGTCTTATACATGTTATCCCGGTGGACGAAGACGGTGATAGAGGTTACTTTGTGGTTGTGCAGGATCTTGACATATATGTTGGTTGAAGTATATAATTACACATAATAATCTAAACGAAAACAAGTTGGTGGATTTTTCCGGATCAGGTCATCTTTTCGCCCCACAACCGCAAGGTTGTGGGGCTTTATTTATGCCATCCGGGGACGGAGGTTTTATGAACGAGAATTTTATGAAAGAAAAGCCGGTGTTCCCACTTTTGATGTCCATGGCACTGCCTATGGTTATATCGATGATGGTGAATGCTTTGTACAATATAGTTGACAGTTTTTTTGTGGCGAAGATAAGTGAGGATGCGATGACAGCACTTTCGTATGTATTTCCACTGCAGAATTTTGTAAATGCTGTGGCAATCGGATTTGGTGTTGGAATAAACGCGGTGATAGCCATATATCTTGGAGCCAAGGACAATGAGCGGGCAGATCGTGCAGCTAGTTGGGGGATGTTTCTTGCTGTTATACAGGGAATAGTGATGACAGTCGTGTGTATTGCCATCATTCCATCGTTTCTCAGAGCCTTCAAGGCAAGTGGAGATGTCCTTGACCTTGGCTGTCGTTATGCAGACATAGTATTTGGATTTTCTATAATTATTTCGGTTGATCTTGCATTTGAGAAGGTGTTCCAGTCGGTTGGACGCATGATAGTTACAATGGTTGGACTGATGGGCGGCTGCATTGTGAATATAGTGCTTGATCCGTTGCTGATATTTGGTGCGGGACCATTTCCTGAAATGGGTATAGAAGGCGCTGCACTGGCAACTGGCCTGGGACAGGTGTTTACACTGATCATTTATTTTATTGTGTACTTTGGAAGACCGATAAATGTGAAGTTCGGCATAAGGCATTTGCATGAGGGCGGTCTGATGGTGAAGAAGCTTTATGGCACTGCCGTCTCTGCTCACAAGCGCACTCAACGCCATACTCAGCATGTATTCGGCAACTTATGTCATGATCCTGGGCGTGTACTACAAACTTCAGACCTTCCTGTATATGCCGGCAAATGGAATCATTCAGGGAATGCGTCCTATCATAGGATATAACTATGGCGCCGGAGAGCATGCCAGGGTGAAGAAGATATTCAACATAACGCTTGCATTAAATGTTGGAATCATGTTGGCTGGAACAGTTGTGTGCCTGCTCATCCCGGAAAGGCTTATAGGTATGTTCACAGAGAATGTGTCTACAATAAATGCAGGTGGAACAGCACTGCGCATCATATGCGCCGGATTTGTAGTGTCGGCTGTGTCAGTAACTGCATCGGGGGCACTTGAGGGATTGGGAAAGGGAACTCCGTCCCTGCTCATATCCCTGCTCAGATATGTGGTTGTCATAATCCCGGCTGCATGGATACTTTCAAGACTTTGTGGTTTCGGACCTGCTGGTGTGTGGAATGCGTTCTGGGTAGCAGAGCTTATAACGGCTGTGTGTGCGGTGTTTATATACAGAGGGGCTATGAAGGGACAGCGTGAAGGGGCTTAGATAAATTGAAGATGTAATACAAATAAAGTCACGACGTTGATGCTGAGTGGTATCTGTCCGGGAATCCGGGGATATCAGTGCAGATTAGGTCGTGACTTTGTTGTATTTATCACACACTATTTCTAATTCGTTAAAAGGTAAACAATACTTTCTTATTTTGAAAGGTTCATTGCTAATATACTGGTTATATAATGTTATTGCTTTATTCGCTATTTCTCTAGAGTGATCCTCTTCGTTTACATAATCAGATATAAATTTTAAGTCTCGTTTTCTATTTTTCTCCAAACGAGAGTCATTTTTTCTTATAGAATAATCATCCATTGGTAAAAGTTGTTTTTCTGTAACAGGAATCATATCAATAAAATTTATTCCGCTTACAAAACGTCCGGTTTCGGTAATGACTTTTGTATAACCAGCGTTGTTATGTAGTGTTTTCCTTTTCTGAGGCTTGCCGTCATGTCTTGTTATCGGAATGGCATACATTCTACTATTAACCATAACAATGATGCCAATAAAGTGCCTGTTATCTTTGCCTAATTGAGGGCTTACAGATGGTACATGATCACAAACTTTATGTAGTTCTCGTATGTATTTCATATCTATTCGATATAGATGTAAACGATTTTTTGTCATATATTCCTCTTTAAATGAAAAATTTGGATGTAGGGGCTTACTAATAAATAAAAAAGGCTATGCGCATAATGCACATAGCCAAAAATTGTAGTTCCACCTCGGTAGAACTAACGCTTTTCGTATTCCACTTAACGGCAGGAGCCTCCGATTGACTATGATTATAACATATACAAAAGAAATGTCAATTTCCCTATTAGGATTACAGTTTTATAAAAGATATATGTCACTGAGAATACATGAGAGCGGCTTGGAATTCAAGGGACTTGAAAGAGAGTTAATGAAAGCTTTAGAAAAGTATACAAAACGGAGAATTTGAGCTACAAATTGAGCTATTGCCCATCAAACATTTAGTATGTTAGAATAGTTGTGGTTATCCTATAAAAACACTAGGATAACCACGATTGTTTTGTTGGAGGAAAAATCGTGGGAAATATATTCAGAAAGGCATTCATCAAATCAATCCCAATCATGTGCAGCTATTTGTTCGTCAGCATGGCATACGGAATTATGATGGAGAATGCCGGATTCAAATGGTATTATTCACTGCTGGTCAGCCTGACGGTGTACACGGGGGCGTACCAGTTTGTGCTTGTGACGCTGCTTTCAAGCGGAGCATCCATACTCACCATGGCACTCACTGCATTTCTGATGAACAGCAGGCAGAGTTTCTATGCACTGACATTTGTGGATGAATTCAACCGCATGGGAAAGCGGAAATTATATATGATACATACAATGACGGATGAGACTTATGCCGTGAACTGCACCCTGCCGGACACCGGTAAGGAGAAAAAGAGCATCATGTTCTGGGTGGCTTTTTTGTCGAGGTGTTACTGGATGATCGGTGCGGTTGCTGGGGGAATCCTGGGGCAGATCATTCCATTTGATATGACGGGGATTGATTTCTGTATGACGGCGCTGTTTGTCATCATATTTATCGATCAGTGGGAGAAGGCGGAGAGCCATATTCCGGCGATTGCAGGAATTGTGATAGCGGTTTTATGCTTGTTGGTAGTTGGACAGCAGTATTTCCTTTTGCCGTCACTGCTCATAGCGTCAGCGGTGCTTGTGGTGTGGAATACGAGGAGAAAATGAGACAGCATTATTCACGGTGTATTCACAGAAGCTTTTTTTATCAGATCTGTCACATAAGCGGTCGGAACGATACGAATAATAATAGAAGAGCAATTATAAAAAACAGGATATGATATATAGAAAGAACAGGAAACTATTATGAATACAAGATACATATTAATAGGAATTGCGGTGTCGGCAGTTGTGACATTTGCACTGAGGGCACTTCCATTTGTCATATTTAATGGAAAAAGACAGATGCCGGAGATGCTGGTGAAACTTGGAAGGGTGCTTCCGGCGACCATCATGGCGGTGCTCATAGTGTACTGCCTGAAGGGGGCTGTGTCGGCTCCAGTGGCAACTGGAATACCGAGTCTTGTCGGCGTGCTGGTGACAGGCGGAACGTACAAATGGAAGCACAATACGCTGTTAAGTATTCTGCTGGGGACTGTGAGCTATATGGTTATGCTGCGCATAATGTAGATAATCATTTTTGGTTGATTGTTTTTAGCAGTAATCTCTGCAATCGGATTGCGGATAATTTGTACGCAGAATCCCACTATTGAATGAACGTGCATAATTTGTTAGAATAGCTGTGTGTTTATCGACGTAAGCACATATTATAATATGAAGATATCATCGCGGCAGATTTTGTCTGGGCAGGTGATATTGGGAGATATTATTAGAAAGGATCTGAATAAGTAATGGATAGATCAGATAAACAGAGAATTGAGGGAATCGTGCAGAGGATATTGGATGATTTCGGCGATGACAGAGCCATCAACAAGACGGATCTGTGCAACGAGCCGGATAAGACAGCCATTATCGATGTGATCGACAAACTCATGAAGATTCTGTATCCGGGTTATTACAGCGACAAGCTGTATAAGATATACAGTCTGAAGAATAACATGTCTGTTATCATAGAGGATGTAATATTCCATCTGAAGAAACAGATCATGATAGTTCTCAGGTATTGCAAAAAGTTTCCTGAGCTCACAGATGCTGAGCTTGAGGATAAGGCGATGGATATAACATATGAATTCATGGATAAGATACCTCAGATAAGAGACTATCTTGAGACTGATATCCAGGCGGCATTTGACGGAGATCCTGCTGCGGGCAGCAAGGATGAGGTCATACTTTCATACCCTGGACTGTATGCCATATCTGTATACCGTATGGCACATGAGCTTTGTCTGCTGGATGTGCCGATGATACCAAGGATCATGACTGAGCACGCCCACAGCGTGACCGGAATAGATATTCATCCGGGCGCCACCATAGGAAAGTATTTCTTTATTGACCATGGTACGGGAATCGTTATCGGCGAGACGACTATTATCGGCGAGCATGTGAAGATATATCAGGGCGTGACACTTGGAGGACTCTCTACACAGGGAGGTCAGAAGCTCAAGGGGGCCAAGAGGCATCCAACCATCGGTGACAATGTAACCATCTATTCAGGCGCGTCCATCCTTGGAGGCGAGACTATCATCGAGGACAACGTTGTTGTGGGTGGTAATACATTTATCACCAACTCAGTAGAGAAGGATACAAGGGTTACTGCCAAGAAGCAGGAGCTTCAGTATAAAAATAATTAGAGGACATACAAATGAGTGACATACGAAAGATAGCGGTTCTGACCAGCGGAGGAGATGCTCCGGGCATGAATTCAGCTGTTAGGGCTGTGGTTGTATCGGCCATCAACAGTGGAATAGAGATAGTCGGAGTGATGCGTGGTTACGAGGGACTTATCGACTGGGAGACACAGCCGCTCGGCCTGGCGGACGTCAGGAACATAAACAATCAGGGTGGAACGATACTTTTCACCAGCAGAAGCGAGCGATTCCTACAGAAAAAATACCGCGAGCAGGCGGCAAAGAATCTGCGAGATCACGATGTAGATGCGCTTGTTGCCATCGGTGGGGATGGAACACTCCGTGGAGCCATAGCATTTCAGAATGAGGGTATCAATACCATCTGCATCCCTGGAACAATAGACAGAGATGTTGCATGTTCTGAGTATACGCTGGGATTTGACACAGCGGCGAATACAGCCATGGAGGCCATTGACAGGATAAGAGATTCATCGGTTTCCCACGGACGATGCAGCGTCGTGGAGGTCATGGGACGAAAGAGAGGCTATATAGCGCTCTGGGCAGGCATGGCGACATCAGCTGATGCCATCATAATTCCTGAAAAATGGGATGGTGACTATGACAGTATCATAGATACGATAAAGGCAAAGCATGCTGACGGAAGAAACAGCTATCTGGTGGTTGTGGCCGAGGGTGTTACAGATGCTCCAGAGCTTGCACAGATGATTCTTGATAAGACTGGTATAGAGTCGAGGGTATCGGTGCTTGGCTATATACAGAGAGGCGGACAGCCAACGGCAAAGGACAGGATGTATGGCTCACTCATGGGTGCGTATGCCGTTGATGTACTCAAGAAGGACAAGGCAAATCGTATGATAGCTATCAAGAACGATATACTTATAGACTATGATATAAAAGAGGCAATTGATATACAGAACAATCAGATCGATTCCTTCCAGTATGAGCTGAGTAAGCTGCTGGCCGAGTAATCGGTGAGGCTGGCAGTGGGTAAAAAATAAGCTGACTGATTATAAAAAGATATATAAATGACAGGTATAAAAGATACAATATAAAGGAGAAGGTTATGAAACAGGTAATATTAACAGGCGACCGTCCTACGGGCCGTCTTCATGTGGGACATTATGTAGGATCACTTAAGAGAAGAGTCGATCTTCAGAATTCAGGAAAGTATGATGAGATTTACATCATGGTGGCTGATGCGCAGGCGCTTACAGACAACGCAGAGCATCCTGAGAAGGTCAGACAGAATATTATGCAGGTTGCTTTGGATTATCTTGCCTGTGGCATAGATCCTGAGAAGTCTACTATATTCATCCAGTCAATGGTACCAGAGCTCACAGAGCTCACATTCTACTATATGAACCTTGTAACAGTGGCAAGAGTCCAGAGAAATCCTACCGTTAAGGCAGAGATCAAGATGAGAAACTTCGAGGCAAGTATCCCTGTTGGATTCTTCTGTTATCCTATCAGCCAGGCTGCAGATATCACAGCATTCAAGGCCACAGAGGTTCCTGTTGGAGAGGATCAGATGCCTATGATCGAGCAGTGTAAGGAGATCGTTCACAAGTTCAATTCGGTATACGGTGAGACACTTGTTGATCCAAAGATCGTTCTTCCTGACAATGAGGCATGTCTCAGACTTCCAGGTACAGATGGTAAGGCCAAGATGAGTAAGTCACTTGGAAACTGTATCTACCTGTCAGAGGATCCTGCAGATATCAAGAAGAAGGTTATGTCCATGTACACAGATCCAAACCACATCCGTGTAGAGGATCCTGGTCAGATCGAGGGCAATTCAGTATTTACATATCTTGATGCATTCAGCAAGCCAGAGTACTTTGAGGAGTTCCTTCCAGACTACAGTGGTATGGATGAGCTCAAGGAGCACTACACCAGAGGTGGCCTCGGTGATGTAAAGGTCAAGAAGTTCCTGAACAATGTTCTTCAGGCTGAGCTTGCGCCTATCAGAGAGCGCCGTCAGATGTGGGAGAAGAGACCACAGGATGTATACGACATCTTAAAGAGTGGCAGTGAGGTTGCCAGAGCAAAGGCAGCAGAGACACTTGCAGATGTGCGCCGTGCGATGAAGATTGACTATTTTGAGAACGACAATCTTTTCAAGTAAGAAATATTATAACTTTTAGCATGATTACATGTGCAAAAAGGATAAAATTCTCGCCAAATGTCCTAAAAAGTGATATTTGGGACAGATCAAGGGAATTTTATCCTTTTTTCATGCAAATAATCATTTTAGAGATATTTTTGTGCTAATGACGAGCAAATTATCTCAAAATAAGAAAATCCTAGGGAGATGACATATCACCCGAATGTGGAGTTAAATAACGCTGTCAATCACATATTATATCCTCACAACCACAGCTTCATACGGATACAGTCCTGTCAGTGAAATTATACAGTGCAGATGGGCGTAAATTGCAACAGTCAAAAACAGTAATTACCTGAGTCGTTAACTATATAAATAATCCGGATTTCTCCTTGCTGTGCTCCAGCTTGTCAAGAAGCTTTGCGCAAGGCTTGGCGAGCAGCAGTCCGATGACCGCTGAGATCGCAACATATATCAGCAGGGTGGCAAGACATTTGCCGTAGGTGTGCTGATACATTCCGGCGACACATTCCCTAAGGGCGTTCATGCAGTATGAGAACGGCATGAATTTGTACAGGTACTGGTACACTGATGGGAGCACTTCCACAGGGAAGGTTCCAC
>OCHO01002113.1_pt1 | contig 10983 bp, 14 predicted proteins | sample 1538441 | NCBI WGS metagenome assembly OCHO01 (sample SAMN04571691, study PRJEB22368) | human gut metagenome | biome: human gut; material: stool | host: Homo sapiens | place: Luxembourg | collected 2012-06-29
ATATGTCTTTCCAAATAATGCAGATATAAATGATGCTATATATTGTGTTACAGTTGCAAGAGCACTCATTAAAGCATTTATAGCTGGCAGTATTGCTTGGTATATAGGCATAAATGCAACCATTAAATTAGTCTTTATTTGATTTAATGAATTAACAAATTGTGCATTGGTATTTAAAGATGCAAATAAAGAACTAGACATAGCATAGATACCATTTACAATCATAGGGAAAAATATCATCCATTTAGCCATTTGGCCAATAGATCCCATAATTCCATTGTTGAAACTTCTTGTACTATTGCTACTTGTATTTAAGCCACTTGTAAGATTTTTTAAGCTATTACCAATCCTATTGAATATTCCATTTGATCTATTAGAATTTGAACTTAATTTATCAAATGAAGAGTTTAATCTATTAATTTTATTACCAGTTGAAGAAGATTCTTTCCCTAATGCTGCTAACTTTGAATCTAAATCACTTAATTTAAATCCTAGTTTATCAGACTTAGATGTTAATCTAACAATTGATTCTTCAGTTTTTAATATCTGATCATTAATCTTACTTTTCTTTGCAGGGTTGAAAGTATCATTATAAGATTGTTTAAGTGAATTCAATTTACTTTGTTGAGATTCTATTTTAGCATTTATAGTATCTAGCATCCTTGATGTAGTATCTATTTCTGTAGTAAGAATCTCTCTATTAACTGGTGGACCCCTAGTACTTTTTGTATTTGGCATATTCTGTGAAGTAGTATTTTGGCTTTCTAACGGATTAAATTTTACTGTTGGTAATTTTATATTGCTTAACATAGATAAAGCCTTAGAAAGCGAATTTTTCAAATTATTTGTTGCGTTAGACATCATGTTTTTCATATTAGAGTTAACCTTATTGAGCGAACCCTTCATAGTCTTATCCATGTTATCAAATATCTTATTTGTAGATTTATTTAAATTTGATTTTAATGTATTTGCGATTATAGAACTTATCTTATTTACTTGACCTGCTATATCACTTGTAACTTCCAAATCTAATGTTATCTTTCCTACACTATCACTCATGCTTATCACTCCTTTCTTTGATATATTTGGCCATAATAAAAGCACCTAGACATATCTAAGTGCTTTTATCCGAACATACTAGCCATAATTTTTTCAAATTCTTTTATTTGTTTTTCCTTTTCTTCATCAGTCATATCATTAATAATTGGATTATTTCTATTTCTCCACTCATTTCTTATTCTATGTTGATCATCAGTAAAGTTTTTTAGTATATCTTTATCTTCTTCTGCTCTTATACTAACTATTTGACCAAGTGGAGTTTTAGGCATAATACCAATTAGTAGAGTACAGAATTCATTCCAACTCATATCATCTACAACTCGTAGTCTTATGCCATATTGAGCTAGGAAACTTGCTTCTATTAGCTCCCAATCTTCAATTAAATCATACCATTTATTTTCTTCTTTTCTTTTTACGAAAATTGTTATTATTTTTATTAGAAGATTCAACTTCCATTTCTTCTATCTCTTCTAAAGATACATCGTTAATAGCAGCCATTATAACATTAACTATAGTAACATAAGATGCCATAGGCAAATCTAAGCTATCTATATATTTCAATGCTTCTTTACCTATCCCTGCTTCTATTATTTTATCTATCTTTTCAAATTCATCTATCTTAGTATCCTCAACTAATCCTTTTAGCAATATCCCTACATTCTTTGATGTATTTATTTCATATGTATGTGTATCATCTATTTTAACCGTTGGTTTTTTACTTCCACTTTTTAATTTTTCAGCTATATCGTATGCTCTTGACATTATTATTTCTCCTTAATATTATTTTTCATTTATATTTCTTTCACTTAAACTTTCTAAATTAGGTGAAGGTGTAAATGTAGGTTTTCCGTGTGCTTTTGCTTCAAATTCAAGAGGAGCAACATTTGTGGAATCTCCTCCACCTAAATTTGTTACGTTAATTACACAGTTAAATTCTAATTTTGCACCTTCAGGAAACCCTATTTCTAACTTAGAATCACAATCTCTTCCATTTTTCCATGCAAGTCCAGCAACATAATCATTTCCTTCATCTCCAACACATCTTTTCCCTTTTAGAGATATGCTTAATGATTTTCCTGTCATTAAAGCACTTGTCCATCCTTCTTGATCCATAGAATTCCATTCTTCGATTTTCCCATCTATTGATATAGAAAAAGTTTCTAACTCAGCTATAGTTTTCATAGCACTTGTATCGCTAGTTCTTCCATTTGTGCCTATTTTAAATTCTAAGTTATAAACTGGATATACGCCTTTAAAACTCATATTTATCACTACCTTTCATAATATATTGTCATGTCTATAACATATTCAATAATACCTTCTGAGTCAGTACCTAAGTATATAGGTTCAGATGATCTCATTTTGCATTGAATTATTTTTTTATTACCTATAGTAAAATTATTTTTGCTAAAGAATAAATTATAAACTTCCATTGCTTTATTCTCTGCTTCATCACTGTTTTTTCCCCAATGAATTAAAAAACTTATACTTTTAGTAGTATAAGTTGTATTTTCCAGTCCACCTATAGCTATATGAGGTGCTTGTCCTGGTGCATTATATATTGTTATACTCTTCTCTTGAACTCCACCTAGTTTATTTAAATAATACTGTGGACATTCTATTTGAGTCTTTAAATACTCTCTTATATCACTTAATAACATTACTTAATTACTCCTTTTGAATTCATCTTTAAAAACATGAAGTAAGACTTTTTCATAAAATCATCCTTTTCGCCATTTATATAAGCATCCATCCACTTACCTTGTGCATTTATATTTTTATCGGTCCTAAAGTTATACTCAGGATGCCAATATAATCTTCTTGCATAAGGTGTATCAAAACTTATATGAGTTATTCCGTTATTTACATTTTCTAGATTAACAAAACAACTTCTTTCAAGTTCTCCTGTATCTTTAGGAATAACTGCTGATGTGACTATATCACCCTTTAAGGCTTCTGTAGCCATTTCTAAGGATTTTATATGAGCCTTAGTAATATTATTTAATTTATTACTATCTAACTTTACAGTAACTTTTACATTCATAGTAAGTTCAACTCTGTACTAAAAACACTACCATCTGGGTTAAGTGGTTTTTCTGAATTATATATAGCTTTCTTGGTATTATTTATTAACATATATCCTTCAAAGGGCTTAGAAGGGCAAATATCGCCTTCTATTACAACCTTACCTGATAATGTTATTAGTTGTCTTTCTGCATTCATTATTTGCCTTGATTTATTTGTATATATACATTTACCATCAAAGACTTTTTCCTCTATATAATCTCCATCTTGGTTAGTACCTTCATACCATACTTCAATAGGTGTATTTGCTAACCATTTTGGAAATGGTAGTTTCATTCCCATTTATATCCTCCTACAAGTCAATCCCGTTTGATTAAGGTAATTTAGTACCTCTTGTGTAGTACTTACTCCATTGAATGTTTTAGAATTAAAGTTAACTGATACACTCCCTGCAGAAAAACCATTTAAAGGCATATTTATATAATCTCCATACTGTTCTATAAAGTCGGCATGTATGCATACTGCTTTTCTTATTTTGTCTTTTTGAAAATCAGTTAAATTGTCAAAGCCTTTGGAGTTTATTCTGTTATAGGTAATTGTGTCAATTTGATCACTAGATCTTTCAAGCTTTTGTTCTATATGATCATCTTGAATGATAGTACCTCCAAAGGAATCTTTATAATATGTTTTATCTACATAACTCATATCTATTCACCTAATCCTTCAGCTTCTTTTATCTTTTTTAGAATACCTTCTTTAGTTTTGGTTTTGCCTATATCTACACCAACTTCTTCCGCATAAAGCATTAATTCTTCAGTTGTCATGTCCTCTAATTGGTCTATTTTATCTTTTTCAATATTATCTAATGGTATTTGATTAACTTCACTTTCATCAATAACTCTATATCCTTTATCTATAAACCACTCCAGTAATTTTTTATTTTCGGTATATCCAACTCCATTACAAAAAGTTACACTGGCACTAATGCCAGTGTATGATTTATTAGGAGCTATAATTTTATAATTAGCCATAATAACTCCTCCTATTTAACTTTAATATTTCTAAATACTGCCGCTGCTTTTGATGTCTTTAATGCGATTGCTGCTATCATTTCAACTTCACCTTTCTTAACTGCTCCTGAAGTTGTAAAATCAGGAAGCCAAGTTTGTATTGGTGATACTCCTGACATTGATACTCCGTGTAAACCATCTAGTCCTAATCTCACTGCATAAATAGATGTTGTCCCACCGTCTCCATCTGTCGCAATGACATCTTCATTAGTACCACACTTTGTACCCATATCAATAAATGGTATTGGGCCATAAGATTCTACTTGCGTACCCCAATCAGTTTTAGTAGTTTGATACATTGATGCTCTTCTTGCACAAGCTCTTAATTTTGCTGCCATTTTTGAATTCACACATAAACATGTAGCTGGTCCATCTAATAATGATAAGAATTCATCTAAAGCATCTAAAAATGCTTGATAATTTTGTGTAACTGCTGCTGCCGTAGATAGGTCTATAACAGTTCCTTCTGAATTGTACTCAGTTGTTGAACCTGTTAATGCTTGGTCAAGTCCATCAAAGGCTTTTTCATTTGAGCCGCTATCACCATTTATAAATGTATCATTAAATAATGCTTGAGCTGCTTTAATCTTTTGAGCTTGTTGTAATTCAACCTCTGATATAATTCCTCCCATATTTGCTATAACTCTATCAATTTCATATGACCCACCAAATATTTTTAAGTCAACAGAGTGCCTTTCTTTAGTTACTTCACTTGCAGTATACTCTTCATTAACTGATCTAAATCCTGCTGTGGGTTGTGTCTTTAACCTTGTGTAACTATAAGTCATTGTTGCCCCTCCACCAGTAGGTGAAACTGCATCATCAAAAACTAAATGTTCTAGAATCCAGTTTGATTTTCTAAACTCATCTATAACTCCTATTTGTAAATCATCTTGAACGTTCTTTTGTGCTTCTGCTAATGTAATAGCCATAATTATTCATCTCCTATATCTTTTTTTTATTTTTATTGTTGTGAATTATTAATGCCTTGAAGCCTTGATGCTATTGCTTCTTTCATAGACATTCTTTCTCCAGCATTTTGTTGATTACTTGGTTGAGAACCAAAGATAAACCCTGGAGGGATTTGTTGGTTATTTTTATTATCTAAATTCTTTTCTTCTTTGAATAAAAATGATTTAGATTCTTTAATTACTTTTAACTGTTCTTCTAATCCAGTAACTTTACCATCATCACTCAATATTAACTTAGACTTATCAAATAGACTTGTAACTAAGTCAACATCTTGAGCAGTATCTAATATAGCTAACTTAATAGCATTAGATAATTTTAACTCCTTAATTTCTGCCTCGTAATTCTCTTTAGTAGTCTTATTTTCAGTTTGAAGATTTTCAATTTGTAACTTTAACTCTTTGTTATCTCCAACTGACCCTTTTAAATTTTCTAACTGAGTATCTCTTTCTTTGATAGTTTCTTTTGCTGTATGAAGTTCTGCGTTAACAGATTCTATATCCCCCTTTGCCTTATTAATGTCTTTTCCATTTTCAGTCATTACACTATCAATTTGTTCTTTTGTTAGGCCTAAATCTTCTAAAAACTTTCTTTCCATTTTATCCTCCTACACAGTTTTACGAGTTGCCCTCTGGATTCAAGCACTTTTACGCCTTACTTAGGGCAAAATAAAAAGTCTTAGTTACCTAAGACCTATCTCAAATGGTTTATTTAATTCTTTTTTTATACGCTCTTTACTTATACTTATGCTTCCAAATTCACCAGTATTTATTATTACTACTTCATTTGATTTAAGTAGAGGTGATGATACTTCCATTTTATTTTTATTAACTAATGGTTCGCTATTAGTTTTCATATTCTTTTAATCCTTTTTTAATTTATTCCATATATTTTTTCTTTCTGCTTATTTCTTCTTAAGTATGGATGTTTTTCTAAATGAGTCTTTAGATTCTTTGAGTACTCTAGTAACTTACTCTCTGCTACTTCTTTATTAACATCATCTTGACATCCTGTAGAAATTCTTTTCCATTTTCTGATATATCTTTCTAATTTCCTTTGCTCCTGTTCTGCCTTATATCTTTCAAGTGCCTTTTCTTCATCTGGAACAGTAGGAATATTAGTTATATTTGGAAAATAAGTTGTTAATGTATGGCGACAGTTCACATGAAGTAGACCTGCATCTATTGCTTCACTTAATAACTTATACTTTCCTTGATTCTCTTTAAGATATTCTGTACTTGGATTACTAAATACATCATCAATTAATACTTTCCCTTGCCATATAGCACACATAGGACAAGTATTAGCATGAGCTGATACAACTACAGTATATATACCGTATTCATCACGCTTTTTCCCTTCTCCAAGTAATGTTGCTCTATGACTTGCAGTTCTTAAGCACATCTCTACATATGATGCTATATTTACCTGCTTACCATCTTTATACTTAATACTATTAATTCCTGTATTTAAAAAATCCCTTGTAGCCATATCTATTGCTTGATTTAAAGATACTGCTCCTGATTGTAAATATACATGAGTTTTATATATAGTTTGTCTATATACATCATCTAGTTTTCTTAATACTGTTGCATTAGCTTTCTTGATGTCATTGTTTACAGTCTCCTGTAATGCCTTTAGTTTCTTATCATTCATGTTAAAGAATTGATCCTCTTTAGGCTCTATAGTATGTCCATCTGCTGATATATCTCGTGGAAAACTAATACCTAAGTCTTTAATATTTGGATTAATCTTCTTAGTATGCTTATTAAAGTCTTGTGGCTGATGCTTTTTCTTATTCTTAAAGAGTAAAGACTTTAATTTATCTATAACATTAGATATTCTACTAAGTCCTTTATTAAAGTTATCTTGTAATTCTCTATTTACATTTTCTTCAATATCACCTGTATATTTTTCTAATATTAATTTATTTTCTCGCCTATACTTATTTAATGCTCTTAATTTACTTCTTTGCCATTGCTCCCACTTAAAACCATACTTGTCCTCTTCTGCTTCATGGTACTTTAGATTTCTTGTCATAGAAGATATAAGGTCTAATTCCATCTTTTCAAATATAGTTCTGATATCATATTTACTACTCATCTATATCTACATCCAAATTATCTAAATCATCCTCATCTTCACCTGCAGTTGAAGGTTCATCTGTTGTATATAGTCCAGACTCTTCTTTTATCCTTGCTATTTCAAGAGCCTTTTCTTCATCTGTCATTGTATCTCCATACAGTTCATCCATACATTTTTGTAATGACATTATACCTAATGATTTAGCCTTCCCTACAATTTCTACTACTGCATCGAAACTTGGAGTGGAATATTCTCCGAATTCAATAATACCTTTATATTCTCCTGGAGCCTTTCCAGATAATTCATCATTGACCTTAAGAGTTAAATCTATTAACTGCGGAATAACTTCAGTAAGAACATCTATGATTTTACTTCTAGTGTACAATGTGGTCTTTTCTTTTTCCCTTTGTGCTTCTGCATTGTCTGTTTTCTTTAAGTCAATACCAAGAGTTGCAGGAGATACTATACCTTGCAGACATAAATCTAAAGCTTTAGCATAACTTTCTATAAAAGCTTCGTATTTAATATCTGCTTGGGTTGTTTTAATTTCATTCTTTGCATTTTCTCCAGAGTCAGTACCTGTTGATATATATCGATTATCAAATGGATTAGATTCTATTATTTCTCCTGTATTAGGATTCCTCGGTAATAAGCATTCAGGTATATATTTATTAACTCTTCCATCTCTAAAGGCATCTATCCATTGGCTTATAACCTCATCTAGAGAATCAAAACTATCTGACTTTGTATCAAATATTGATTTACCTCTGTTTTCCCATTTAGGAGATTTAAAAAACTTAATAGGTATGGCCATAATATAGTCTCCTGAATATGACACATATTTTAATTTTGATGTTTCTTCAATAGATGTAATTGGTACTTCTTTCCCATCTAAATAAAGCTTATATGTTATGGATCTCTTTCCATAGTTTTCTTCTAATATATACTCTTTAGAACCTTTCTTATAACTTGTATAGAAAAGTACATTTGTTAATCGACCTCTATTTAACCTATAGTCTACTTTATCACCACTGAAGAATTCTAAAATAGGATACTTAGATAATTCGCTATCACCACTTATTTTAAAAGCTCCATCACCTTCTACAAGAGTTTTTGTAATTGCATCTTGTACAAGTTCAAAGAATTTATTTTCTTTACTTATTTCTTCCCATATAGCATTTGCTATATCATTTTCTACTTGTACTTTATCTATATCTGATACTACAATATCACATAGTCTATCTGCCATCATTGAAGGTAATCCACTATGCATTTTTCTTATATTTGAATTTTCACTTGGTGTGGCTGCCCAAAATCTAGACTGTGCTACTTTATCATTGTTACTTGCTGTTGCCTTAAAGAACTGATCTAGTTCACTTGGCTCACCTCTGTACCATAATCTATTTCTTATTACATTACCAGCATGGCTTAGAGGTTCACTAATAGTAATCTTACTATCATTCGCAGGTCTAATATTTAACATCTTAATAGCCGTATTAGTAATCACACTCTTTATCCCTCCTAAAATACTCATTTTAATATTCCTCCAATTTTATTTCTAAATGGTATCCATCCATACTGTGAAGCATTTATAGTATGATCATTAGCATCTTCTGGTTCATATTTATCTTCTTTCCATGAATAAATCTCCATTTCTAAAATGTGATTGATGCATGTATCTACAACTTGATAGTATGAATCTTTTCTTAATTCATCGTAATTAATCCATCCTTGCATTAGATGTATTCTATCTATTATATCTACTTTTTTATACGAGTTAACTATATTATAAACACAAGGATTTCTCCTTTTATACTTATTTAACTCTGTTATAGTTGCCTGATCTGCACTATCTACAAATACATCTCTTGCAAGTCCCCACTCTTTCCTATTACGTTCTAAAAAATCAAAAAATCTAGGAGCTATATCACTTGGAGCTAATGGTATATGTAAATCCTTATTATTTCTTACTTCTTCATCAAGAATCACACATCTTCCTAAGTTTGTTATTCCTTGAAAAATCATCGCTAATGTATCAGGACTTTTTTGTGAATATGATGTATCTAATCCAGCTGTAAATATAGTAAAGTATTCCTTCTGTTTTCTATCATTGGAATCTCTTTTGTATTTTTTAGCTTGATTTTTTGTTATTACATTATGCTTTCTTTCAAACATACTAAATATAAGTCCTGTTGCCCTACCTCTTAGACCTAATATCTTATTTTTGTATAACTTTGTGCCCTTTGGAGCACTTCTTATTTTCTTCTTAATATCTTCTTCACTTAATGATGCATTATCATAAAATGAAAAAAACCAATATGTCCAGCCTTCTTTTTCTTCGCTGGTCAATTGGTTTAATATTTCTTTTGGTACATCTTTTTTATATTTCTCTAGTGGCCTACTACAGTTTATAAATTCTTTATATACTGGTAGGTTAGGATCATCTGGGTTAAGTGTTGCCATTAGATAATCATTTCTAGTACATATTTCACGTACAAACTCAATACTGGCTGTATTTACCTCATCTATGAATACACACCCAAATTGAGAACCTAGAGCCATTTTCCATTTATCTACATTGTCATAACCTAGTATATATATTGTTTTAGTTCCATTTGGTGTATTGAAAAGAATATGTGGCAACTTATTATCTTTATCTCCGTTTCCCTTGTATTGAACTAGGTCTCCGAATATATCAGTTATACCAAACTCTTTATTGATTATATTCTTTTCTGCTACCCCTGTAGTCTTGGCTGCTATAACATGTTGCCTTCTATTTGAATCAGCAACTTTTAACATAAACTTTAATATACCTACTGTAGTTTTTCCTGCTGCAGTTGTGCCCTCTAGAAGTTCTGCATGTGCTTCATGCTTTAAAAAGTCTATGTACTTATCCGATAGTTTATATTCACCATCCATTTTATCACCATTATTTTAAATCAAAAAGGTTGCATAAACTCGACTTTTACTTGAGTTTTCGCAACCTTTTTAATTAAACTATTTTTTTTATTTTGATTTATGTTATAATCACTCTATAGAAACTTTAATCTATAGAGTGAGTGTTTCCATACAAAAGATAAACCTACTTTCCAAAGCATCATCGGAAAGGAGGTGATTGCATGGAAATTTTAAAATTTTTAATAAATAATTCAGATGCTCTGATACTAAGTATCTTAGGATCTTTTATTTATGACAAAATAAAAAATCACTCTAACTGCGATAAGAGTGACCTTTAAAAAACGATTAATGAAACCTCACTCTACAGCGAATAGATTAAAGTTTCTTTTTATAGTTTAATTATACCTTAGAGGTTTCATTTTCTCAAGAAAAAGTCGAGAAAACAAAACCTCTTTTCCATACATCATCAAATCTACTTCTTTATGAAAAACGATGATTAGGTATGAAACAAATGATAAATTTTATATTTATATTATAACTTAGAGGTTTCGTTTTCTCAAGAAAAATTCGAGAAAACAAAACCTCTTTTTATATTATCCCATTTTGTGAAATATAAACATCTTTATATTTTTATATTTTTATAATATATTTTAGTTTACATAATTAATATTACGTAACTAGTTGCTAAATATGTATTTAGGGGATAGTTAACATCTTCTTTTATGAAAGTTAGTGTTTTCAATAGTTTCAAGAATTATATTAAAATACACTTTCATGTTACTTTTTAAATTTAAATTATTAAAGTCAAACTCAATTCTATATATTTAAACTATATTTCTTACTAACTTTATTTTTTAAATCAAATTAATAATATTTT